>Ga0272444_10005534_pt1 | contig 10926 bp, 8 predicted proteins | sample SSMForm13_FD_201033 | JGI IMG/M metagenome (GOLD analysis project Ga0272444, IMG submission 201033) | Marine sediment archaeal communities from Little Sippewissett salt marsh, Falmouth, MA, United States - SSM-Form-13 | ecosystem: Environmental > Aquatic > Marine > Wetlands > Sediment ... | reverse complement strand
GCGGGGACCGGCCCCGTCCCTGGCGCCGTCCCTGGTGCGGGACCTGGTGTGGGACCCGGTGCAGGATCAGGCGCAGGACCCGCTGCGGGAACCGGTGCCGGACCGGGCGCTGGGCCCGGCGGGGGAACCGCCACGGCTCCGGCTGCGGGGACCGGTGGTGAAACCTCAGACGCAGGAGACGTTCCGGGACCATCGGCGGCCCCTTCGGGCAGCAGCGCCATCAGGTCCAGTCAACCGGGGACCGCCCTTGCGCATCAACTCGACCTCATCAGCGACGAGATCGAGAAGAGCATGCGCGGCCAAGGGGATGTGGACATTCAGGACCTGGCCATGGCGGTCTTCCAGATGAAGACCGAGTTGATCCAGGGGATCGAGTCCCAAAAGGCCCTGGGCATTGCCTATGAAAACGAACAGGCCATCCTCGAGAAGGCAAACGAGCTCACGGACAAGGTCTTTCTTCAGATCGTACGGGATGAATACCGCTCCGGTAAGACCTCCAATACCCGCATGGCCCAGATCCTTCGAAGACTCATTCCCGACCCCGATGAGCTGAAGCGGCTTCTTCCCAAGATCAAGACGGCCCTTCTCGCGGAGGGGATGCCTCTGGCCGAGTACCTGAAGCTGATCAAGGAGCTAGGTCGCGAGCTCCAGGACGAAGGGCTCGCCCGGATCCTCCAGGAATCGGCGGAAGAGGTGGGCGTAGACGGCGAGGAGCTGATCGAAGAGATCAAGAAGGACCCCAAACAGGCTGCCGAGCTCATGGCCCTGGCAGCCGAAATCCGAAAAGGAGAAGGCGACGAACAGGTCCTGACCGATGTCCTGGTGGAGTATGTGGAGCGCCTGGGTACCAGCATGACCCAGGACATGGCCAGGGAAAGCGGGCCGGGCGACGAGGACCATCTGCGCAACGTGATGACGGGTGTCGAGTCCAAGCTGGTGAAGCAGCTGCGGCAGATGGACATTCAGGACGACGTGCTCACCCGAATCGAGGGCAAGCTGAATCAACGGCTGGACGACATTGTCCAGGACATCAAGCTCGACTACATCCGATCGACCGGTCTCGACTCGGCCCCCAGGGAAATCGAGGAACTGACCGTCCTCCAGACCCTGGAACGCAGTGTGAGCGAAAGCGACGAGCTGGGAGGCATTCTGAAGGCCGTTCGGCAGCGCGTGGATGACGGAGAAGTGGACGCAGACGACTTCTCCCAGATTTATGCGGAGATCGAACGGCAGAAACAACTGCAGGAAGAGCAGGATGCCAACCGCGAGATGCCGGCCGGCGTCCTCTCGACCAAAAACCTCACCCTCTTTATCGACAAAGAGATCTCCAAGGCCGTCCGGTACGAACTCCCGTTTTCAGCCCTGGCCTTTTCCGTGGTCAGGGCCAAGTACCTCGAGAAACGGCCCGGGAAGAAGATCCCGGCGGACGAGTTGCTGGATCAGGTACTCGAACGGCTCGCTCGAATCGTCCGGGATACGGATGTGGTAGGAAAGCTCCGGAAAAATCAGATGGTTGCTCTCCTCCCCCTCACGCCTCTGGGAGAGGCCAAGCTGGCCCTGCGACGGACCATGAAGTTGCTTCACGGAGAGGCCTTTGAGATGGGCGGTGTTCCCCTCGAGGTCAAGGTCGCAGGAACGATCACGCCCTTTCAAAAAGGGCGCACACCCAACACCGAGACCTTTATGGACGTTCTTTCAAAGGATCTGGTGGAGATGGCCACACGCGTGAAAAACATTCACGCCCTTCTCTGACGTCCCTCCTCGAACCGAGCATCGTCCCCGTCATCGAGCAGACGGAAATGGATCACCTCGTCGGGTTTGGAAGGAAGGCTCCGACCGAGCCCGATGGTCCCGACCCCCTGCAGAGCGATCTTGTTCTTTCGAAGAAGCACCTCATCTCCCCTGTCGAAAGAGACATAGGTTCCGTTCAAGCTCAGGTCGAACAGGGTGTACTGATCCTCGAGGTATACAATGGCGGCATGGGTTCGGGACACCTTCCGGCTCCGGATCACCAGGTCGTTGTGCTGCTTTCGGCCCATGGTGAGCACCGGACGTGCAGGATCCATCTTTACGAGCTTCTCACCCAGGCGAATCTCCAGGTCCACGGTCAGACGTTTCGGCTGGGCCACCTTGATGACCTCGCTGCAATTCCGGCAATGGATATAACCGGGACTGCTTTCCACCTCTTCCCGGGTGAGCTGAATACGGGCACCGCATTCTTCGCAAAATGCAATCATCGGACGGACCTCTGGAGGAGATGTGGACATGGCCTGCTGATTCCTCGGTTCGGAAGGGATGGTCGCGCCCACCCGGCGCGTTCATGAGAGGAACTCCCGCTCTTACGAAGCGCCTTGCACCGGGAGGCGAAAACAGTGCTCAGTGTAAAGGACCAAAACAAGGAGTCAACCCTGAATTTTCGGGTATATAGCTGGTATCGAATTTACCGATTAACGGATTCATCTGCCCCTCCCTTGTCTCAAAGGAGGCTGAAACGCCAACTCATCAACCTGCACCTGAATCAGGTGACGTGATCGGGAAGGAGTACCGTCGCGAAGAATGCGCGCCCCCTGGTCCCCCTTTCGGACTTGCTTTCTTCGAAATCGATTTCCTCCTCTTTCGAATGGGGCGGCGATCCCGATTTCGATTTGGATGGTCCCGATAGAAAGATTAGATACAGGCAATCCCTATTGGTTTCATGTGGGAAAGGCCTTTCCCGCTTTTTCCTCCACGCTTCGAATCTTCTCCGTCAAGGCACCGGAGACGTCCTTTCGCGCATCGAACTTGACCTGAAGGCTGATCCGATCCGAGACCTCTTCCAGGGCACGAAAACAGCGGGTCAGGAGACCAAGGAGGGCATCCCAGTCTCCCTCCACCACGGTCCCCATGGGGTTCAGCCGGTAGGCGAGCCCGCTCTCGTCAACGATACTCAATGTCTGCGCCACATACCGGCTGAAACTCGATCCCTTGTCCAGGGGAATCAGGGAAAACTCCATAAGGACCATTCCGGGATACCTCCTCTCTGAAAGACGGCAGCAGGCCTTCAGGGGATGAAAGATCCGACCTCTGCCTTTCCACGGGCCCAAGCGGGTCCTGTAGAGTACCACGGGAAGATCATGTACGTCGTCAAAACCGTCTCGGCCAAAACGGCTCATTCAACGGGAAGGGGCGTCTTTATTAGACTCATTTGATAGCATACCACAACCGATAGGGGGACTCAATGATATTGGGACACGATATGGGCGTGTTCCTTTGTCCGGTGCGCCTGGGGATGCTCCGCCCCATGGGAGTAGAAGAGGGCGGGTCGCGCAGGGTTCCAAAGCCGCTCGAGGACGCCGAATGATTACGAAAGAAGTACCTGGACACGGACCTTTTGATCCTGTATAGTGCCGTCTATTCCCTATAATTCTGTTGCGCTACAACCACGCGCTTCCTTCAACTGACGTGCGCGGGTGAGCATTGTGTTCGAAAGCATGAAGGCGCAGAAGGCGTCGCTCACCCTTGGCAGGCCGCGGCGGGATCGTCTTCTCAGGCTGGGCATCCGAGGTGTGCCCTGCTCGAGGGGGCTCCCCCTGAAAGAGAAGGCGGGAGGTCTTATGGGCGTCCTATCGAGGAGAACCACCAGGGGATTCACCCTCATTGAAATCCTCACCGTGGTCATGATCATCGGCATCCTTGCCACCATCGCCGTCAACCTGACGCTCAGCCTCACCCAGCGGGGCTACATCACAAAAATCAAATCCGACCTCTCTGCGGCCTATAAGGCCTCTGTGGCCTTTCACTCGGATGAACCCGACGGGGAGGTCACTCTGGACCTCCTCGAGAAATACGGGTATAACCCCACGGACCGCGTTGTCCTCATCGTAAGCAACGGGTACATAGAAACCTTTTCCCTCACGGCCACGCACCCGAGTGTAGACGGTGCCTATGGAATCGGGAGGGACGGACGAATTACGGAACCATGAACCGCCCCCAAAAGAAGAAACGACGAATGTGCTATCTGATCAACCGGCGGCTCCAGCTGGGCTTGACGCTCCGCTTCCTGATCCTCATCACCCTCTTCGCCTTGTTCATGCTCTTCGAGGCCTACATGGCGTGCTGGCCCGTAGCCTCGGAGTACGTGCCCGACGCCCTCATGCCGTTTGCGTTCAGGCGCATCCTCATCCGCTTGTTTTACTTCAGTATCCCGATCGGTTTTGTCATCGCCGCGATCGTGGTCATTCTCACCCATCGAATCGCGGGGCCCCTCTATCGAATCGAATGCGCCCTGGACGCTCTCGTTCGAGGGGAGGAAATCGCGCCCATCCACCTGCGAAAAAAAGACGAATTGAAAGGGCTGTCTCGCAGGATCAACGCCTTGATCCCCCTTCTTCAGGGGAGTCAGGCACCTTCCACGCCCCCTTCCGAACCGCTCGATCCGCCATCGCCCAAAGATCCCTGACCCCCTTCTCCCCACCATGGAACGCCTTTCCGCCCATGATCCCTCCCTCCGTTGCGGTTGCCAACGCCGGGACAAAAAGGTAAAAAAGGCATGGCAAAGGAGCGGCCTCATGAAGACGCACGAGACCATTCGTCATCACGTGGAGATCCGGTTCCGGGATGTGGATGCCATGGGACACGTGAACAATGCGGTTTTCTTCACCTACTTCGAGGAAGGACGGAAGGTCTTCCTGGAAAAGGTCCTCGGCATCGTCCATGCTTCCCAATACCCGTTCATCATGGCTCGCATCGAATGTGACTACCGGGCGCCTCTGCTCCTCGGCAACCGGCCGGTTCTCGAGATCTGGATCGGGGAAATCGGGACCCGGAAGTTCACATTCCGGTATCGGCTGCGCGACCCGGATTCGGACGATCTCATCTATGCCGCCGGAGAGTCCGTCATGGTCTTCTACGATTACACCAGCGGTCGTTCCGTCCCCCTTTCGCCGGACGTAAGCCAACGGATTCGTCCCTTTGTGGAAGAAACCGATCGAGGCGGCGACGTTTCCTAGCTGAATCCGCTTTCGCATCCCGTCCGGAGGGACCGTCCGGCAAGGCACCGCAGGAATCACCCCCATGGGATCTCTTCATCTCCATACCGGCAACCGTCTCGAAACGCTGATCGACCTTCTGGCGGAACGTCTTCGAGAGCCCCTCGACTCCCCCATGGAGCCGGAATGCGTCATGGTCCAGAGCAAGGGGATGGAGCACTGGATCAGTCTGGAGCTTGCGCGTCGGCACGGCATCTGTGCAAACATTCGGTTCCCCTTTCCAAACCGCCTGCTCGAAGAGGTCCACGAGCGTGTCACCGGAACAACCGGCCCCTCATCCGACCTCCCGCCTCATCGTCTCCGGTGGTATCTCTTTCGGCATCTTCGGGAACGCATGGGCGAGCCCCTCTTCGAGCCTGTCCGCGCCTATCTCGCGGAGGATGGAAACGGCCTTCGGCGATTTCAGTTAGCCGACAGGATTGCAGACACCTTTGACCAGTACCTGGTTTTCCGCCCGGAGATGATCTTTCGGTGGGAAGACGGGCGCGAAAACCACTGGCAGGCGGAGCTGTGGCGAACCTTGATCCACGGTCTCCCCCATGGCATGCACCGGGCGGCCCGGGGTCGGGCCCTCATGAAGCTCCTCCAATCCCCTTCGGCCGCCGGGGCCCTGCCGGCCCGCATCTCGGTGTTCGGCATTTCAGCCCTTCCCCGGTTTCACATGGACGCGCTGGCCGCCATGGCGCACTTCGTCCGCGTGGACCTCTTTCTCATGAATCCCTGCAGGGAGTACTGGGGGGACATCGTCAGCGACCGGGACATGGCCCGGACCTCGGCCCGCGAACAGGGGGACATCGATGTCTCGGATCTCCACCTCGACCGGGGACACCCCCTCCTGGCCTCCACAGGCATGATGGGACGGGATTTCTTCGATATGGTCCACGACTACCCGGCCGAGGAGATCGAGCGTTTCCACGACCCCGGCGAGGACAGACTCCTCCATGCGCTCCAGTCGGACATCCTCCATCTTCGGGAACGGAGCCGAAACGGTGCCAGGACACGACTCTCAAAGGAAGACGACTCGATCCGAATCCACTCCTGCCACAGCCCCCTTCGCGAGGTGGAGGTGCTGCACGACCGCCTGCTCGAGCTTTTCCAGCGCGAACCCGGTCTGACCCCGGCGGACATCCTGGTCACCACCCCCGACATCGAGACCTATGCCCCCTTTGTCCGGGCCGTCTTCGACGCCTCCGGAGAGGGGGACGTTCGAATTCCCTACAGCATTGCAGACCGCAGCGTTCGAAGAGAGGGGACGATCATCGATGCCTTCATGTCCCTTCTCGATCTTCACAGGCAGCGCTTCGCCCTGTCGAAGGTACTCGCCCTGCTGGAATCCCCTGGTGTGTCCCGCCGGTTCGACATGACCGGGCCCGAACGCGAGACCGTTCAACGGTGGATCGCGGAGGCCGGCGTTCGATGGGGACTGGACGGCCGGGACCGGGCCCGAAGAGACCTGCCCTCTCACGAGGACAACACCTGGGCCGCCGGGCTTCGCCGGCTCCTCCTGGGGTATGCCATGACAGGTGCGGACGGGCGGCCTTTTGATGAGATCCTGCCCTACGATCCCATAGAAGGCGCAGATGCCGCGATCCTCGATAAGCTGCTGACCTTCGCGCATGCCCTCGAGATCCTGCCCTCCCTCGAGCGTTCACGGACACCGGAGGATTGGGGCCGTGTCCTGCTGGATCTGATCGGACGTTTTTTCGCCCCGGACGAGGACTCGGAGAGAGAGGTTCTGGCCCTTCACGGGGCCGTGAACGAACTCTTCGATGCGGCCGAACCCGAAGGCCCCGATGTCAACGAACCGCTTTCCCTCGACCTCGTTCGATGGTTCCTGAGCAAGCGGTTCGAACGGGAAGGGCTGGGGTTCGGTTTCATGACCGGCGGCGTCACCTTCTGCGCCATGCTCCCCATGAGGAGCATTCCCTTTCGCGTGATCTGCTGCCTCGGCATGAACAGCGACGCCTTTCCCAAGACTCACCGTGCCCCGGAGTTCGATCTCATGGCCCGGCATCCCAAGCCGGGAGACCGTTCCCGTCGAAACGACGACCGCTACCTCTTTCTCGAAACCCTCCTCTCCGCCCGGGACCACCTGCACATCAGCTACGTGGGACAGAGCCACCGGGACAACACCGCCCTGCCCCCTTCCGTGCTGGTGAGTGAGCTCCTGGATACGATCGAGCAGGGCTTTGAAGCGCCCGAAGGCGGCATTCGGGACCGGATCGTGGTCCTTCACCGCCTTCAGGCCTTCAGCCCGGCCTACTTCGATGACCAGGGCCCCCTGCGGACCTTTTCCAGCGAAAACCTCGCCGCAGCCGAGGCCCTGCTCGAGACACCTCGAGAACCGCCCGCCTTCATTTCCGCCCCCCTGGACCCGCCCGGCCCCGAGTGGAAGGAGGTCACCCTGGAGGGGTTGGTCCGGTTCTTCAGGAACCCTTCGGCCTTTCTTCTCCGTGAGCGTCTCGGCGTGGTCCTTCAGGAAGCGGGGGACGCTCTCGAGGACCGGGAGCCCTTCTCCATCGATCCCCTGGACCGGTACACCTTCGGTCGGCAGGCCGTCGAACGATGCCTGAGAGGGGAGGACGCGAGAGAAGGCTTCGGCGGGGCGAGAGGCACCGGAAGGCTTCCCCACGGCCAGATCGGTCGAACCCTGTACGAGGACCTGACCAGGACGGCTGAGCGCCTGGCCCAGGGGATCGACCCCCATCTGAAGGCCGCGCCCCTGGAACCCCTGAACATCCAACTGGAGATCGGGGACATCCGCGTCTCAGGCGTCCTCGACGCGCTCCGGGAATCGGGGCGGGTTCAATACCGCTTCGCACCGATTCGCCCCAAGGACCGCATGAGCGCCTGGATTCGTCATTTGGTCCTGAACGCAGCGGGCGTCCTCCCGCCCGAAGCGGCTCGAACCGTCCTGATCGGCCTGGGCTCCGGTCGTCCTCCCCGGCCGCCGTTTTCGAATGTGATTTACGGCCCCGTGCCCGACGCGGAGGACCTCCTTCGGGATCTCATCGAGCGGTACCTTCGGGGCCTTTGCGCGCCTCTCCCCTTTTTCCCTGAGACGTCCTGGGCCTATACCCACGCCCTTCACGACGGCACGTCCGAGGCGGACGCCCTGAGCCGGGCCGGAAGGGCCTGGGAAGGCAGCGACTATCACAGGGGCGAGTCCGAGGATCCTCACGCAGCCGTCTGTTTTCGCGGCCGGAATCCCCTGGAGACCCGGGACTTCCACGAGCAGTCCCTGGGCATTTTCAGCCCCCTGATGCATCACGAGGAAGGACCGGACCGATGAAGACCGTCCACTCATGCGAAAGGCTCGACATCCACCGGGCTCCTCTGGACGGCACCACCCTGATCGAGGCGAGCGCGGGGACCGGCAAGACCTACACGCTGACCGGGCTCTTTCTCCGCCTCCTCGTGGAATCGAGGCTGACTGTCGATCGCATCCTCGTGGTCACCTTTACCGAGGCCGCCGCAGGTGAGCTCAAGGAGCGAATCCGGGGACGTCTTCGCGCCGCCATGGCCGTCCTGTCGGGCGGGTCCACCGGCGATCCCTTTCTGGCGACCTTTGCTCGAACCGCAGACAAGGAGATTGCGATCCACCTTTTTCGGCAGGCGATTCAGGACTTCGACCGTGCCGCCATCTTCACGATTCACGGGTTCTGCCGGCGCGTCCTCGCCGAGTATGCCTTTGAGACCGGCACGCCTTTTGCCTCGGAACTCCTGGCCGACACGGGGGAGCTCAAAAGAAATGCGGTGGAGGACTTCTGGCGACGCCGCATGCATGCCGCCTCCCCTCTCTTCGCCGCCTACGCCCTGAACCGGGGTCTGACGCCGGACCGCCTCCTCGACCTCATCGCGTCCGCCAAGCCGCTTCTGAATCCCCGAATTCTTCCCGAACAGGGCGTTCCGGGCACCACGGAGGAGGAATCGGCCTTTCTTCGGGCTTTCGACCGTATTGCCCGGGCGTGGAGCGAGAACCGCGAGGTCGTGAGCGAACTCCTCCTGGAGCACCCCGGCCTGAACCGGGTCCGGTACCGAAAGCCCTCGATCCCGGGCTGGATTCACCTGATGGACGACTTCGCCGTCCCCGGCCGAACCGACCCCCTTCCGTTTTCGGGCCTGGAAAAATTCAGCGCCTCCGAGCTGGCGCGGGCAACGAAAAAAAATCACTCCCCTCCGTCCCATGCCTTTTTCGATCTCTGCGACGAGCTTCTGACACGCTGGAACGACCTGGAAGGCGCGCTGGAGCGCGCCCTCCTGGGCCTTCGCATTGCGGTGTTCGAGGAGGCGGGCGCCGAGGTCGAGCGAACAAAGGCCGATCTGAATGTCCAGTCCTTTGATGACCTCCTGCGAAACGTGCACGCAGCGCTTCAAGGGGCTCAAGGCGAGCGTCTGGCCGCCGCCCTCCGCTCCCGGTTCAGGGCGGCCCTGATCGACGAGTTCCAGGACACCGATCCGGTTCAGTATGGGATCTTTCGCACCCTGTTCGGACCCGAAGAGACGCCGCTCTTTCTCATCGGAGACCCCAAGCAGGCCATTTACGGCTTTCGAGGAGCCGATGTCTTCGCGTACCTGAAGGCCTCGCGAGAGGCGACGCGCCGCGCGACCCTGCCCCGGAACTACCGTTCCGAGCCGGGTCTCGTTCGGGCCGTCAACACGCTCTTCGAACACCACGAAAACCCGTTCGCCCTCGAAGGCATCCGGTTTTTCCCTGTGGAACCGGCGCAGGAGAAAAGGGCCGGGCCGCTCCTTCGAATCGAGGGCCGCGAAGAGGCGCCCCTTCGAATCGGGTTTCTGGACAACGAAGACGTGACCGGTCGGCAAGGAAAAATCCCCAAGGACCGGGGGTTGAAGTGCATCCCCGATGCCGTGGCGGCCGAGATTCAGCGACTCGTGGAGGGGGGACGCAGCGGCGACATCCTCCTGGGCGAACGGCCCCTCTGCGAGGGAGACATCGCGGTTCTCCTTCGAACGAACCGGGAGGCCGCAAGGGTCCGGGAAGCCCTGGCGGTTCGCCGAATTCCTACCGCGCTCTACACGTCCAGCAGCCTGTTCGAGACGCCCGAGGCGGCGGAGACGGCCACCCTTCTCGAGGCCCTGGCCAGGCCGGAACGGGAAGGTCTGGTTCGAGCGGCCCTGGTCACATCTTTTCTGGGGGCGGACGGCGCGGACCTTCTCGCCCTCTCCTCCGATTCCGAGCTCCTGGAAAGCCGTCTGCTCCGGTTTCGGACCCTTCACGAGATCTGGAGGGAGCGCGGATTCTACCCCATGTTTCGGGCTCTCCTGCACTCGGATGATGTGCTGGTCAGGCTCCTCCGGCTGCCCGGGGGGGAGCGCCGCGCCACGAACCTCCTCCACCTCGCAGAGGTGCTCCACCAGGCGGAAACGGGCGGACGGCTCGGGCAGGATGGGCTGATCAAGTGGCTTTTCGACCAGATCGATCCCCGCACCCGCGGCACCGAAGAGCAGCCGCTACGCCTCGAGAGTGACGGAAACGCCGTCAAGCTGGTGACCATTCACAAGAGCAAGGGGCTGGAGTACCCGATCGTCTTCTGCCCCTTTTCGTGGCAGGGGTCCAGGGTTCGAAACAGCCGGGGACCGATCGCCTTTCACAACCCCGGCGACCATGAACGGCTCACCGTCGACCTCGGCTCCCCCCCGCCGGATCGTGAGCAATACACCCGTCTCGCTGAAAACGAGATCCTTTCCGAAAACGCAAGAATCCTCTACGTCGCGCTCACCCGGGCCAGAAACCGCTGCTACGTGGTCTGGGGACGTTTCAACGAGGCCGAGACCTCGGCGCCGGCCTATCTGTTTCATGCCGGGCGATTGGAAGAAGGAAAGACGCCTGTCGAGACCTCGGCTCTTCGATTCGAGGCACTGGACGCCTCTGCCA
>Ga0272444_10005533_pt1 | contig 10929 bp, 8 predicted proteins | sample SSMForm13_FD_201033 | JGI IMG/M metagenome (GOLD analysis project Ga0272444, IMG submission 201033) | Marine sediment archaeal communities from Little Sippewissett salt marsh, Falmouth, MA, United States - SSM-Form-13 | ecosystem: Environmental > Aquatic > Marine > Wetlands > Sediment ... | reverse complement strand
CAAAAAGGCCCTTGACCTCGGTCGTCCGCCCAACATCTCGCGCCTTTTTCCGAACTCACGGGCCCTCATCGTCAGCGGGAAGGTGATCGACCGGGCCATGGCGGCCAAGGGAAAGTCCATTGCCATCGCGGCCAACGGAAGGAACCATTTCGTCATTCGGGGTGCGCTTCTGGCGGCTCAACGCGCCAACGCCGCCCTTCTCATCGAGATCGCCAAGAGCGAGGGGGGAGCCGGCGCTTACTGCGCCGTGAGTTACTGGAACATCGCACGGCAGGTGGATGCGATCTGCAACGAGCTGGGGATCACCGTGCCCGTGGCCGTACACGCGGATCATTACGGGATCAAGGGGCCCGAGGATGTTCGAAGGGCCAAGGTGGAGATCCCCACCATGTTCGAGGCCGGCATCACGTCCATTGCCGTTGATGCCTCTCACCTGCCCGACGACGAGAACCTTCTTGCAAACATCGAGCTCCAGCCCTTGATCCCGTCCTGGGCGGGTTACGAGACCGAGGTGGGGGAGATCAAGGGCTCCGAAGGGCTCTCCACTGTGGAGGAGGCCCTTTTTCAGATTCGAGGCCTGAACGCCCGCGACATCTTTCCGGACTGGATCGCGCTGAACAACGGCACCACCCACGGCATTCAGGACAGCGATACCGGCATTCAGGTGGAGCTGACCGCCCAGATCCACAAGGCCCTGATTCCGTATGAGATCAGCGGGGCACAGCACGGGACATCGGGAAACGACTCGGATCGGCTTCGACGAATCGCCGCGGAGACCCACACCACCAAGGCCAATGTGGCCACGGCGCTTCAGATGATCACCTGGGGTGTGGATGTCAATGATTACGGGAACGCCCGTCTCGATGAGAACGGAGAGTTTGTCAAGCGGCCCGACCAGGGGGTGAGTGACGACCTCTGGGCCGCCATGGTCGCCCATGCCAAGGAAAAAGGGTGGAAGAGCGGGAATTACAAGAAGTTGAATCTCCCCTTCGAAAATCATCTTCTTTCACAGCCCCGGGAGATCCGCGAGCGGATGACCGATGGCGTTGCCTCATTCGTCTATGGCCTGCTCACCGAGGTGTTCAACGCAGTGGATACGGCCCCCCTCGCCATGGAGGCCATTCTCGAGGCCGGGTCCTACGATTTGGGCCCCAAGGGGAAACGCATCGAGGATCCGGCGCAATGGACCGAGGAACGCATCCGCGAAAAGGCAGCCGGCATGGCTCGGGATCGAGGGCCTGCCGGAGATTTCGATGATTAGTGACGTTTATGGTGGAAACTGACAAGCAAGAGCCGGCCACCCACATCTGGGTGGAGGATCTGAGGGAAAGCGATCACGTCAAGGGTCATTATCTGGCAAGGGCCAAGCGGCTGGGGACCACGCGGAAAGGCGACCCCTATCTGAGCCTTACCCTTTCGGATCGGACCGGAGACGTGGAGGCCCGCGTATGGGAAGGGGCCGGGGAGGTGAATGCGCGGTTCCGCGAAGGAGACGTGGTCGAGGTGGAAGGCCGGGCCGGCTCCTATCGCAACGAGGTCCAGCTCGTGCTGAGCCGCGTGGAAAAGGCCGGGAGGGTGGACGATCCCTCCCTGTTCCTGGAGACCACGGAGAGAGACGAACGGGAGATGATGGGCGCCCTTCGGGATCTTATGGGCACCCTGAAGAACAGGCACCTGCGGGAGCTCTCGGAACGCTTCCTCTCGGACCGGGACTTTACGGAGCGGTTCAAGAAGGCCCCGGCGGCCAAGAGTTTTCATCACGGTTACGTGGGAGGGCTTCTGGAGCATACCCTCTCCGTGTGCCTCCTGGCCGTGGACGTGGCGGAACACTATCCGGAACTGGACCGGGACCTTCTCCTCTGTGCCGCCTTTCTTCACGACGTCGGGAAGATTCGGGAGTTCGCCTACACCACGCACATCGACTACACGGACGAAGGCCGGCTTCTGGGGCACTTGGTCCTGGGGGCTGCCATGGTGGACGAGAGGATCTCCGCCATGCGCCTTTTCCCCGATGAACTGGCCATGCGGGTCAAGCACCTCATCCTGAGTCATCATGGGGAGTTGGACTTTGGCTCGCCCAAACGTCCGAAGTTCCTCGAGGCCTTTGCGCTCCACCTGATCGACGACCTGGACGCCAAGATGAACGGTCTGAAGCGCTTCATGGACCGGGACCGCCAGGAAGGGGCCTGGACCGATTTCAACCGGCTCTTCAATCGATACTTTTTCAAGGGGGCCCTGGACGAAGGTGAGGAAACAGAGGCCCGTGAAACGGATTCCGGAGAGAAGGACCGGCAACGGCATCTGTTCGGATCCTGACCGATGGTCTCTGAGTCCTCCTGAGTGAAGCGGGAATCCGGTCAGGCAGGGATTTCCGTATGGTGCATTTCAAAGCCGCCGATAGGCGGCCTTTTTGCTGGACTCATATCTGAATTTCAACGTGATGCGACACGGTACGAGAATGAGGAGATCGGTTGATGGATGTCCTGTTTGCGGCAAAAGAGACGGCCTGGGGAGGTTTTCTGGATATGATCCGGTCCGCCCTGCCGGAGGTTCGTTTTCACGCCGCCGGTGGATTCCATGCGGAATCCCTGGCCGGCTATGATGTGTTGATTCCCACCATGACGCTGATTACACGCGAGATCCTCAAGACGGCGGACCGGCTTCGTCTCGTCCAGCAGTGCGGGGCAGGACTCGAGGGCGTGGATCTGGAGGCGGCCCGTGACATGGGGATTCGTGTGGCCAACGTCCCCACCGAAGACTCCGGAAACGCCGACTCGGTGGCGGAGGTGGGCATTTACCTGATGATCGGGCTGGCGAGGGATGTCCGGGGGATGGCCCGAAGTCTGGCTGAGGGGAGAATGGGTGAGCCCCGGGGCATGGCCCTGGCCGGCAGGACCGTGGGCATCGTGGGGCTCGGCGGTATCGGCCGGGCCCTCCTTCGGCGCCTGCGGGCCTTTGACGTAAAGCTTATCGGAATCAAGCAGTCCGATCCGGATGCGGCGCTGGACGAGCTGGGCCTCGAGTGGATCGGAGGTCCCTCGGATCTGGGCGAGATGCTCCGCCGTTCGGATTTTGTCGTGCTCTGCCTGCCGGTGAATGCGGACACACAGGGGTTGATGAACCGCGAGACCCTGTCTCACATGCGCCCGGGGTCCTTTCTCATCAATCTTTCCCGTGGGGGGCTGGTGGTCCGGGACGCACTGGAGGAGGCACTGGCCTCCGGAAGACTGGCGGGCGCAGGGCTGGACGTGTTCTGGGAAGAGCCTCCGGATCCCGAAGACCCCGTCTTCGAGCAGAACGTGCTGGCCACGCCTCACGTGGCCGGGTCCACGGACATCTCCATGGCCGGAATCGTGGCTGCGGTCGCGAAAAACATCAGATGCCTGGAACGCGGAGAGGAACCGCTTCATGTACAGAACAGATGAGCGGGCCGGGCAGGGAAACCGGCCGGGAAAAGGGATTTTTATCGACCGAAACAACCGAGTGATCAATTACCTTCGCATCTCGGTGACGGATCGATGCAATTTGAGGTGCATTTACTGCATGCCCGAAGGCGGCATTCCGGTGCTTCCCCATGAAGACATCCTCTCTTATGAGGAGATTCTTCGCATTGCGAAGCTGGCGGTTCGCGGCGGTATTCGGAAGGTCCGTCTCACGGGCGGCGAACCGCTTGTTCGAAAGGGGATCGTCGAGTTCGTTCGAAGGCTCGGTGCGCTCGAGGGGCTCGAGCAGATCACTCTGACCACGAACGGCGTCCTCCTGGCGGAAATGGCCGAGGATCTGTGGGCCGGGGGGGTTCGCCACATCAACGTGAGCCTGGACTCCCTGAAAGCGGAGCGTTATGCAAAGATCACCCGAAGGGACGCCTTTCATCGGGTCTGGGAAGGCCTACGCGAGGCGCGGAGACTGGGGTTCGATCCTATCAAGATCAACGTAGTGGCCATGCGCGGTGTGAATGACGACGAGATCCTGGACCTTGCGAGGCTCAGCCTCGAGGAGCCCTTTCATGTCCGCTTCATCGAGTTCATGCCCGTGGGGACGGACAACGGCTGGAACAAGGAGACGTTTATTTCCACCGGGGAGATTCGAGCCCGGATCGAACAGGCCGGCTCCCTGCATCCTCTGGCTTCGCGGCTTCTGGACGGGCCTGCGGAGCGGTTTGTCCTGCAGGGGGCCAAGGGGGAGGTCGGTTTCATCGGAGCCCTTTCCCATCATTTCTGCTCCAAGTGCAACCGGCTGCGTCTCACCGCCGAGGGGGGCTTGCGGGGGTGTCTCTTCTCGGATGACGAGATCGACATCAAGACCCCGCTTCGGCGAGGAGAGCCCGACGAGTGTATTGCCGGGCTCATTCAGCTCGCCATCGACACCAAACCGGTGGGGCATGGTTCCTTTCTTCAATCGCCCCGGAAATGCTCGAGGAACATGTCCCGAATCGGGGGGTGAGACGTGAGTGACGGGAAGGACCCCATGGCCCGTTCGCCCCAAATCCGCATCCTCGTAAACGAGCTCCCGCAAACCGTTCCCGAGGGGACCACGACCGGAAGGCTTTGTGACCGCTTCAAGCCCGGTGCGGACGTGATCGTCCTGAACGGTTTCCCCGAGGGGCCCGGGACGGCGGTCAAGCCGGGGGACCGTGTGGTGCTCATTCAGAGGGGCGAGGTGCCGGTGAGAGAAGAGCTCGAGGCGCTGATGGCGGCGAGGCACACGCCGGGGGTGCATGAGCGCATGCGCTGCTCGCGGGTGGGCGTTGCGGGCCTGGGCGGTCTGGGCTCGGCTGTGGCCCTCGCGCTTGCGCGCATGGGTGTGGGAGAGCTCGTGCTGGCCGACTTCGATGTTGTCGAGCCCAGCAACCTCAACCGGCAGCACTACACGGTGGAGGACATCGGTCACGCCAAGACCGATGCCATGAGCCGCCGGCTCGCCCGGGTGAATCCGGCGGTGCGGGTGGTCGCCCATCGCGCGGTGTTGGACGAGTCCAACATCCCGGCCCTGTTTCATGACGTGGACGTACTGGTGGAATGCCTGGACCGGGCCGAGGCCAAGGCCCTCCTCATTCGAACCGCGGCCGGGAGCCTTCCCGGGGCCTATGTGGTGGGAGCCTCCGGAGTGGCCGGCTACGGCGAAGGCAATCGCATTGGGGTCGTCCGACTCGGGGCCCGGGTTTTCATGGTGGGGGATCTGCTCACGGCTGCGGAGCCCGGCCGGGGGCTCATGGCCCCCCGGGTGGGCATCGCGGCTCACCACCAGGCGAATCTGGTGGTCAGCCTTCTTATGGAGGGGGAGGATGCGGTGCTTTAGGCCGGGCGGGCGGAGCCCGGCCCCGAAGAGGCTTCAGAGGGGCTCTTCGTCCAGGAGGATCGTCCGGTAGGAGGCGGGCTTTTTCAGGCGGAAGATCTCCTCGGGAATGTCCCGGTTGAACACCATTCGGTCATTGCGTATGACCACAGTCCCCCCCCTCTCCTCGGCGCGGTAGCGCACCTCACCGGCGTAACGGATTCCGTCCTGCTCCCGAATGCCCTCAAACGACACCTCGAGACCGCTTTTCGGGTAGAAGAGAACCTCGGGATCCAGGGTCACAGGCCTCACACGCAGCGTCCATGGCGGCCTGCTGCACGTCTCGCTGCAGACGACCAGAAGGCCTTTCTTCGAGACCACGTCGCCCAGAGCCCGAGGTGACGGGTATCCTCGAAGGAGGGCCCAGGCGCTTTCGAGGTCCGGCGGGGAGGGCATGAAGCGGCCCAGGGTCGCCGGTGTGGCCGGCCCGGTGTACAGGGTGGCGTCCGTGTGGGAGAACGCCGTCAATCGGCCCCGGTCCATCAGGACATGGAGGATCGGCGCCCCCCAGGGATGGGTGATCTCCACTTTGATCCTCAAGGGGTTCCGATGGCCCACCACGAGGATCTTCGCCTCCTCGCTTTCCACGATCCATTTTTTCAGGAAAACGGTCCCCATGGAGAAGAAGGTGGAGACCCGTTCCTTTTGGGCGTCCATTTGCCGAAGAATCCCCGCGATTTCGGGACGGGTGAGAGGGGGCGGTCCGGGGCGGAACGAGGCGCAGCCGTTCAGGAGCAGAAGGAGGAGCAGAGAAACGGGGAAGGAGGGGAGGCGCCTGGTCCTGAGGGTCCACGAGACGGGGGTCACGGTCTGTCAGTTCCTTTCATTTTATTGATGAAGCCCTTTGATTTCGTCGATCTTCGCCCGGACGGCCTTCGAGTCGGGGTGATCCATGTCGAGGGCCCTGGTGTAGGCCTCCAGGGCCTTCCCGTACATGCCGTTTTTTGCATAGACATCCCCGAGGTGCTCGGCGATCGTGGGATCCTCCGGCTGGATGGCAGCGGCCCGTTGAAGGTGCTTCAAGGCCTCCTCGTACTCCCCTTTCTGAAAGTAGACCCACCCCAGGCTGTCGATGATATATCCGCTCTCGGGCTTGATTTGAAGGGCTTTCTGAATGAGGGCAAAGGCCTCATCCAGGCGGATGCCCTGCTCGGCATAGGTGTATCCGATGTAGTTCAGGGCGTCCGCGTGATCGGGTTCGATCTCCAGGACGTGCCGCATCTGTTCCAGCGATGCCTCTTTCTCTCCGCTCTTGTCCAGGACGACGCCGAGGCGGAAGACGAACTCGGCGTTGCGGGGATAGTGCTTCATCCCCTCCTGAATGATGGAGATCGCATCCGCGTACTTTTCCTGCCCTTCCAGGATGGAGCCGAGCATCAGGTAGATCTCTTCCTTCTCCTGGTCCATGGAAAGCGCTTTGCGGAGAACGGCTTCGGCTTCCTCCTCCTTGTCCTGGGCGTCGAAGATGTAGGCAATGTGCATCTGGGCGTTCGCGAAGTAGTCCGAACCGGCCTCGAGCTTTTGAAAATGGGTCAGGGCCTGGTCGAGATCGCCACGCTCCTCATAGGCCGACGCGAGGTAGTACCTGGATTTGTCGTCTTTCGGCCAGGCCTGGACGATCATGTCGAGCTCGGCGATGGATTCGTCCAGCTTTCCATGGCGGAGATAGATCAGCCCGAGAGACTGTCGGGCACGTTCTCCGGGTTTGGACTGGCCCTTGATTTCCTCCAGCTGTTTCTTGGCCGCTTCTTCCCGGTCCAGCTTGTAGTAGAGGTCGATGAGGCGTTCCCGAACGGTCATGTTGACAGGGTAGTAGTCGATCAGGCGTTCGTAGATCTCCACCGCCTTGTCGAAGCGGCCCTGCATCTGATACAGGCTCCCCAGGTCGAAGAGCGCCGGCTCCATGCGCTGGTTCAGTCGCAGGGCCTCGAGGTACGACTCTTCGGAGCGCGAGGGATTCCCCATTTCCAGAAAGACCCGGCCGCGGTAGTAGTGGGCGAGGACCAGGTTGGGGTCCTGCTCGATGATTCGCGCCAACTGGCCCAGGGCCCGGTCATAGGCCTGGTTCTTGATCAGGAGGGTGGTCAGAATGAGCCGCGGCCTTTTGTGCTCGGGGTTGATCTCCAGGGCCTTTTCATAGGCTCGAATCGCTTCGTCCTCTCTACCGAGAAGGCCGGCGATCTCGGCGACGAGGAGGTAGTGTCCTTCCTCCTCCGGCTCGAGAGTCACGCACTTTTCCGCATAGACCAGCGCCTCTTCGTTCTTTTTCAGCTGTTTGAGCAGCAGGGCCATTCGGCGCAGCAGGAAGACGTTTTCCGGATCGTTCTCGATGGCCCTTTCGAGGTGGCCCCGTGCGGTCTCGTACCGGCCATGCACGCTGTGCAGGGCAAATCGCGCGAACTCAGCGTACGAATGACGGATCGGGTCATCCTCGAGGTCGGGTGGGGACGGCAGGGAGAAGGCGGTCTCGTCAGGTTCCTGCAGATCCTGCCGGGTTCCTTCCATGCCGGCACACCCGCTCCAGGCGATGAGAGGGAGCAGGATCAGGGTCCATGCGAGGATGGTTGCGAGGTTTTTTCGATCCTGGAGCATCATAGTTTTCTCACGTTTCATGGGCGTTCTCATGGGACAGGCCCGCCCGGTCTTTCGGAACCCTGCCGTTTTCCAGCCCCGGGAGGCTTTGGAAAGGCGGGTTCGGGGTCAGACGAAGTTGGAAAATTCCTCTTCGAAGTTGGGGATCTTTTCGTTCAGCCATGTCTTGATATTTTTCACGATCCGTTCCTGAATCTGCCGGACCCGCTCGCGCGAGATGCCGTACCTGTCCCCGAGCTCCTGGAGCGTCATGGGTGTTTCGGACAAGATGCGATTGTCGAAGATGTCCAGCTCTTTCCCGGTCAAGGTTCCGCGGAACGCCTGGAGCTCCGCGAGGAGCGTCTCGCGACGTTCCGCATCGGAGATCATGTCGTCCACTCCGTTGGTGGGATCGGGCAGAAACGCACTGAAGGACTCTCTGCCGTTGTCGCCTATGGGAGCGTTCAGCGAAAGCTCGGCGCCTCCCAGACGCTGGCTCATCTCCTCCACCTCCGCCTCCTTCACATCCAGCCGTTCCGCGAGCAGGCGGGGTTCGGGACTGAACCCCTGAGCCACGAGTTTTTCCTTCTCCTTGGCCAGGTTGAAGAAGAGCTTCCTCTGGGTCTGGGTGGTTCCGATCTTGACCAGCTTCCAGTTTTCCATGATGAATTTCAGGATGTAGGCCTTGATCCAGAAAGAGGCGTAATAGGAAAACTTGATTCCCCGGTAGGGATCGAATTTTCGAATGGCCTGAAGAAGGCCCACGTTTCCTTCCTGGATCAGGTCCAGAAGGCTCTTGGTCCAGTACCGGCTGAAATCCATGGCGATCTTGACCACGAGGCGAAGGTTGGACGTGACAAGCCGGTAGCCCGCCTGCTGGTCCTTTTCCTGCTGAAAGCGGACGGCGAGCTCGACCTCCTCCTCTCGGGTCAAGAGACGGTAATCCTTGATTTCGAGCAGGTAGAGCTGAAGAGGGTCGTAGGGAACGAGAGCCCTGTCCTCGGATCGGACGGCGGGTGTGAGATCGGTCCGGGGGAGGGGGGAGAGCTCGAGGCCTTTTTCTTTCTTCTGCGAAGCCTCGGTCTCGGTTTTTTTCGTTCTCTTGTTTTTCATGCACTCGATCCTATGAAGGATCCCTGGAAACGATGCGAACGTACCGTTTTTTACCGGCACGGAGGAGCATGCTCCCTCCGTTGAGGTCGCTTCGACCGACGCTCTGATCAAAGGATTCCAGCCGTTCATTGTTTACGTATCCGCCACCCTGGGCGATCAGCCGCCTGGCCTCTCCCCGGGTTTTGCAGAGGCCGGAGCGCTCGAAGAGGATATAGGCCGGGATACCCCCGTTCAGGTCCTCGGCGTCGATCTCGGCCGTGGGAGCGGAGTCGCCTGCAGCGCCGCCGCCGAAGAGCTGGTGTGAGGCCTCGCGGGCCCGCTCGGCCTCGGTTTGGCCGTGGCAGAGCGTCGTGGCTTCAAAGGCGAGCACCTCCTTGGCCTTTCTCAGATCGGCCCCTTTCATGGCGCCCAGGGATCGCACCTCCTCCATGGGGAGGAAGGTAAAGAGTGCCAGGAAGCGTTCCACGTCCGCATCGTCCTGATTCATCCAGTACTGATAGTAGTCGTAGGGGCTCGTGAGCTCGGGGTCGAGCCACACGGCGCCTTCGTGAGTCTTGCCCATTTTGATGCCGGAGGCCGTGGTGATCAGAGGGAAAGTGAGGCCGAAGGCACTCTGCCCTTCGAGCCGCCGGATGAGGTCCGCCCCGGCCACGATGTTTCCCCACTGGTCGTTTCCGCCCATCTGGATTCGGCAGTCATGGCTCTTGAAGAGGTGCCAGAAATCGTAGGACTGGAGAAGCATGTAGTTGAATTCGATGAAGCTCAGGCCGCTCTCCAGGCGGATGCGATAGCTCTCTGCGGAAAGCATGCGGTTCACACTGAAGTGGCGGCCGAAATCCCGCAGAAAATCGATGTAGTTCAGGGTCTCAAGCCAGTCCGCGTTGTTGAGCATGATGGCACGGCCGTCCTCGAAATCGAGAAACCGGGCAAGCTGCTTCTTGATCCCCTCCGCGTTGTCGTTGATCTCCTCCCGGCTCATGATACGCCGCAGTTCGGTCTTGCCGCTGGGGTCCCCAACGAGTGCCGTTCCGCCGCCCACCAGGGCGATGGGCCGATGACCGGCCCGCTGCATATGGGCGAGTGACATGATCGGAACCAGGCTTCCCAGGTGCAGGCTCTTGGCCGTCGGGTCGAAACCGATGTAGCAGGTTGCAGGGTCCTCGAGCAGTTCACGCACCGCCTCCCGGTCCGTGACCTGCTCCACGAACCCGCGTGATTCCAGTTCATCAAACACGTTTTTCACTGTCCACCTCGCACGTTGAGTTCCTCGCCCTCAGGCAGTGTAATACGGACCACCTGCCCGGATTTTCCGAGATCGTTCATGATCGTACCATCGAAGGTCAATACAACACCCGCCGCATTTCCGATGAGCAGATCCATCCCCTTTTCGGCGTTCCACTGAAGGTGGCTTCCCGGCTGGAAGATAAAGTCCTTGGGTGGACCTCCGTCCACGGAGATCTGGACCCAGGTCCGTTCCATGACATCGGCCACGAGAAGGTGTCCCGACCCGGTGGATACCGAGTTCACCGGTGGGCCGGAATACGGGTCGATAGTCTCCGGGAGCGGCGTTCGAGGGGCCGCGGCGGACGCCTCGGGCTCCGATTCCGGCTCAACGCCGCGGGGCGGTTCTGCCGGCACGTCCGCGGTTTCACCGCTCGAGCCCGTTTGATCGACCCGGCGCTGGACATCTGTGGGCCCTGCGGAGGCCGAACCGGGCTCCGGTGTTTTCTCCGGACGGACGGCCGGTGCAGTCGTCCGCTCCGGCATCACCCCCCCCTGCCAGAGATAGAGGAGAGCGCCTCCCAGGATTCCCAGCAGGAGAATGAGAAGGATTCGGTGCCCCCGCCAGCTTTTTTCGGGCTCGACGAGCGGTTTCGGCTCCACAGGCGAAGGTCTCGATGAGTTATAGAG
>Ga0272444_10005532_pt1 | contig 10929 bp, 7 predicted proteins | sample SSMForm13_FD_201033 | JGI IMG/M metagenome (GOLD analysis project Ga0272444, IMG submission 201033) | Marine sediment archaeal communities from Little Sippewissett salt marsh, Falmouth, MA, United States - SSM-Form-13 | ecosystem: Environmental > Aquatic > Marine > Wetlands > Sediment ... | reverse complement strand
CCCATGGGCGAGGGCCATGCGAACCCACCGGCCTGCAGGATGCTAAGGCGGGCCCCTTCGGCCAAAAATCCTGAGCAAAGGATCAGCAGCATGAGAAGCATCGGCAGCAGGGTGCGCAAAGGCCCATCGGCATCCCTGCGCCCCAGGCGCCGAACCAACAGGTACAGGGTGCCGATCAACAATCCGATGCCGGCCAGATCCTGAACCAACGAGAGCAGATTGGCCGGTGCATTGGGGATGGTGAACCCGAATTGGGCGAGGATGATAACGATCAGGGGAATGACGACGCCCCAGAATACCGCCAGATGCGCGCCGCCCACCGATGGTCTTTTCAGAATGTCGCGCTGGGTGATCAACGCGGCCTGCAGCCCCTGCCAGGTTCCGGAGATGCCGGCCGGCCGCTTTTGGCGCCATAACGACCATCGTCTGGCCAGACCGGCCGTCATGATGAAAAATGCCGCTACGACCAGTAACAAATCGAATGAGGTTAACAATGCCTTCAACGCTTATCTCCTCGGTAATTGAACTTAAGGGTTCGATTTCCTCGCGGGGCGGTCGAAAAGGAAGTTCAGCAATTTTTGCAGGACGAAGATCAGACCGATGACGACAAACACCTGATAGATCGATGCGGCGGCGAAGATGGTCGGTTGGGTGCTGCTGTCCGCCGTGGGATGCATGACCCCCCACATGGCACTGTCGGCTTGTTCATCGAGGTGGCACTTGTAGCAATCCTGTGCATCGATCGGTTCCGATTCGCCATGGGCGGCAGCGCCCTGGTGGCAGCCGAGACAATTGTTTTTCGCATAAGCGCTTCCGAAATCCGCTTTGTTGTGAGAGGCGATCTGGAATGCAGGGAACCATGCGAAAAAGCTGGGCTCCTCGCATGCCGACGCATGGCATCCGGCACAGGTGGTTGTCAGTCGATCCGGATGGACGGACGATGCCGGATCGCTCTGGGCAAGAATATGATGCCGCGTATGGCAGTCGTAGCATTCGGGACGCTGGTCGCCGGCACCGTTGGATCCATGCTGGTTTTCCTGCTCGTGGCAGGCATTGCAATCGACGGCGCCTGATCCTTCGCTCGTCTGGTGGTCATCGTCAATCACATCGGTGTGGCAATCCAGGCAGGTGAGTTCTGCGCCGTGGACGGAGGCTTCAAATTCCTCGATGGAGATTTGACGCTCGCTTTCATCGCTGTCCGTCCGATGGCACTCGACACAGTCTTCGGGCGTATATTCCGACGCGGTGTCGGATGCCCAGGCGTGGCCGGTGATCAGCATGCTGATGACCAGAGGAATCGTCATGGTGTAGCGACAGATGAACCTGACTATGCATCGATTCATTTTTGATCCTCGATTCGGGAGATCAACAGGTGCAAAATCTCATGCGCATCGCCGACCACACCCAGGTCGGCAAAGCGGAAGATGCGTGCCTTGGGGTTGAGATCGATGGCGATGACATGTTGCGATTTCTCCATTCCCGCCGTGTACTCGTTGGCACCCGAGATACCGCAATTGATGATCAATCGGGGGGAGACGTATTTGCCGGTCTGTCCGATCTGACGTTCGTAGGCCAGGTCTCCCCAGTCGATGATGGGCCGCGACCCCCCGACGGATCCACCGATGACCCGAGCCAGGTCATGGATGATGTTGAAGGCCTCTCCCTTGCCGATGCCCCGGCCCCCGGCCACGATGATATCGGCTTCTTCCAGGTCCAATGCTTCCGGCGCGGCTTCGATCACCTCTACGGTGCGGGTTTTCAGACCATCGGCGGGTTCGGTGAATGGAACCTGAATCACCTCGGCCACGGCGTGTGGGCCGGGTGGCGTGTCGAACAGCACCGCCGGCAGAAACAGAACAATGGGCGCCGGCCGGGTACCGAGGGTCACGTCTTCGAAGAGATATCCATTGGCCACCGGCCGAAGCGCCCGGGCCGTGCCGTCGCTGTGCATGCTAAAATCCATGGCGCGCGTGACCAGGGCCGTATTCAGCATGGCGGCGACCCGCTGGGCCAGGTCTTCCGTTTCGGCTGACTGCGCCATAAGCATGCAGGCCGGATTCTCGTTTTGAACAAGGCCGAACAAGGCGCGGCCGAAGCGTTCTCCCTGATAGCGGTGCATGCCGTCGCCGGTGACATGCAGCACCCTGTCGACGCCATAGGCACCTAAATCCGCCAGCACCGATTCGGATGCGCTCCCCAGGGCCACGGCCGTCACCTGCTGCGTTTCACCCAACTCCGCGATGATCCGTTTTGCTTCGGTGACGAGACCGTAGGTCGCCTCCTCGATGGCGCCGTCTCTTTGCTGAACGACTATCCAGATATCAATCATCGCCCCTCCTATATGGCTCTGCCGATGCGGTGGCCTTCGATGATGGCCATGTCTGTTTTACGGGGCGCCACGCAATCGCCGACCCGGTATAGTTCGTCCACATTGCCTTTCAACTCGAAATAGAGACTGTCCTCGGCGATATTGCCTGCGGCCAGCACGACAGTATCGTATCCGTCGAAATCGATCAGTTCGTTGGAATACACGTTCAGTCCTTTGACCAGGGTACCCTGAATCTCGAGCACCGCGATGTCAGGGGTGAATGTCACGCCTTTTTTGGCCAGTCGGCTGCGAGTGAGATACAAATCCTGGAGGGGCCCTAAGGCGGAACCGACAAACAACGCCGCGGTAATCATGTGAACCTGTTTGCCGCGATCCGCCAGCAGCTCCGCCGTGCCCGTGGCCTGGTGGTGGCCGTCCTGGTCGATGAGCAAAACCTTGTCGCCGACGTCAACGGCATCAGTGAGGACCTGCACGGTGGTAACCACCTGGGGCGGGCCGTATTCACCGGGAAAGGGTGTGGTTTTGGGGGTCGAACCGGTGGCGATCACCACCACATCCGGCTGCTCATCGAGCACCATCCGGGCCGTTGCCGCGACCCCCAGACGGATGTCCAGATCGAGCTTGTTCAACTGCCCCACCAGCCAGCGGGTGACCCCGGTGATCTCCTGGCGGCCGGCGGCCTTGCCGGCAAGGATATTCTGGCCGCCGACGTCGTCGTTCTTTTCGAACAGGACAACACGGTGTTTTCGCAGGGTGGCTACCCGAGCCACTTCCAGACCGGCGGGTCCCGCCCCCACGACCACGACCTTCTTGGGGGTTTCGGCGGATTTGAGGGTCCCAATCCCCAGGGTTTCCTCTTCGCCCACGGCCGGGTTGTGCAGACATCCCAGACGGTGCCCAAGGCCCATGCGGGCGATGCAGCCCTGGTTGCAGGCGATGCAGTTGCGGATGTCTTCGGTGCGGCCTTCCATGGATTTATTGGGCAGTTCCGGATCACAGATCAGCGCCCGCACCATACCGATCATATCGGCCTGGCCGTCCTGGAGAATCTTTTCCGCCAGATGGGGGTCGTTGATCCGGTTGGTGCAGAATACCGGCAGCTTGACCACCGAACGCATCCCGGCCGACAGGGGCACCGTATAGGCCAGCGGCGTGTGCATGGAGCCTTCCACCAGGAACAGATTGTAGAAGGTCCCGATGCTGAGGTCGAGGAAGTCGAGCTGGCCGGAGGCCTCGAGCCGGATGGCCACCTGTTTGGCGGCTTCATGGGTGAGCCCGCCCTTGGGGTGCATCTCATCGGCATTGAGCCGGACCCCCAGCGTAAAATCGGGTCCCACGGCCTTGCGCACCGCAGCGATCACCTCGAGGGCGAAACGGCAGCGGTTCTCCAGGCTCCCGCCGTAGTCGTCCTGCCGCTGGTTGGTGAGGGGGGAGATAAACTGGCGGATCAGGGAGCTGTGTCCCAGCTGAAGCTCGATGCCGTCAAACCCGCCCTCCACCGCATTTTGGGCACAGATGGCATAATAGTCGACGCACTCGGCGATATCTTCCAGTTCCATGGCCTTGCAGGTTTCCCGAAAAATGGGATCCTTGCCGGTCGACGGCCCCCACACCGGCAGACGCGAAATCTTGCCGTCGCCCTGCATGCCGTTGTGGTTGAGCTGGGCGAAAATTCTCGTGTCGTATTCGTGGATGGCGCGGGTCAACCGTTGGAAACCCGGAATCACCTCCGGTTCATAGACATCGACCAGCTTGTCATAGGGGTGGTCCGTGGGGTGCACGCCCAACTCCTCGGTGGTGATCAACCCCACCCCCCCTTTGGCGCGTTCCCGGTAATAGTGGATATGCCGGTCGCTGATGAGATTATCCACCGCAAAGTTGGTCATGTGCGCGGCGAAATTGATCCGGTTGGGAACCACCGTGGAACCGATTTTAAGGGGTGAAAAAAGATATTTGAATTCGCTCACAGCAATTCTCCCACCTGTCTGCCCTCCATGATCGCCATGTCAATCCCCCTTGGCGCAACGCAATCACCGGTTCTGTAAACTTCTTTGACCCGCCCCTTCAGCTGGTGGTAAAGATCGTCATCGACGGTATTGCCCACATCCAGAACCACCGTGTCGTAGTCGTCGAATGAGATGGATGCGTTGGTGTAAATGTCGCGAGCCTTGACGCATACCCCGCCGCCACGGGTATCGATCTCCAGTATCTCCAGGTCGGTTTTGAACGTAGCCCCTTTCTGGAGCAGGCGCTGACGGCCCAGGTAAAGTTCTCCGCGGGGGGCCAGCTCGATACCGATGAAAAGATCACTGGTCACCAAATCCACCGTTTTACCCTGATCGGCCAGGAGCTCGGCCGTAGCCATGGCGTGGTGCCCGCCGTCTTCATCGACGAACAACACCTTCTGGCCCACCGGATGGGTGCCCTGAATGGCATCCCAGCCGGTCAGGACGAGTGGCGGCCCGTAATTACCGGGGTAGGGCTTGGACACCGGTACGGAGCCCGTGGCCACCACCACCGCATCCGGCGCCTGTTCTAAGATCAAGTCGACGGTGGCGGTGACCCCCGTCTGAATCGGCACACCGTGTTTGCTGAGCATATGGTTGAGATACCGAACCACCCCCTGCATGGCGCCGCGACCGGGCCGCTTGCCGATAAGCCTGACCTGCCCGCCCACGCGGTCAGATTTCTCGAATACGGTTACGTCGTGACCGCGTTCATGGGCCACCCGGGCGGCTTCCATGCCGGACGGTCCGGCACCGACCACGACAACTTTCTTCTTCCGTTTGGCCGGCGGCCAGCTTTCCTCACCGGTTAAGGGCTCGTAACCCACCTGGGGGTTCTGGATGCATCCGAGGACCTTGGACTGATTGACTCTGCCGATGCATCCCTTGTTGTCCTTGACGCAGTAGCGGATGTCAGCCATGCGCCCATCGCGGGCCTTGTTGGCCATGTCGGGATCGCTGATCATGGCGCGCACATATCCGACCAGGTCGGCTTTGCCTTCGGCGATGAGCCGCTCGGCCTTGGCCGGAAACCCGATCTGATATCCGGCCATCACGGGAATCCCGACTCCGTTTTTGATCTGTTCGGCCACATCGACCGTAAAACCGAAGGGGATGTGCTGGGAGGGCAGAACGAGGTGAAGGTTGTAATAGGTACCCACGGAGACGTTGATGAAATCCACGGCACCGGTGGCCTCCAATGCATGGGCCATGGGAACGGACTCCTCGGGTGAAATGCCGCCCCAGAATTTCTCATCGGCGCACAAACAGACGCCAACGGTGAAATCGGGGCCCACCGCCGTTCGGACGGTTTCCAGAATTTTCAGGGGGAAGCGCATCCGGTTCTCGAGGCTGCCGCCGTATTCATCGCCGCGGTGGTTGCTGATGGGCGATAGAAACTGACGCAACAGCGATTCCGGCCCCATGTCGATTTCGATGCCGTCGAATCCGCCTTGTTTGACCCGCGCGGCGGCCTGACCGAAAGCGTCCGCGATGTCGGCCATGTCCTCGGGCTCCATGGGTTTGCACGTTTCTCCGAAAACGATATCGGCGACGGCGGATGGCCCCAGTATCGCCTTGCGGGTCACTGCGCCGCTGCTTTGAAAACCGCGGTGGTTCAACTGGGCCATGATCCGGGTATCGAATTGATGGACGGCACCGGTGAGTTTTTGAAAGTCCGCCACCACCTCCGGCTGATCCGCCGCGATCAGCGTTTCCCACGGACGGTCATCCGGGTGCACCGCCAACTCCCCCACGATGATCAGGCCGCATCCGCCCTGGGCTCGCCTTCGATAGTAGGCAATGTGTCGATCCGTAATGCGACCCGATTTACCGAAATTGGTGCGGTGGGCCAACAGACCGATGCGGTTCGGCAGATCGGTTTCCCTCAGTTTCAAAGGGGAAAAAAGATTTTCATTCATGGCAGGTTTCACTTTTACGGTTTTTTATGAGTGATATGGTGTATTGGGGATTGATGCATGCTATAGTTCGTAATGGTAGCAACTTATGCGCCATGGGTGGGTCTGAAAAGGGTGCAGCGCCATCACCAAGTCTTCAGGGGACATGCAGGATCAGATGAAAATCATGTATAAACAGCGTGTTTTCGGTCTGCTGACGGTAAAAACAGCCCTTGGGGATGGACAAACGATCGGAGGAAAATCAACATGGTGAGACCGCTGCCTTGAGAATTCATGTCCAATATTGGGACAGCGAACCCCACCTCTCTAAATGGACAAAAACACGTGCGTGGATCGGCTTTTGTGATAGTAACCCAGTGCCTTGCAGCCGGTTTGAAAACACCCCCTCCAACCGAGGGCAGCCAGAAAGGCCACAGGGCAAATCCGCAACAGATGCTTGACCCCTGTGAACGGCTATCGTGAATACCTTAGGGTAGAACGGACGGGCATGCATCCTGGTCCCGATCGCAGGGGGGATTCACGTTCGCGATGCGTTCCAAAATCAGCCACACCTTATGAATTCGATAGGCTTTGTTCAACCGCGTTAATCACAATGAACCACCGATGAGAATCAAACAATTTTTTTCACAAACGGCACACCTCGACCCCATTGCATTCACCTATTGCCCCCATTGTGGCCGGCCGCTCCACCGCCATCGATGCGCCGCATGTGGTTATAAGCAATATTTCAATCCGGCGCCGACAGTTACCATACTTGTTTGCAAGGCGGGGTGCCTGTTAATTGGAAAACGGAAAAACGAGCCCCGCAAATGGGCCATTCCGGGCGGCTTTATCGAATACGATGAATGTTTTCTGGAAACCGTTCACCGGGAAGCGTTTGAAGAAACCGGGTTGCGGATCGCGCTGCGCGGCATTTGCAACGTCATGACAAGTCATGTTTCACCATCGGTGCAGACACTGGTGATAACGGTTTTGGGCGATGTCATCGGCGGGCGGGAAACGCCGTCGGATGATCTCACTGAATTGAAATGGATTCAAAGCCATGCTGAAGCTTTTGATGTCGCGTTCAAAACCGACGATTACCTGATCAAGGCCTTCTTCAGCAACGCGCTTCCCGTGTTCCCAATCGATGAGCGTTTTATTCGAAAACGGTAGTCCGTGGTGGTCCCGTCAAGCGTTACAATGACGGCCTGGGTGTCATTCCCACGAAGGCGTGCGACCGTAGTGAAGATTCAGTTCTATCTATAACAAATTGAAAATTTTAAATTTCCACTTATGGGGAGAAAATTGAAATTTATGACGTGGCGGCTTTTTTTCTCCTGATGTAATATGTCCCATACGCGGATGGTTCCTCCGCTTGCGCTTCGAAGCGGAGGTTCTTCCGGTTGCGCTGGCAATGGTCCTGGTAAAAGCTGCTGAACAGCTCCTCCACGAAGCGGCTCAACTCCGCGACGTTCCTCGCCACCTCCACCCTGTCGCAGTAGGCGCCGTAGCGTTCAACCAGGCAATCTCCCAGGTCCCACATGTCGCGTTCTTCCGGGGTGAGCCAGAGCGTGTATCCTGCGCGTTCTGTGATCTCGCCCAAAGCGTGATCGTTGGGCGTGTTGTAGTTGTTCCTTCCGTCGCCAAGAATGATGATCGCCGGTTTGCCTCGCAGACTTTTCAGATATTTTTCCTTGAAAGCGACAAAAGCATAGCCATAATCGCTGTTTTCGTCCAGATCGATGATGTCTCCGTCGTCGATGGCCTCCAGAATGGAGTTGACGGGCATATTGGTCAACAGGTCGGTAATCTCTGCCACTTCCCGGTTGAAGATGAAACTCCTCACATCCATCAGATGCTTGTGCAGGGTTTGGAGAAGAAGGAGCATAAAGCGGGAGGCGTGACTTACGGAATAGCTTACATCGCAGAGGACGACGATGCGCGGCCGCTCCTTGCGCCTGCGGCGGAGCGACAGGAGAAAAGGAACCATGCCATGGCGGTAATTGCGTTGTATCGTCTTGATCACATGGAGCTTACCTCTCCGCTGCCGCTCATGGGTGCGCTTTACATCCTTTTTCAGGCGGTGGATCATGCGCGAAACCACATCCTCCATGGCGGTAAGCTCCTCGTCGTTGAAGGTGAAGCACATTTCTTGACGCCTTTTCACTTTCAACCGCATGGCATTGGGATCCTGGTAATAGCGCTGTGACGGTTTCGGGGGCGCCCCTCTACCGCGATACCCCTTGAGTTGGACCATCATCTCGGGACTCTCCAATCCACCATCGCCCACCTCAGTGAGGCTTTCCAGTTCCAGTTTATCGCCGGGTTGGTATTCCCCTTCAACCTGGAGTCTGATCCGTTCCTCACCGATGTGAACATACGCCTCAAGCACATTTGCGCCCTCTTCGAAACATGTAATCGCACCATTCAGAAGGTCGTCGAGCTCTTCGCCGAATTCGCTATCGTTGGAAACCCTGAAAAACCGATCGAATACCAGATCGAATAGGGGAAAATCGGCGACCCGCTTCACCAGGGTCATACGCAGCATGGCCTTGGCCGAACTGCGCTCCCCGACCCCTCCCAGGACGATCGCCCTGACCGCGTCCAGGGTTTCTCCGGGGGAGACCCTGAGTCCCGCTTCCCGCAAAGCAGTGACGAAACGGGTGACGATGCGTTCCATTACTCGATCAGCTCCTTCTCCGCCAGTTCCATCACCTTCTGCATGTCGTTCTGGTGCTTGATGATGGCCCCCCCTGTGCTACCGACGACGTTGGGGGTCAAACGGCTCGTACTGAGAATGGAGAGGGCCTGGGCCCAGTCAAGGGCCTCGGAGATGCTGGGGGGCTTTCGCAGATTCAGATCGCGGGTCTTGCGAAGGAATTCGACCATCTGTTTCGCCAAATCCTTACATATCTCCGGAAATCGTGCCCTGATGATCGCAATCTCCCGGTCGAGCTCCGGGTAGGCAATGTAGAGATAGAGACAGCGCCTTCGAAGGGCGTCGGAAATCATTCTCGTGGCGTTGCTGGTGAGAATCACCAGGGGCTTTACCTTCGCCTGGATAACCCCTATTTCCGGGATGGATATTTGGAAATCGCTCAGGCACTCTAAAAGAAGCGCCTCGAACTCGTCGTCGGAGCGGTCCACCTCGTCGATCAACAACAGGCTCCGCCCCTCCGAGAGGAAGCTCCTGAGTATCGGCCGCTGAACCAGGAAATTTTGGGAGAAGAAAAGACTCTCCTCGGCCGCAAGCCGCTCCACCGCTTCCCGCAAGTTGGCCGACACGGAGAGGTAACTGTCCAGCTGGGTGCGGAGCATCTGGGTGTAGATCAACTGTTTGCCGTACTCCCAATCGTAGAGGGCCTTGCCTTCATCGATTCCCTCATAGCACTGAAGCCTGACAAGGGGGAAACCCAGCGCTTCCGAAAGGGCCTTGGCCAGTCCCGTCTTCCCCACGCCCGGAGGCCCCTCAACCAGGATCGGTTTTTCCATTCCGAGTGCCAGAAGGACTGCCGTCGCGATCGAGCCGTCGGCGATATAGCCGCTCTTTTCGAGGAGTTTCCTTATTTTATGTGTGTTTAACAAGCCACGCCTCCTATCGCCTGCCTTATTCTGGCTGTTAACCAATCATCCCCTTTGGGGAGCCCGATCAGTGGTTGCGGGTCTGGATTGTAGCGGCAAATGAGTCCAAATCTCTAATTGATGCTTTTATTGAAACCAAAATGTGGTTGCTCGAACAAAGATTGTCAAGCATGGGGCATGGCGGTAAAGAACGGTGCATGATTGGATGTGAAAAACGGCGGGTCGTTGTTCAGGATGCGGCGGATGGATGGGGCTTTTTTGAATCGGTTCGACAGGAAGCGTCGCACCCGGTCGCGGTCTTTACCATTATTGACCAACCATTGCCTGATGAAGATGCTTTTCACACCCTTCAAGTAGAATAATGCCAAAGCGTCAATGTGGATCTCAACAAACGCGCATCTTGAGTTGCCAAGGTCTTAACCGAATTTGCAGCAGAAACAGCATTCGCATTATCCCTCATCAAAAAGGGGTATCCTAGTTGTAAAATTGTGTCTGAAGCCAAATCTCAAATAATTCGGCGCTCTGGTCTATTGGAGTTCTGGACACCAGAAAGCATCAAAAGACGTAGGAGGAATGAACTACCCCGCCGCAAGCAGCGGGGTATCAAATGCATGATTTCCATCGTGACGCCGCAAGCGGCGGGGAATTTACCCAAAAGGATTAAACCCGGATTCTGCAGAAGTAACTCAACTTTCGGGATTCAATGAGAACCGGAGTGGCCTATTTCGGTTTCTTCCGGTGGTAGTAAACGCAACATCCATGACGACAAAAAAAACGCCTCGAGTGTTTCCTTACAGTATGCGCCTTTTGCCCTCATCCGGTCCTCAACAAGCGAGACTACACGCAATAAGGCCTCGAGAAACGAAATGTCTCTGATTTCATCACAACACGCGTGAAACAGATCTCCAAAACTGCGCTGATCGGCGGAAAGGCGGCAATGATAAGCCAAGAACATGTATCGCATGAACACAATACTCGTATGGCCGATCAACGCATCGTAGTCACGGCATTGGACCTCCTTGGCCAAGCTCAAGTGTTGTTTGATCATTTTGAAAAACACGCCGACGTCCCAGCGTTTCCCGTAGGTATGGATTATCGCCGTTTGGTCACCGGC
>Ga0272444_10005531_pt1 | contig 10930 bp, 7 predicted proteins | sample SSMForm13_FD_201033 | JGI IMG/M metagenome (GOLD analysis project Ga0272444, IMG submission 201033) | Marine sediment archaeal communities from Little Sippewissett salt marsh, Falmouth, MA, United States - SSM-Form-13 | ecosystem: Environmental > Aquatic > Marine > Wetlands > Sediment ... | reverse complement strand
ACATCACAGAGGCCGAAACCATACCGGATATGACGGGGCTTGAAGACTGCAGGAAAACCATGGTCGACGGCATCACGTGGCATCATCCCTAAATCGAATGAAAACCAAAAGTCCGGGTTGAGAACACCATGTCGCAAAGTCGCCAGAAACGACCGCAGCCCTAATACCGAAGACCATTTAATCCTGATCATTTGGACAAATCCGGCAGACCGGCAGCGGCTCGCTAAATCCGTCGAACGTCACCATATCGACGAACTCGGCGGCCGGCGGGTTTCCGCTTTTCTCAAGGACCGCCTCAACGGTGAGGATTTCGCCGGATTCGGCATGGCTGCAAAGGCGCCGCGCCAAATTGACGGCGCTGCCGATGACGGTGTAATCGAAACGCCTGGATGACCCCACATTGCCGACAAACACCTCTCCGTAATTGATGCCGGCCCCGAGTCCGAGAGATTTAAACAGATCGTTTTTCCGGGAAAATTTTATTTTAAGTTTATGAAATGTGGTCATCATCTCCTCTGCGGTCTTGATGCAGTTGCCGACGGCGTCTTCAAGGGTGTTGGGAGCGCCGAAAAAGGCCATGACCTCGTCGCCGATGAACTTGTCCACATTGCCCTGATATTTGCCGACCGCATCTCCCATCGCTCCGTAAAATTGATCCAGAAAATCCATCACATCTTCAATCCGAAGGGCGTTCATCATGCTGGAAAATCCGCGGATATCGGCAAACAGAATGCTCATCTCGAATTTATTGCGGGTTTTTTTCAGGTCGTTATAGCTGCCGATTTTTCCAATCAGTTCCCGAGCCACCCGCGGCGAATGCAGCTGTTCGAAAACGTTCTGGATCTTGATGCGCTTCAACCGCTCTTTGAGCAGCAGGGCGTTGTTGATCGCCACGGCGGCGTTTCCGGCGAAAAGCGATATCAGTTTTAAATCCATGTCGGAAAAAATTTCCCGGTCGCCATAGCGATTGACGTTCAGCACGCCGATGCTTTTTTTGTCCATCACCAGCGGCAGGCACATCGAAGATGTGATCTGGCGGGATTTTGTTTCAGTGCCGGGAAAACTGGCCGGATTCACCTGGCCGTTGAGCAGCAGCGGCTTGCCGTTGGCCAGCACCCAACCGGCAACGCCCTTGCCGATCGGCACGGAGGCTTTTTTGACCCGTTCGGATTTTTGGCCGTAGGTGGAAAGGGTTTTGAGCATTTTGGTCTTGGCATCCAGCAGCATGATCGAGGAATGGTCCGCCCGGAAACAGGCGACCATCTTTTGGGTGATCGCATCCAGAATGGCCGACAATTTTAGGCGCGAATTGACGTTGGCGCTTACCTCAAGCAGGGCCGCCAGAGTGTCGACATGCTCCCGAAGCGCCTGGGTCGATTCCTTTTCCTTGAAAAACGCCTTGGAAAATCCGAGAAGCTTGCGTTGATAGGCGATCATGTAGGCACAGAACAGCAGAACCAAAATCGCCAGAAACATCGTATATTTTACACTGCTCTCCTCCAGCGCCGCCGTGCCGATTTCGGCAAACTGGCTGCCGATATTCACAACCAGCAGGACGAACGTTAAAAACAGGATCACCACCACCGCCAGCAGAACGAACTGCCATAAACGCTTTTCAAGATTCTCCAGGGTCGATTGGCGATCATCCCGATCCGGAGATGGCTGCTGTATGGGCTTCATATCGGGCGACAATGCGTCAGTTTCATTATTGGTGATCGGCTGTAATCCGTATGTGACGCCGAATGTGGGGGAATAATGGCGGTGCGGCGCCCTTGGCCGCCATTGACATCCTTTAAGCGTCGGTTTTAAGACGCAAAACATATTTTTAAGATGAGTCCCTGCGGATGTCAAGATCGATGTCACCCCAAGGGCCTGAAATATCCGGGATAGAGGGTATTCGGATTTTCGAAATTCGGACATGCATTGTAAGGAGGGGAAAGGCTCCCTGGCGATCGGATATCTACACCAAAGGGGAGGTGGGGTTTAGGCTTCGGCTGGCGATCCGTTGCCTTCGAAAATCCACAGTCGAATAACATGCGATTTGGAAGGGGGGCAACCGCCATGGGGTTGATCAAACGTTCACTGCTGCGGCCCTATTTTCCGTGGACCATGATGAACGCTTTGACCTCTTTGACCTGTTCCACCTTCCTGGCATGATCGACAGCACGTTTGATGTCGCCGCGATTCCCGACGACGCCCAGCAACACCACGCGGCCTAAAATCGTTTTCACATCTCGATAGCGACCATTGATGTGCGGAGATACAGGAAATGAAAGGCACCGAATAAATCGCTAAATTACGATAGACGAGTTCAAAGAATCCATTAGGATAACGAATCATCCATGCTTTTCGACAAGCTATAGCCTGGCGGTGGATGTCAATACGATATGGCCCATCACACGATTTATTTGAAAATTATCACAAGCAAGCTTGAATTTATTTTCATCCTTTCGGCGGCCAGTTGCCCCTGTGCGGTATCCTACCGCAACCGGCGGTTCATTTTGAAGACGAGGTGTTCAGGAAAAGATCCCGATCGGCCTCGAATATTTTTCTTTTCTTTTCATACGCCGCTATTTTAGCGTTCAATTGCCGCATCGTTTGGTTATAGGCATCCAAATCGTCGCGGGTTTTGACCCGGTGGCTTTCTACCTTCAGCTGCCCCATCTGCGATGACAATTCGCCGTATTCACGGTCCAATTCGTCCTTGCGCTGTTCGAGAAGGTGTTTGATTTCAGAGCGGTTTTGCCCTTCAACGGCTTGATCTTGAACAATATTTTCACGAGAAATACCCTGCGTTGCGACGGACATCTGGGAAGCCTCAGGTTGATCCGCAGTCACATCATCGTACATTTTGACATCCGGACGCTGACCGATGGGAATCCGGCTCAAATCGTCGGTAAATCTGACCGTTCCATCCGTATCGACATATTTGTAAAAATCGGCCTCGACAGGGATGGCCGCCAACACCAATAACGCCGCTATAACCACATGCACTTTCATTACATAATCTCCTCGAAGGCAGTTTTGTCCTATAACCGGCTTATCCCCTCCGGACCCTGCTGTGGTTCAAGCAGGGCAGGGGTGAGCGAACCGCTTAATCGGCCAATTGAATCCAACTGATTTTGCCGGTTTTCTGGTTTTTGATCGGCAGGTTCGGTTGCGGGATCTCGACAATCGCTCCGGTGCTGGTCTGCACGAAGGCGGTGCTTCCCTCCTGCTGGCCGACATGCAAATTGGGCGTTGTGGCCAGGCCGCGACCGATTTGGATCGTATCGACAACCGCTGCCGCTTCTTCTTCGGATGTCTCGTCTTCATCTTCAAAAACGGTTTCCATCCAGGCCGTGCCGGTGGTGTAATACACCGCGTACAAATAACTCAACCCCTCCGCCATGCAGATATCCTCGAAAGGCTGATAGGTCGTAAAGGTCAGCAATCCGCCCAGCAGGGTGCCCTGGCCCAGATTTCGCTCGCGATTGTTGAGAAAGTTCCGATACCAGCCGTCTGTGCCACCCATGTAAGCGGTTAGCTGGTCAAAGGTCGTTACCGTGTCTGTTCCCACCGTCGGCAGGCAGTTGGTGGTGTCGTCGATGCAGGACAGATTGCCGGTTCCCTCTTGAACTTGAATCTGATCGACCTGAAGCAAACCCCGGTCCCCGGCGGTTCCGTTGTAAGTGCCCGTTTTTTCAACCGTCTGCCAAGTGAAGTCCCCGTCACTGTCCAAGGGTTCCTTGATGCCGTAAAACGTCTGCTGGCCGTTGCTGCTGCTGTCAGACTTGTCCTGGGAATACAAGAATCGTCCCGTTCCGAAATAGATCCAATAATTGTCGCCGTCCGATCCCACCGCCGCCGCTCCGGTGACCGGCTGGGCGACATCGATCATCGACCGGGGGTTGGCGAGGCCGCTGGCGGTCAGCAGACCGCTCCAGTCGCTCGGTTCCGTGACCAACTGGTTGCCGTCCAGATCTTCCGAACGGGTCACCAGGCGGTAAAGGGCGCCTTCCCATGCACCCCATGTTCCGGATACGGTCCCGAAGTAAACGGCATCCGATTTGTAATCCACCTCAAGATCAAAGTCTGCGGTAATCATATCCGACGTAAAACTGTTGGCGGTCAATGTGAACCGACCCCTTTGGTCGGCGCTAGACGGTTCAGCCTCGGGAATACGGAACGGCTTCGCTGCTGCAATGCCCTGCCCGGTGAGATATTTCAGGGGATAGACGGCGAGCTTGGCGGCCTGATCGCTGGTGCCGTCCACAGTCGTCGGCCCGCTGCCCATGACCAGGTACCAGTCGTTGCTGGCGCCGCTTTTCATGACGACGACGGTCGGAACGACGGTCGTGTAACCCAGATCCGTTTCTGTGCCGGTATTGGTGCGGGTCAGTTCACCGAGCAGAACCGGCGGCGATTCCGGATCGGTTATGTCGAAAACGATATAGGCGGAGGTAAACTCACGGTTGTCATAGGGATAATCGGATACCAAATCGTCATCCAGGTCCAGGCCGGAGGGTTGCACCCGGGTGCCGCCGAACCGCATGCCGGCCACCAGGATGGTTCCCCAACCGCCGGGATGAACCGTGTCGTCGGCGAAGATCTTTACATCGAATATGCGCGGACGAAGGTCCACCAAAAATTTGTGTTCGTAGCCGGACTGACTCAAGCATTGGAGGTCGGGCAGCAGGTTGTAGGGCACATAGGCCCACAGTTCCGCTCCCAGCTCCGGGGCGAATCCCTCCGACTGGCAGTCAGAGGTCAGACAGAATTTATTCTCTTGTTCATTGTAAAAACCGCCGTTTACGGCATGCAGCATGCCGTCGTTGGCGCCGAAATAGATCACGTGGCGGCGGTTGTTGTACTGGCTCGAGAATTCAGCGTAGGTACTATCGCGGTATAGCGAATGATATCCTTCGGAGGGGCGTGAAACCGATATCGGGGTCGAGTGGACCACATCGCCCAGGCGCCAGGTCTTGGTAATCCCGCTGATGGTGACTTTGCGGCTGCGCTGCCCGCTTTGATCCAAACCGCGGACCCATTTTACGATGTCATTGACCTCAGCAGATGTTTGAACGCCGAAGTCCAGCGGCACCGGGCCGCGGGTGGCGGTCGCAGGATCCGGAGCGGGATTGATGAGCAGTCCCCAGTCCGTGGATGACACAAACGGCAGGACTTCATCGGTCTGATCCACGATGCCGTCGTTGTCGAGGTCGATCCAGGTAAAAACATAGCGCTCCATGCTGGGGGAGATAAAGGTGCTGCGGTTGCCTAAAATGTTGACATCGGTAATATCGGACAACCACTCATTGGCCGACCACAGATAGTTGACCTCCTCCAACTCCTTTATGGTTGCAAGGCAGGTCCCATCCGCTTCCAATGCACCGTAACAGGCCCTCGTTCTGCCGGACTCTTCATCAAAATAGAGCGATACCCGCTGGTCGCTGTCATCCAAAACGCGGTCGCCGTCGGTGTCTTCGTACATGTTGCCGTAAGCATCGATCAGCAGCGCATGCACCTCTCCGATCCATTCGACGGTGTCGGTCACGGCACCGTCAACGGCGGGCCAGAAAATGGCCTGATAGGTGGCGCCTTCCCCAGAGCGGGAAGCCGAAATAACCGAAGCGGCCGAGCCTGCGGCGGCCCCTTCCCGGATGGCGCTGAAGGCATCCCTTAGCCTGGATTCGAGTTCGGCCGGGTCTTCGGCCGAAAACAGGGTGGTGCCGCCGTTTGCGGCCGCGTTGTCCAGCAGAACATCGGGGCTGCACTCGTCGCTGCCGGTGGATCGCAGGCTGCCGGCCGCTACGATATAGGTTTTGATGTTCTGCTTGTTGCCGCCTTCGAAGGGTTCGCTGTCGAAAATGCCGGTGCCGTTTTTGCCATACCAGGTCAAATCGTCCAGAAGGGTGCTCCCATAAAGGGAGCCGCAACCGGAGCAATCATCGCCGCTGCCGTCATTTTGTCCCGTGCCGCTCGCAAAGGCTTCTACCGTCGGGTTCAGATCTGCCGTGGAAGCCCCCTCGGTGATGAGCAGGATGTTATTGTTCTGACACCATGCCGAGGTGCAGGGATCGTAGGATGAGCCGATGGAAAAATCGGCGCTGTTCAGGCGCATATCCGTCCGCTGGGTATAGTAGCCGATGGCGTTGAACATGGCTTCGGCCAAAGGGGTCCAGGAGGTGGCCTTGATGTCGTTGACGGCGGTGACCAAGGCTTCGGTGTGGGCGACGGATTGATCGATGTAGGCAATGATTTTACCGCCGTCGCGGTTGCTGGCCGGACAATCGTAGGCAATGGCGTCGTTGGGATCGGGCGAGGAGGGGCATTCGGTTTGGGCGCCGTTGTCGTTGAAGGTCATGGCGCCCATGCGGATATCATTGTCATATTCTTGTATCAGCCCCGAAGGTGCGGTGGTCTGCTTGATATAGCCTTTCATGACGCACAGCGCTTCGTCCAGCTGGGAGACCACACCGGAATCGATGAGCACCGCCGGCGCATTCCAGACCGTCCCGGTCTCGGTGATTGAATCACTGGGATCGATGACTTCTGGTATTTCCAATATGTTGCAGTAATCTTTAATGGCTTGGTCCACGCAGGCGTATCCGCCATCCCCCTGGTCGTCGGTCCAGCCGGCCTCAGTCACGGAGCCGCCCCCGGTACAGTCCTGGATCACGACCCAATCTTTGTTGCACGTATCCTTGTTGGCGTTGTAACTGCCGGAGCACTCCTCCCAGAGGCCGGTGGCGGCATTGCAGCGCGGATTGTCCCCGGAGGTGGGATCGCTGGTAGGATCGCATACGCGGTCGACACATATCCGTTCTTCGCCGGAGTAGGCCGGCTCCCAGCATCTTCCCACGTAACCGTAAGGCGGATCGGTGCCATATTTGCCGAAACAGACATAGCCTTTATCCTCGGTGGTGATGCCTTCGGGATCGATGCCGTCGCCGTAGATGTTTTCACAGGAGTTCTGCATGGCGTTGACCGTGCCGGCACCGGGCTGCCAGTCGCCGTGTTTGTTATAGTACCAGCATTCCTGCAGGGCGTGGTTGAACGCCGAAAAAGACTCGGAAGTGCTGCCGCCGGAATATCCCATGCACTCTTTGGTAGAATTTTTCAAATTCCCCAGGTTAGGGCTGTCTGAACTCAATTCGGTGATCGCGCTCTGGCAGGCGTCGTAGGCGAAACCGGTGGTGGTGATATTGTAGATTTCGATCCGGGTGGTGTCGTCTGCGGTGTTTTCCTTTTCATCGTCATCCGGCCCGCGGATGGCCAGGGTCAAATAATAGGTGTCCGATGTGGGGTAGCTCAAGCCGTATTTTTTGATAAACCGCCGGCCTGCGCACCCCCTGGATTCCATGACCAGCTGCTGATCGGTGCCGGCGTATTTGCCCCCGGTCAATATTTTCTTTTGAATGTCGAATTTGGAGGAAAGGGCCCAATTTAAGAAGTTCCCGTAGGCCAGAAAGGAGGTGATGCTCGGTGTGGCGTCCAATTTTGAGTAAACAACGCCGCTGGTGTAGTAATAATCGCCCGCCTGGCCGTACCACAGGGCGTTGGTGTCGGAACTCCAGAAATCGATGAATTCTTCATTGGTGAAATCATAGGCATACAGACGGTAGGTGTCGAAATAGCCGGCATAGACCGTGCTGTGACTATAAGAGTCGTCGAAGCAGTAACTGTCGTCTTCTACGTAGGCGGGATCGTACATGCTGCCCGAATTGTCGATCAGTAGCAGCAGATTGGGGTCCACATCGCCGGCCACCAGGAAGGGGGGCACGGCGGTGTTGTCGTAGCAGTAATCCGCCGCCCCATAGGCCCAGGGTCTCCACAATCCATTGATGACGAGACACAGAAAGAGCACAAAACCGGTGAAGGCTGCTTTTTGAAGTCGTTCATGGCGCATGGTCTCGCTCCTCATAATGGCTAATATTGGCAGGTTCCTTCCTGCCCGATAACATGCCGCCAGCGGGCGGTTACGATGACTTCGCTGTTGGCGGTGCCGCGATGCTGGGAGTAGATGTCATAAAGGATATAGGCCCCCGAGGCTGCGGCCCCCTTGCCCACCCCTTCATAACCCGCAGCCATTTGAAGGGCTCCGCCGCTGGAAAATTCCGTATTGCCGAAAACCAACAGGTTGGTATGGGGACCACTGTCGCTGTTGGGAATGCGAACATCCCGGTCGCTATCGGAGGGAAACGCATTTGGCGGCGGATCGACCTGGAGCCAAAAGTCCCGATCGATCACCTCGACGTTGCCGGCTCCGATGACCAGGTTGTCGGAGGAAAAACCGGTGGGGCAGGCGAGGTTTTGCTCCAACAGCTCGAATCCGGCCTCAATCCCTCCATCCGCCTCAAACAGGGCTTTCTTGTAAAGCCGTTGGTTGTCTGCGATCTGAATTTCCATGTTGGAAGTGGACAGGGACGTAACCCCCAGCAGTGTCAGCAACACCAGCAGAAGCAGCACCACCACCATGGCTGATCCCCTCTGGTTGCCGATGCACCTCTTGCTCATTGTTGTCGTCATGATCGATTCGCTCCGTAAAACGCCTCCCCATGGGGTATTTGTTGAGTCATATGTTTCAATCATCGACCTGCCGTTTTATCCGATAGGGACCGTTTAATACTTCGATACGATGTCCGAAAGCTCGGTTGTTTTGCCCCCCTTTGAGACGGTTACCATGATTTTTTTGGTGTTCGGAAGCGGATCGTCACCGCTGACGGTCCAGGTCACGGTATGGCCGTCCGGCAGGTTCGCATCCGTTCCGCTGGCCAAATCGTCATAGGGCAGCGCAATCAGCTTTTCGAGCCGGTCCTGACCCCAGCCCGTTCTCACCGTTAGATCGATAGCCGAGGCGTTCACTTTGATGGAAGTGGTTTGCATGGTCCCGATGGCCAGCAGGCCGACGGCCAAGATGGAAACGGCCAGGACGACTTCCAAGAAGGAAAACCCCTTTTCACTTTTGATACGGCAACTAAAATGATTGCGGCCGCCTCGGCCGCGGTTGGTCTGCCAATTCATGGGTGCACCTTTTCATACGCCGAGATTACGGAATTTGATTTCGCTGGTGAGACTCTTGCGCCGATAGGCGTCGTTCTGGGCGCTCAGGATCACGTCACCTTCTTGATTGCTGTAAGCAGTGACGTTGGTGAACCCCTTGCCCGGCTTTGCAGCTCTGGCGACCAAAGTGATCACCACCGCTTGAATCGACTCCAGGTCGGCCGCGGCGACATCTGACAATCCGGGGTTCAATACATTGGACGGGTCGGATCCGTCGAGATAGACAAAATTCAGGGCCTCGATATTTTCGGCAATGGCCTCCCCGTTGCGCTGTAATTCGCCGCCGCTGAGGGTATAGGTGATGTTTTCATCCGTGTCGGCCACATCCCCGTCCGGATTGGCCGCCCCGCCGTCGTCATGGATGTCCATCGTAAAGGAGACAGACGCCGCATTCAATGTCGTTGACTTAAGAAATCGGTTTGTATGCTGAGGTGAACTTGGCCCGGCTTTTTTTCTTGAATTTTCGGGGTAAGCTCCGGCCCTCGCGAACCTCGCTCAATACCCTGATGATCAAAATTTGCAATTTTTCAACGCAATTTGTTAGTGCCGTAGCCGCTCGATTAAACAAAACGATCACATGACTTCTCATCATCGCCAGCGCGTTGGTAAAATTTGCCTTGTAAATGTGGAGGCGTCCTTGCGTGAGCCGCTTGATCGGGCCTTCTACGCTACGGATGATGACCGCAGCCAGATTTTTGGTGATTATTTTGGCATAAAAGTCCTGATAGACCGAATGAACCGTCTTGCCGGTAAAGTTTTCCATTTGAAGCCGGCATTTCATCAACTTGTAGTCTTCTTCCACAGGCCAGCGTTGATGATACAGGTCGGCAAACTGATCGAGCGGATACGCCGAACGATCGACCAGGGAAGTGATCAGCACCTCGGTTTCACCGCTGGGAAGATCCACACGGATCAGCCGCAGTTTAATGGCGCGCTTATCCAGATCCAACTGAGCACACTTGCGGGCCGAGGCATAGGAACAGGGTAATTTGACAATCCGTTCAGCATCTCCGGATCGGACGAACTGTTTAACGATCTTGAGTTTGTTGCATGACACCCTGGCACAAAAATGAGCACCGCAAGACAGGATCAGTTTGAACAACCAAAATGCTTCATACCCACGGTCAAGCAATATCAGGTCTTCGCTACTCAAGTTGGTGCAGTGCGCTGCTGCCAACTCCCGTTCTCCCAGTCTTTTTGGGGTGATAAGCCCAGAGATGGTAAGTTGGTTTAGCACATCGTACAATTGGGAGACTCTGGCTTTGGGACATGGGTCACCCTTACGAGGATTCCATTGGCCAAAGTGCTCGGCAATAGCCGGAATCGACGGTATGTTCATCATGGTGCCGTCAATTGCAAGCAGGAAAAATCCATTCCAACGAATGGGATTGAAGCCGCGATGATATTGGTCAATCATGTGTTTGTTGATTTCAATAAAGGCCTGATGATCCAGCTTGTGCCTTGCCTTTGTCAGGGCACCTTTGGTGGCTATCGGTTCGGCGATATCCAATCGGTTTAGCGCCCTGTTAAAGCTGCACAGCTCGGTTTCATAAGCAGCCCGCGGCATGTTCAGAAAGAAGTAAATGAGTTGATGAAATGGCAGCGCCCTGTTTCTGGTAAAATCAGAAGGACGCTTTCTATGTCGATTGCAGAACGAATCGGATTCAATGAGTTTTTTTAAAGATTCAATCAGGTCTGGCACATTTTGAGCATTTCATGGTCCATGCCAATTTGGTCTTTTTTTGCAATCATTTTGCCTCCTTTTTGGGATTTTTTCTAATTTTTTTTAGTCCTTAAAAAACATTGCCAATATAGCATATAATTCTCAATAATTCAATATGTTATATGGTTATGGAGGCTTAAGTCAACGACATTGACTTACCTC
>Ga0272444_10005530_pt1 | contig 10931 bp, 2 predicted proteins | sample SSMForm13_FD_201033 | JGI IMG/M metagenome (GOLD analysis project Ga0272444, IMG submission 201033) | Marine sediment archaeal communities from Little Sippewissett salt marsh, Falmouth, MA, United States - SSM-Form-13 | ecosystem: Environmental > Aquatic > Marine > Wetlands > Sediment ... | reverse complement strand
GACCACCTGGCAGGAGCCCTGCTATTACGGCGACCTGATCTGTCAGGGACCGGACGCCTGGTACTTCAAGCCCGGCTATCACGATTACGCCATCAACGGCATGCCCGACTTCGACCAGAAGCAGGACTCCTGGTTCGGGCCGGATAGCAGCTGGACCTGGTGCGGGCCGACGGCCGTGGGCAACTGCCTGTGGTGGTTCGACTCCAAGTACCAGTGGCTGATTCAGCCGGGATCTCCTCAACCGCCCGCCATCAACGACGATTTCGGCCTGGTCACCGCCTATGGCGCCTGGGACGATCACGATACCCCCAACGTACGGCCCTACATTCAGGATCTGGCCTGGCACCTGGACACCGACGGCCAGCGCACCGGGGATGGCGGCCGGGGCACCAACGTCTTCGAGATGGAGGCCGGGATCACCGAGTGGCTGCTCAAGACCGACACCGACACCATCCTCTGGGAGCACACCCGCAAGGCTCCGGACTTTCCCTGGATCGAGGCCGAGATCGAGCGCTGCCAGGACGTCATCCTGCTGCTGGGCTTCTGGCAGTACTACGGGCCCGGCGAGTGGATGCGGGTGGGTGGACATTACGTCACCTGCGCCGGGGTCGATTCCGAGAACCTCATGCTGGCCTTCAGCGATCCGTTTTATAACATGGCCGAGCTGGGCTGGCCCGGCCGGGTAGGCAACGGCGTGTTGATTGCCCATCCGCCCCCGCCACACGGTCCCGGTATCCACAACGATGCCGGCAACATCTCCCATGATTATTACGCCGTTGTGAATGACGAGCTGTCGCCCGGAGGGCCCTGGTCGATACCCGACTATCCTGTCTACGATGATATCGTCCGCCACACCCAGTATGCCAACTGCCCTCCGGAATACGAGCATCTTCAGACTGCTTACAATCCGCAGATGGAAGTGCACACCGAGATCGAGTACGCCGTGGCCATCTCGCCGATCGACAGCGGCTGGGTTTACAAGGGACAGTATCCCGATTATGCACCGGACGGCATGCCTGATTTCGATCAGAACCAGCACGGCTGGACGGCCCGCTGTGGTCCCACCGCCGTGGCCAATTGCCTGTGGTGGTTCGACTCCAAGTACCAGTATCTGATGACCGGCGGAAATCCGCCGCCGCCCTTCGTACAGGACGACTTCAGCCTGGTGACCACCTACATTCCGGGCTACGATGATCATGACTGGGCCCTGGACGGATACGGCTGGGACAACGTTCAGTATCTGATCGATGATCTGGCCCTCTATTTGGGCACCGACCCGATCCACGGTACCAAACCCGACAATATGCAGGCCGGCATCAGGCAGTGGCTCATCGATCGCGGGCAGGAGGACACCTTTTACGAGCACACCTTCATCGACAGTCTGCGATCGCCGGAGTTCTTCTACATCATCGAGGACGAGATCAAGCGCTGCCAGGACGTCATCCTGCTGCTGGGCTTCTGGCAGGATTGGGGTGGTACCTGGAAACGCGTCGGCGGCCACTGGGTCACCTGCGCCGGGGTCAACTCCGACGAGCTGACCATCATGTTCAGCGATCCGGATTTTGACCAGTTCCCCATCACCTGGCCGTATACCGATCCCAAGTGGCACAACAACGCCGCCCTGGTCTCTCACGACGTCTACCAGGTGGCTCAGGATTCGCCCAGCCCGGGCGGATTCTGGTGGATCCCCGGGTACCCCGAAGAGGTCGGTTTTCAGCATGCCTTCGAGAACTGCCCGGACCATCTGATCGGATATCAGGACTACCCCGAGCAGGGCGTGCCCATTCATACCGAGATCGAGGGAGCGGTGATGATCTCGCCCATCGTGGCCCCGCCGGAAGCCGTTCTGGATCTGAGAATCTACACCGCCTTCAACACCTCGGCCGCGGGAGCCAGGGATGTCCGCCTGATCTGGTCGCCGGTGACCACCGATGCTGACGGTCATCCGATGATGCCGGACTATTACGTGGTTTACCGGGATACCGATCCGGAGTTCACCCCCGGACCGGCCACCTTGTATGGCAGTTCGGTGAACACCACCTATCTGGACGTCGACGCGGCCGGGGATTCCAGCACCAACTACTACTACTATGTCAACGCCCGCATCGGAGCCAGTTGGGAATCGGCCAACTCGCAGTGCGTCGGCGAGTTCGACAGGGACCTGTTGTCCGTTCCGAAGGGCGCTTGCAAACAGACGGAGGTCGATCGAAGGTAATCATCATCGCAGCGAGCCGAGAAGCCGCCGGAGCCGTCTGGCTCCGGCGGCTTTTTTTATTGAGAACGGTGATGCTGAAGCGGGGAGGGGTACTCTGACCTGAGAACGTATATCCTGGCCCCTTGGCAGGGGCGTCAGGGGGGGTACCGAGGGGCCACAAAGTTCAAAAAAAGGGGCTTGACAAAATTAGTAGGTTATGGTAAAATGGAACTAGAGCAGATATTTGTTGAATTATTTCAAAACACCGGCCATTTGGTATCATAATTGCTGCAATATTGGTCAACTTGGAATCTTCCCTTGCAGTATCCTCTCACCGGAGGAAACAAACGATGAAAAGGAATCTGTGGTTTGTATCGATCGCCCTGCTGCTAACCTCACTTCTATTTGGGTCCGCGTGGTCCGATGATGCCGATCGAGGTCTGACCGCCGACCCCATGCAACACATCAAGGGACCGGTGATCTGCGAGGATTTTGAGTCCGGATTTACCCTGGGGCAGACCGTCGGCAATCACGCCGACTGGTTCGACAACAACAACGGTCCGGAGGTCAACTCCGGGCAGGGCGTGGGCAGCTCGGTCGGCCTGGCCCCGGGCACGGCCATCTTCATCTGGACCGCTCACCCCGTCGACTGGACCGATCCCGATTTCCAGAGCTACCACGTGCAGCTGGATTTCCAGACTGACGCCAGCGGTCACCTGGACGATGACCGGATCGGGTGGATGATCACCGATGATGACGTCGGCTCCTCGAACATCTTCGGCATCCAGTGCGATCCCGGGGGCAGCGGTTATAACATCGAGGGCTACTGGGACGGGGTCAGCTCCAACGACCGGCGGCCGAGCATCGTCGATCTGCCAACCCTGTCGGCCAACAGCTGGTATCAGCTTCGGGCCGACATCACCAAGCTGACAGCCACCTCGGCCAGCATCGACGTGGCCCTGATCGAGCTCGACTCCAGCGGCGATTCGGTCTCGGTGGCGGCCTCCGGCTCGATCGCCAACACCGCCGCCCTGGGCGACGATGCGCCCAACGCCAAGTACTTCACCAATCCCGTCTGGCCGGCCTTCAAGAATTTCACCGCGGCCGGGGCCAATGCCGACAACGCCTGCTTCCAGGTCGTCTCAACGCCGGAAACCTATACCCTGACGGTCAACACTGCGGGCAGCGGCAGCGTGGATCTGGATCCCCCGGGAGGCACCTACGACAGCGGCACGGCGGTGGAGCTGACCGCCGACGCCGATTCCGGCTGGGTCTTCGGCGGCTGGTCGGACAGCCTCAGCGGGTGCGCCAATCCGGATACCATTATCATGGTTGGGGACATGACCGTCACGGCCACCTTCTTCCAGCCCGTCGGTGGTGTCTACAGCGAGAGCTTTGAGTCCGGCTTCACCCTGAACGCCGACGTCGGCGAGCACGCCGACTGGTTCGACGGCGCCGATGACCAGGGCTCCGACGTCACTTCCGGGATCGGCCTGCTCGGCTCGGTCGGACTGGGCACGGGCAACCGCGTCTTCACCTGGACGTCCCATCCGTTCAGCTGGAACGCGCCCGAATTCCAGCAGGTCAACCTGCAGATGGACTTTCAGACCGACGCCAGCGGCCAGTTTGACGATGACCGATTGTCCTGGAATATCGACGGCGACGGTTACGCCTCCGAGAACCTCTTCGGCGTCCATCTGGATCACTCCGACGGCGGGATCACCACCTATTGGCGGGACAGCACCGGCACCCGGATCCAGGACCAGATCGTCGACATCTCCGGTTTGTCGGCCGGCACCTGGTACCGTTTCCGGGCCGAGATCAGCAAGCTGAGCGTCACCGAGGCCCAGATCGACGTCAGCCTGGTCCAACTGGACGGCTCGGGCAATCCCACCGGGACGCCCTATACCGGCACGATAATCAACACCGGTACCTGGCCGGGCGGGGCGCCGGACACCAAATATTTCACCGCCTGCGCCATGTGGGCGGCCTACAAGAACTATCAGAACGCCGACGGCGCCGCCGACAACGCCTATGCGGAGTTCGTCTACGGGCCGGTAGTGCAGGATACCCTGACCGTGAATACCGTTGGCAGCGGCAGCGTCAATCTATTTCCTCCAGGAAACATTTATAATACCGGCACGGACGTCATACTGACGGCGGTGCCCGATTCCGGCTGGCTGTTCGACCAGTGGTCCGGCGATCTGACCGGTAGCCAGAACCCGGACACCCTGACCATGAGCGGCAACAAGGCGGTGACGGCCACCTTCGTGGAGGGACCGCAGTGCACTCTGACGGTGAACACGGACGGCGGCGGTAGCGTCATCCTGGACCCGCCCGGCGGCGTGTATGGTTATGAGACCGAAGTGCAGCTGACAGCGGTGCCCGATTCAGGCTGGTTGTTCGAGGGCTGGTCAGGCGATCTGACCGGCCTGATCAATCCCGATACCATCGCCATGACCGGCAGCATGAGCGTCACGGCCACCTTCGACTCACTGGCTGCCACCGTGGTGTGCGAGGATTTCGAGAGCGGCTTTACCCCGGGAACCGAGCTCCGGACCCATCCAGACTGGTTCTATGAGGACGGGAATTCCGGACCCATCGTCACCTCCGGCGCCGGCGTGGACGGATCGGTCGGCCTGTCCAACGGCAACCGGGCCTTCACCTGGGTGGCCCATGAGTTCAACTGGAACGATCCCGACCTGCTGGCCGTCTGGTTTCAGATGGACTACCAGACCGACGCCAGCGGGACCTTTGACGACGACCGCCTGGGCTGGTCCATCTCCAACACCGACGACAGCTCCGACTGGATCTTCGGCGTGCAGATGGATCCCGATGGCGGGGCCGGCGGCAACATCGAGACCTACTGGGACGGGGACACTTTCGGGGACGACGGCGGACGATACAGCATCGTCGATCTTCCCTCCCTGAGCGGAAATACTTGGTACCGCCTGCGGGGTGAGTTCACCAAGCTGACCGCTACCTCGGCCCGCATCGACGTCGACCTGTGGCTGTTGGACGCCTCCGGCGACACGGTCAGCAAGGTGGTCACCGGGACGGTGCCCGACACCGATCTCCTGCCTGGTGGGGAAGGGGAGGAGCTGCCCAACGACGCCTATTTTACAGCCACCAGCATGTGGCCTGTGTACAAAAACTTCAGCAATACCGACGGCGCCGCCGACAACACCTGCTTCGGCATCGTCACCGGCGTTCCCGGGCTGGACACCCTGACCGTCAGCGTCACCGGCAGCGGCAGCGTGGAGCTCGACCCCCCGGGAGGCGTCTATTTCACCGGGACCGAGGTGGAGCTCACCGCGGTTCCCGATTCCGGCTGGTATTTCAGCAGCTGGTCCGGCGATCTGACCGGCGTGACCAACCCGGATACCATCACCATGGCCGGCAATATGAGCGTCACGGCGAACTTCGTGGAGGAGGGCGACCTCGGGCCCGGCGACGTGATCATCTCCAGCATGCAGGCCTGGAACGCCGTCGGCGGCCAGAGCCCGGCCGAGTTCGTCGAGCTGTTCAACACCACCGGGCAGACCATCTCCCTGGAGAACATGGAGCTGATCTCCCGCACCGACAACAACAGCGACGGCGTGCTGGAGATCGACTGGCAGCTGTCCGCCTCGCTGACCGGGAAATCGATCGCCCCCCACAGCTTCTTCCTCATCGCCGAGTCCGGCGTGACCGCCGAGGGCGGCGTCCGCGACATTCAGACCGACATGGATCTGGCCACCGGCGAGGGCGGCGTGGACGAGCGGGCCATCTCCCTGGAGCTGGTCATCGACAGTATGCATATGGATTATGTCCTCTACGGCCGCGACGACGGGCAGAACCCTGTCGGCGAGATGGCCCCGGGCGATATCGCCTTCGATTCGACGGGCTCCTGGCCACGTCCGGAGGTGTGCCGCAACACCAGAGGAACCAACAGTTTTCAGGAAGGCCTGCTGCGCCGCGAGAGCGCCGACGATCTCTATGCCGGCTATGCCGTGAACGGATACTACACCGATGAGGGTTCCCTGGGACAGGGCTACCCGGCCGGCGTGTGGTACTGTCCCCACGACAACGGCGACGACAGCTACGTCGCCCGCAGCTCGGCCTCCGATGCGGTGCCGCCCAGCGGTCAGTACACCCTGACCGTCATCGTGGTGGGCGACGGCGACGTGACCTTGAATCCGCCCGGCGGCGCCTATGCCGAGAGCGTCTCGGTGGAGCTGACCGCCGACGCCGATCCCGGCTGGGCCTTCGACAGCTGGTCTGGCGATCTGACTGGGTCCGCCAATCCCGATACGATACTCATGGACGGCAATAAGACCGTCACGGCCACCTTCATCTCGACCAACGATCCGCCCGACGAGCCCACCCTGGTCTCGCCATCCAACGGGGCCTTCGATCAACCCCTCGATCCGGAACTGCGGGTCAACGTCACCGATCCCGACTCAGACACCATGAGCGTGACCTTCTACGGCCGGGAGAAATCGGCCGGCGGCGAGAACTTCGTCCTGATCCCCATTCCCGATACCCAGAAGTACTCGGAGAACTATCCCTGGATCTACTATGACCAGATGCAGTTCATCGTCGACAGCATGGACGTCTGGAACATCGTCTTCGCCTCCCATGAGGGAGATATCGTCGATAATCCCGGCGTGGAGCTGGAGTGGATGCGGGCCGACACAGCCATGAAGATCATCGAGGACCCGGTCGGCACCGGCCTGCCCGAGGGTATGCCCTACAGTGTCTGCCCGGGCAATCACGACACCCCGACGACGCTGTACAACACCTATTTCGGTGTCTCCCGCTTCTCCGGGCGGAGCTACTACGGAGGCCACGATGCCGGCACGAACGACAACAACTACAGCTTCTTCAGTGCCGGGGGGATGGACTTCATCGTCATCAGCCTGGAGTACAATCCGACCTCCGACCACATCACCTGGGCCGACAGCCTGCTGGCAGCCTATCCCAACCGGCGAGGCATCGTGGTCAGCCACTACATCCTGAACACCAACGGCAGCTGGGGCGGCCAGGGACAAAACATCTACAATGGCCTGAGAGACAATCCCAACCTGGATCTGATGCTCTGCGGCCACATGCATGGAGAGGCCCTGCGCACCGAGGTCTTCAATGGCGACACAGTGCATGTGATCCTGGCAGACTACCAGGACATTTCCAACGGCGGCAACGGCTGGCTGCGGATCATGGAGTTCCAGCCGGCCAACAACCGTATTCGCGTGCTGACCTACTCGCCGTACATCGATCAGTACGGCACCGACACGGTGATGGGCGATGACACCATCTCCGAGGAGTTCTTCCTCAGCTACAACATGTCCGGCCGGGGCGCCTACGGCGCCATCGGCACGGTCGATGACGTGGCCAGCTCCAGCGACGCCTTTCTCTCCTGGCCGGGACGGGCCACGGACACCGAGTACGAATGGTACGTGGACGTGACCGACGGCATCGATACGACCACCAGCGCCACCTGGACCTTCACCACCCTGGACACCGTGCCGCAGTGCACCCTGTCGGTCAGCACGGTGGGCAGCGGCCAGGTCCAGACCAATCCCCCGGGCATCAGCCAGGACTGCGGCAGCAACGTGGTCCTGACCGCCGTGCCCGACTCCGCCTGGCAATTCGACAGCTGGTCCGGTGATCTGACCGGCAGCCAGAATCCGGATACCCTGGCCATGTCCGGCAACAGATCGGTGACAGCGACCTTCATCGAGATCCCGCAGTGCACCCTGACGGTCAACCCCTCGGGTGACGGCGATGTCATCCTCAACCCGCCGGGTGGTAATTATGACTGCGGCACCGAAGTGGTCCTGACAGCCGACCCCGATCCCGGCTGGTCCTTCGACCGCTGGTCCGGCGATCTGACCGGCAGCCAGAATCCGGATACCCTGATCCTGTCCGCCAACATGACCGTCACAGCCTTCTTCGAGGAGATCCCCTGGATCGGCTGGGCCGAGAAATCCCCCGATCCGCATCCCACTGCCCGGGCCTACATGGCCATGGCCTGCCTGGATGGAGGCCAGGCCGTGCTGTTCGGCGGCTGGGACGGAGGCGGCATCCTGGCCGATACCTGGGTCTATGACGTTGCCGAGAGCACCTGGACCCAGATGAGTCCGGCGTCGTCACCGTCGGCCCGGGCCGGCCACGCCATGGCCCACATCGGCGGAGACCGGGCGATGCTCTTCGGCGGCAACGACGGATCCTACGATGATGAGACCTGGATCTACGATCTCAGCGAGGACAGCTGGACCCAGATGAGTCCGGCATCGTCGCCGTCGGCCCGCGCTGACTTCGATATGGCCTTTCTGGGTGGCGATCAGGTGCTGCTGTTCGGCGGCAACACCGGCTCGGATAATGATGAGACCTGGGTCTACGACCTCAGCGGGGATGCCTGGACGCAGAAAACTCCGGGCACCAAGCCCTCAGAGCGCAGCGAGCACGCCATGGCCCATCTGGGCGGTGACCGGGTCCTGCTGTTCGGCGGGAACAACGGCACGTTGAACGATCAAACCTATGTCTATGATCTCAGCGCGAACACCTGGACCCTGATGAGCCCATCAGTTCATCCCTCGGCCCGGGCGACTTTGACCATGGCTTACTTTGGCGACGATCAGGCGGTCCTGTTCGGCGGTGACGCCAGCGGGTATGATGATGAAACCTGGATCTACGATCTGGGAGAGAACACCTGGACCGAACAGGCCGGATCACCTCATCCCTCGGCCCGGTATGCCTATGCCATGTCTGAAAGCCGTATGGACGGCTCCGGGCGGATCGTCCTGTTCGGCGGCTATTATGGCACCATGAGCGATGAGACCTGGCTGTTCGGCAGGGAGGAACAGGAGGAGCTCCATCCGCCGCGGGCAGTCGAGGATCTGCAGGCAATGAAGGCCTTCGGCACCTCGGCGCCGTCCAGCAAGGATATCCGCCTGATCTGGTCGGCCGTGACGGCTGATACCACCGGGGAGCCGCTGACAATCGACGCCTACGTGATCTATCGCGATACCCTGCTGGACTTCACGCCCGGACCGGCCACCGAGCTGGGCACCACTGCCGACACCACCTATCTGGACATCGGCGCGGCCGGGGACGCCGGGCACATGTATTTCTATTTCGTCAACGCCCGAAAGGACACCATGGAGTCCGTGCATTCGCAGTGTGTCGGCGAGTTCGACATGGATCTGATGAATGATGTCCGATGATCGGCGATAGACAGCGCGGACTTTTCTTCTGCCGGATGTATTGCAGAATCTCCGATCCGATCAAGGCCGTTCGCCCGGGCGGGATTCCCGAAGCCGGCGCCGGCCGGAGGAAAAAGATAAAGCAAGGCGGATGAAACGATCATCAAGGGGGGACATCTTCCCCTGGGGAAGATGTCAACCTTTCTTTTGGGAACCTTTCCGACGGAGGTGAAGGAAGATGCAGCATAGCACATCGTTTACTCTTATCTGTCTCCTGGCGATCACGGTTCTGGCCGCATCGGGTCAGGTCCTGGCCGCACCGGTCTGCGAGGACTTCGAGGCCGGCTACACCCCGGGCTCTATGATCGGAACGCATGCCGATTGGTTCGATGGCGGCAATGGGCCGAATGTCAACTCCGGCATCGGGGTGAACAGCTCTGTGGGTCTGGCCCCGGGGAAGAACATCTTCACCTGGACGGCCCAGCCCTTCGACTGGAATGCCCCGGATTTTCTCGGGGTCGTTCTGCAGATGGACTTTCAGTCCAACAGCTCGGGAACGGGCAATGCGTTTAACGATGACCGTGTGGGCTGGATGATCTATGATGATGATATCAGCTCAGATCATATCTTCGGCATCCAGTTTGATGACTCGGATAACAAAATCGAGGGCTATTGGGACGGTAAAACTTCCAATGATCGAAAGCCGCTGATCACCACATGGTCGCCGGAACGCAGCACCTGGTACCGTCTGCGAGTGGAAATCACCGCGCTCACCGATACCAGCGCTCGTATCGATGTCAATGTTCACGAACTCAATGCGGATGGATCCATTGCGGTGGCCGATGTGGCCACGGGCACCATTCCAGATACCGACCTGCTGGGTGACGATGTACCTCACCTGAAATATTTCACCGCCGCCACCATCTGGCCCGGTTTCAAGAATTTTGATAGTTCCAGCGACGGTGCGGCGGACAATGCCTGCGTGGAGGTCCTGACCACCCCGCCGGTGGAGAACTGGCTGGCCTACAACGACTGCGTCTATCAATCCAGCAATAACTATATCGGTGCCAATGTGACCACCTTCGGGATCGGCTCTGGATACAGCGGGCCGACCTCCGGCGAGCTGGCCGATCAGGCCACCGGAGGCCACACCGGGGCCACCGTTACCCTGACCGAGAGCGGCGGTGTTCAATGGCAACCCAGCGATGATGGCGGCGGCCACGATCCCGACGCCGGCACCGATGCCTACGATACTTTTCACGGACTGGCCGACATGACCGGGGTGATCTATTACGGCAGCACCGCCGGCTGGTACGTCGATCTCACCTTTACCGGCCTGGATCCCGAGAAGGTCTATGACTTCGCCACCTCCGCGGCCCGTTGCGGCAGCGGCGGGGATTACGCTCAGCGGAAGACGATCTACACCATCAGCGGAATCGACGGCTCGACCAATTCCAGCTCCGGCGGCGTGGATGTCATCTCGCCCACATCGGTGGCCTTCGTCACCGGGACCAACGAGACCGAGGGCTACATCGCCAGGTGGACCGATA
>Ga0272444_10005527_pt1 | contig 10935 bp, 10 predicted proteins | sample SSMForm13_FD_201033 | JGI IMG/M metagenome (GOLD analysis project Ga0272444, IMG submission 201033) | Marine sediment archaeal communities from Little Sippewissett salt marsh, Falmouth, MA, United States - SSM-Form-13 | ecosystem: Environmental > Aquatic > Marine > Wetlands > Sediment ... | reverse complement strand
GTATTCAGGGTAAAGAATGTCCAAGGGGATGTCAATGAAATTTGCTGGCAGGCGCCAGGGACCGATATGCGGACACAAAAGTATTGACGGACCCGGTCTGCTAAGGGTAATATCCGGCCCAGGTCATGTAGTCACATCTTCATTAAGGAGGGCTTAACATGGAGGACGTTCTGAAAGGGAAACGGATACTGATCGTTGACGATGAGCCTGACATATTGGAAACCTTGACGGAAATTCTTGATGTGTGTCTTGTGGATACGGCCCCCAATTATGAAACAGCCCAGAAGTTCTTAGACAAAAACAAGTACGATTTGGCCATTCTGGATATTATGGGGGTCAGGGGGTATGACCTCCTGGAGCTGGCCAACGAAAGAAATATCCCCGCCCTGATGCTCACCGCACATGCCGTCAGCCCTGACAACCTTGTCAAATCCATCAAAGGGGGCGCCCAGTCCTACGTGCCCAAAGATGAGATATCGGATATTGCCGTCTATATCCGCGATATTCTGGAAACGCGAGAGCAGGGGGAAGAAGGGCGTCGGGCCAAGTGGTTTGAGAGGCTCGAACCTTACTTTGACAAAAAATTCGGGGCAGGCTGGAAGCAGAAAGACAGGGAGTTCTGGGACGTCTTTGATAAAAAATACCGGGCCGATCGAAAAGAAATCGAAGACATGATATAGCCCGTGACCGAGGGCCGGGCATACCGTATGTCGAGGCCTTTCACCTCAGAGGAAGCTTGACCAAAAACCGAGTGCCCTGGCCCTCGTCACTGTCGAGAAAGAGGTTGCCTCCGAGATCCTCCACCAGAACCATCACGCCGGCGAGCCCCAATCCATGTCCTCTGACCGTGCACGTCCCCATGGAATCGGGCTCCAGTTGAAAATAGCATTCAAAGATCTTCTCGTGATACGCAGCAGGGATGCCTTCGCCGTCATCCTTCACCGAAAACACAACGGAAGTATGGGTCCTATCGATCTTCAGTTCGACCGTTTTTCTTCTATATTTCAGGGCATTGCTCAGAAGATTTCTGAGGATCTGGTTCAGCTTTGCGTGGTCCTGGCAAATCTCGTCATCCCACAATTCCTCATTGACGCTTAGCACAACGCCCTTGGTTTCCAGCATTTCCCTGAAACGCGCTAGCTTTTCACATCGCCTGATTTCCTCTGATGCGCTGGTGTCGGTCAAATCAAATATCTCCTCCAGCGACTGCTCCACCAAACCCGACAATTTGAACCTGGATAAATTGACGACCCCCTCTTCGGAGCGTCCCAGTTCCAGCGCGTCATTGACCAAGGTCTTCAGGATTTTGGTGTTCCTCAAAACCCGGGTAAAAACCCGTTCCTGAAGTTGGGTAAGCGGTCCATATTTGTCCTGCTTATTCAACAGGGACACAAGCCCTGCCTCAATAACCGCAAGGGGGACCTTGAGATCATGAATCAGCAGGTCAATTTTGATCCTATCGCGACCCGTAGGCATCTCTCCTCTCTTCTCTGAGGGGATCTTTGTCGATTCAGGCTCGTCAACAGAACCCGATCGGACGTCCTCTGTCTTGAGCACGCCGTTCCTCTTCTTTCTTCCGAACCGTTTAAGCGTATCAATTCCTTTTGCAAAAATCAACCCTGACCGCTCCTACGCACGGTGACGTTTCCTAACGTCTAACGTCCCAGCCATTGAATTGGAGCCGACACCTGTTTTCTGACTTGCCGTAATGACGGTTTGCTGATATGTAATGCGCATCAACCCGTGATTTCAGATAGAGCATCGACATGTCCTTTGACATTACCCAGTGGATTATCAAGATACCGGTTCTTCTGTTTGCCATTACCATTCACGAGTATGCCCATGGGCGGGCCGCATTCGAGTTAGGAGACCCGACCGCAAAGCTCATGGGCCGGCTCTCGTTCAACCCGCTGATCCACATCGATATCTTAGGGGCCATCTGCCTGTTTCTCTTTAATTTCGGATGGGCGAAACCGGTACCGGTCGATATCCGGTACTTCAAAAACATGCGCAGAGACGTCATCATCATGGCCCTTGCCGGACCCGCAGCCAATCTCATGGCGGCCCTGGCAGCCGGTCTCCTGATCCGGTTCCTTATCCTCCCTTTTGAACTCTATCTGCAGGTGCTCCTCTGGCTGATTCTCATGAACATCGGGCTCGGTATTTTCAATCTGCTCCCTTTGCCCCCCCTGGACGGGTCACATGTCCTGGAAAACCTTCTCCCGCCCCGGGCTGCGGACAAGTATCGGGTATTCGGTCGTTATGGCCCGTTCCTCCTTATCGGTATTGTGCTGTTGGATAATTTCGCCCATACCGGTATCATCGGACGTCTCCTGATCGGACCCATGTTTTATATAGCCCATCTGTTTGCGGGAGACAACCTCTTCTTTATCCTCCCGCTGCTTCGTCAATAACAGATCGGGCACGTACCCGATCCGTAGTGGACAGCCATCTGGGGGCGTCCCCCATCCCCATCCATCCGTATCGGATCACCTCCCGTGCCTTACATCATCTCCCGATCCCCCGTGTCGATGGCCCTGTCGATCTCCGCCCTTAACTCCTCAGGCAGGCCAGGGATATCGACATTCAGAAACCCCCGGACGATCGTCGATACGGCAGCGTCTTCATCCAGACCCCTCGACATGAGATACGAAATCTCTTCCTGGGCGATCTTTCCCACGGCAGCTTCGTGGGACATCTCTACACCGTCCACATGACCTTCCAATTCAGGAACGGCATGAATGGTTCCCCCGTTCAGGATGAGGCCCTTGCACTCCAGGTGGGCCTTGATCTCCGGTGCCTCTCCGATAAGATGGCCCCTCGCAATGATCTTTCCGCCGTTGCTGATGGTCCGTGCAACGATTTCGGCGCGGCACCGGGGCTTCTTGAGAAAGATCCGGCCGCCCACATCATATTCAGAACCCGGACTGCCCACGATAATACTGTAAAAACGGGCCACTGCATCCGCTCCCATTAGATGGGTGACCGGATACATCTGGAGAGATTTTGCCGGTTTCATGGAGATGTAGTTATTCAGAAAAAGGCCGCCCGCCTCCACCCTTGCGGCAGAGCGCGGCCGGACCACCATGTCCTCTGCCCAGTTGTGGATCATGGTGAAGCTCAATTTAGCATTCTTCTTGATAAAGAACTCGGAAATTCCGAGATGCGCGCCCTTTTTCAAGTGCGGGGACGTGGCGCAGCCGGTAATGATATGGAGTTCGGAGTCCTCCTCTGCGATGATGATGTTGTGCACGGTCTGCTGAAGGCCCTCCTGTCCCATATACAGGCACGCCTGAATCGGATACACGCTCCGGGCACCCGGTAGGGAGCGGATCACATATCCGTTCTGGAGATCCAGTTCCGAGGCAGCCGTGTATTTGTCTGAATCCACAGATACCAGTTTCCAGTAATATTCCTGGATCCAGTCCTCTGTTTTCAGTGCCTGCCGGATCGGAAGGACCTGAATCCCTTCCTGGCCGCTGCTACAGTGGATGACGGATGTGTCCTTTTGGAGAAACGTCCCACCCCTGCCCCTGCTGGATAGGTCGATGCCCGACATCAATAACCGGGCCTGATCCTCTTCAGGGAGTGCCTTCATCTCCTTTTCAGAAAGATATGCGTGCGTTTCAGACGTCCTTTGGTAACCGGTGAGGTCCACATCCGGCCCGATCAACGCCTTTTTGTCCCTGGCCGTTTGGGCTCTTTGTCTTACATCCGATCCGCCATGCATTTCACACACTCCCCATAACCGCTCTTGCTGATCTGTTTGAAGATTTCACGTGGATTATTGGTGCAGCTTAACACCCCGTCATACAGAACCTGGCCCTTGTCGGCCGTTACATAGTCGAGGATATACCCGGTATGGGTAATAATCAGGCCCATCTTGGTCCGCCGTCGCCGCAGTTCCATCTTGCAGGGCCCCGCATCGTCCAGGAAGGGAGCATATCCCTTCTGGAGTAGAGATGCGATGGTATTTCCCACCAGTGTAATATTTTCCATATCCACACCCGATTCGGGTTCATCAAAGAGAATCAGGTCGGGATTCTGGGCCATCAGCTGAAGCAACTCGGATCGTTTGATCTCGCCGCCCGAAAAACCGGCGTTTACATCCCTGTCCAAAAACGCCTCGAAATTGACCCGTTGGGCAAGATCGTCCACGCCCACGTCACCTTTTGCGCAGATCTGCACCATCTGGCGTGTCCTCAGACCGTTGATGGTGGGGGGACGCTGATAGGACATGCCGATACCGAGATCCGCCCGCTCATGGATCGGCAGATGGGTGATATCCACCCCCTTGAAACGGATGTTCCCCTCGACCACCCGGTATTGGGGGTATCCCATAATCGTCATCAGGAGAGATGTTTTACCCGACCCGTTGGGGCCGAACAACACATGGGTCTCTCCAGGTCGGATCTCCAGGTTGATATTCGCAAGGATGATACGATCCCCCAATTCCACCCTCAGATTTTCAATCAACAGCATTCCGTCCCTCCTTCTGAGACGCCACGAACCCCATTTTAACGCCCTTGTCCGCAACGCGCATCTGCAGAGATCAACCTTACACCCAACGCATGCGTTTGACAACCGCAATTTTGTTCCACGTCCTTCCTTCGAATCGCCACGGATCGTCCCATGCGGACCCTGGCTCACAGTCCCCTTGACAATCCACTGAAAGGCGAATAAGAAGGTCCTGAATCGCATCCCATGCTTCCAGGGAAAGGTCAGCGACTGGCGGTTCAAGAGAATTTCCGCCACCGGGCGCCCCTTTGGAGGATCTCACAGCAGAGTCAACCCAGTAAAAATTTGACTCCAGAGGGGCCGGTTTCGGGTTAAGCCAGAGGGTATGGTAAACTCGAATCCCATGTACAAAGGTTTCCGTCCCGGGGGATCGCGGGATCGGGTTTCAGTACCCCCTCTGCCCGGGGCAAGGCTGAAGACAAAATTGAGGACCCTCAGGCGGCCGGGATTACGGTGGCCCTCCATCTCGGGACGCTGGGGAAGACCGTTGATGAAATAATGTCAAAAAGCGGATAGCACCATTCCCCTGCCTTGACTCAGACCCATCAGGGTGTTATTATTCCCGTATAGACCACCATCTGACGGGAGCAGGCAACCAATGGAAAAAGTACTGAATATAACGGCTCGGCTTGAAGACAAAAAGCGTAAGGAACAGGTTGAGACCTATCGCCACCGCTTTGAAGCCGTACAACGGGTGCTTCAATGCGCTGCCTGTCGATTTAAGTGCGCCATGTGCAATCGTCATATGGAGCCGGACGATGCCTCGAATCCACCATCGCCGTCAACGGAAGAATTCACGCTGTGCGAAAGCTGTCGTTCCGAATTTGAGGCCTTCAAAAAGATGACCGAGCAAGAGTCGGTCAAAGCGGACCTCTTCTGGCACAACAGGCAATGGCTCGAACTCTGGAAGTGCTGGATCGATTATCAACGATCCATTAACAGCTTCCGAAACTCATTTAATTTAACAAAATTGACAGATTGAGGCACGTAGGAAAGGCAATTGTAGCGGGTTCCGGGCCGTTGGTATTATCGAAATCCTTGCTTTTTCAAACCGATACATTTTTTGTAAAACCATCAACAGACTCATCTTAACAACAGAACCCTATGAAGCAACCCCCATGGGATAAGCAAAAGGGGTTTTGAAGGCGGAGGTAGTGCAATGTTTGGGATCGGCATGCCGGAATTGATCATTATTTTGATTATCATCCTGATCATTTTCGGGGCAGGAAAGCTCCCTGAAATCGGTAGCGGGATAGGAAAAGGCATTAAGAACTTCAAGAAAGCGACGAATGAGCCGAAAGAGGAAATCGTCGCTCCCGGTGAGAATGAAAAGAAGACGGAAAACGAGGCGTAGCAAACTTACGTCAGCTGATGGGTGAATAGCTGGTTTCCGATTTGGGTCCTGTCTGACCGACAAGGGCCAGGCCGCTTTTGATCATGACATCCCATCAAAAGGGAATGTCGTCTTCAGGAATATTGATGGGTTCTTCCGGAGGCGGTTGTTGCCCCCGATATTCATCTCTGTCGGTCTTAGGCGGAGAATCCAACATCTGCATTTCACGGGCAATCACCTTTGTTGCGTATCTTTTTTTCCCATCGCTGTCTTCCCATGAATCCGTCTGAAGCCTTCCCTCGATATAGACCTGCTTCCCTTTATGGAGATATTCCCCACATATTTCACCCAGCCGTCGCCACGCCTCAATCCGGTGCCACTCGGTTTTCTCTCTCTTTTCGCCTGTGTTCTTATCTTTCCATTCCACGGATGTGGCAATCGGAAAAACAGCCACCGCCACGCCATCCGGCGTATATTTGATCTCAGGGTCTCGCCCCAGCCTGCCCACCAAGATCACCTTGTTTATACCGGCCATGTGTTTGCCCCCTTGTTTCCTCTGGTTGAGCGGTTAGGAATCTTCCATTGTCTATTTCCGATTTTCATAGCATAATGCATCGATTCAAGTCAAAGTCATTTGTGATCCGGCTGATTCCCTACAGTCTGACCCCTTTGTCCGGAACCTGAATGATAAAACCTGGTTTCCCTGTTGACTCAAGGGGATTAAAGCGTTAACCTCCTGTTTAAAAAGAGTATTTACATCATTTGCCAGGGTGACATTGGGATTTTCGCGTCTGCCCATGAAACCGGCTAGAATCACTTGAGGAGAAGAGATGCTGAAAGTAATCCCCTTAGGGGGTCTGGGAGAGATAGGGCTCAATATGATGGTGGTGGAGTACGGATCCGACCTTCTAATTATCGATGCAGGTCTTATGTTCCCGGACGATTATATGCCGGGCGTGGATCTTGTGATCCCCGATTTCACCTATCTGAGGGAAAATGCGTCGAAAATTAGGGGTCTTATCCTCACCCATGGTCACGAAGATCATATCGGGGCCGTTCCCTTCCTTCTCAAGGACTTTTCCATGCCGATTTTCAGCACCGGTTTTACGCTCGGATTGCTGAAGGAAAAGCTCCGGGAACACCAACTGGACACGGTCGCCGAGCTTCACACCATCCAACCTGGGGATGTCACGGCCCTGGGATCCTTTCGGACGGAATATATCCGAGTCAATCATAGCATCGTGGACGGCGTAGGGCTTGCCATCGAAACCCCGGAGGGGATCCTCCTTCACTCGGGCGATTTCAGGATTGACCCCACGCCCGTGGATGCCCAGTTTACGGATCTGATCCGTTTCGCCCATTTCGGAGAAAAGGGGGTGCTGGCCTTTTTTTCCGATTCCACGAATGCGGAAAAAGACGGCTACACTCTCAGTGAAAAGGACGTCCAGAAAACCATCGATGACATCTTTCAAAACGCCCGCGGTCGGCTGATCGTTGCCAGTTTCGCGTCCAACATCACCCGCATACAGGAGGTGGTGTCGTTGGCTGAGAAATACCAGCGCAAGGTGGTATTCAACGGAAAAAGCATGGTGGCCAATGTAAGAATTGCCAGGGAACATGGATTTATTGACTTGCCCCACGACATCGAAATCAGCGAAAACCAGATCGGCCAGTTTCCCGATCACCAGATCGTGGTGATCACCACCGGTAGTCAGGGCGAACCCATGTCGGCCCTGACCCGCATGGCCCAGCAAAGGCACAAGGGCATCCAGGTAAAAAAGGGGGATACCATCATTCTTTCATCCAGGTTCATCCCTGGCAATGAAAAGGCCATTAACTCCGTTATTAACAGGCTCTACCGCCTGGGCGCGGATGTGATCTACGAAAAGGTATCGGACATTCATACCTCCGGCCATGCCAAAAGGGAAGAGCTGAAATGCATGCTGAGTCTTGTCAAGCCCCGCTATTTTATCCCGATCCATGGCGAATACCGACATCTCGTGAAGCACGCCCAAATCGCCCTGGAGATGGGCATGCCTCAGGATCGGACGCTGATTGCTCAAGACGGCGACATGATCTGCTTTGAAGCGCGCATGATGGAACGAAAAGCCCCGGTTGCCAGTGGAAAGATACTGGTGGATGGCAAGGGGGTCGGCGATATTGGCGAAATCGTCCTGAGAGAACGGCGCAAATTGAGCAGACATGGGATGGTGGTCATTCTCCTGGTGGTCGATGCAGAAACAGGCGAGAGCATCTATGGACCCGAGATTCTCTCAAGGGGTTTTGTATTTGAGGATCAGGGGCGATTTATCCTTGAAGACGCCGAATGTATCGTGTTAGAGGTGCTTGACGAACTCGAGAGGCCCTCACCCATGGATTGCAGTGCTATTGAATCGGAGATCGCAAGACGGCTGAAACGGTTCTTTTACAAGGTCATCGAACGAAGTCCTTTGATCACACCGGTCATTATCGCGATCTGATGCGCACCAGGAAGCCTCCGAAAGGGAGAGGTTCCTCGATCACCCCATTCCCGGGCACTTTTAGAAAAGTGACGTAACATCTCAATGAAGAGGGCATACGCTAATTCCAAGATCGAACTGAGCGATTCCAGCACGATGTTTTTCACCACGAAGGGAAGGAAGGAATAATTTAGCAATTCACAACTTCGTGTCTTCGTGGTCTTCGTGGTGCATAACCATCTGAATGCTCGAAACTAAGGTCACGATTGAGACCGCGATCGATTGAGAAGATACGAAATGACCCAGAAGAAGAAAAAATCGAGCCAAAAGTCAAACGGTCGGCATCCGCCGGACAGGTCGACACACCCACTCAAAAAAGAGATCGTGGCCATTGTCCTGCTCCTCATGGCCATCATTATAACCGGGAGTCTGTTGTCCTATCATCCCGGAGACCGTCTCTTCTGGAATGTGACCGGTTCGGTTGGCAAAGCCCACAATCTGTTCGGCGCCGTCGGATCTCATCTGGCCGGGACGTTGCTGGATTTCATCGGGTTCTCCGGCTTCTGGCTCGCGGCCATATTCCTTGCTCTGGCCTTTATCACATTCAGGGATCAAACCGTTGCCTCGCCCTTTGTCACCATCATTGCCCTACTCGCCCTGATCGCCTCTTTTTCAGCAATCCTTGATCTCCAGTTTCCGGACCAGGTGGTTTACCGGGGTGGAAGGATGACAGCCGGTGGCCTCGCGGGTCTTCATCTCGCGGCGTGGACCCAGAATGTATTGAATCCGTTTGGGGCCAATGTGCTGCTTGTAACCCTCTTTATTGTGTCCCTGATGCTGGTCACCCATCTCTCCCTCGGCCGCTTCTTTTCACGTCTGGGGCTCTGGATTCTCGTCATCTTCAGGCAATTCAGAGACATGATAACGAAGATACGCGAACGGAGAAAGCGCACGCGGAAGACCAAAGTGGCGCACCACCAGATCAAATCGAGGCCAAAGGTCACCATTGTCAAACCGGTGGCCAAAGACACGACCCCGCAGCAGGAGCAGTTCCCGTTCATGAACGTGGCCGGCGAGTTTAAGCTCCCGCCGTTGGAGCTGCTAAAGGACCCCCCAGAACAGAAAAACGTCCGTGTTCAACGAGAAACCCTGGAGATGAACGCCCGCCGCCTGGAACGGAAGCTCTCGGATTTCGGGGTGCAGGGAGAGGTGGTTGAAATCCTCCCCGGACCGGTCATTACCATGTACGAGTATAAGCCGGCCCCCGGGATCAAGATCAGCAAGGTATCGAACCTTTCCGATGATCTGGCCCTGACCCTCAGGGCCCAGAGTATCCGGATCGTAGCGCCCATACCCGGCAAAGCGGCTATCGGCATCGAAATTCCCAACAACCAGCGAGAGGGGGTCTATCTTAAAGAGATCCTGTCCAGTGCCACGTATCGGAATACCAGATACAAACTTCCCATGGCTCTCGGAAAGGATATCACCGGGACCGCGGTGGTGACCGATCTGGCAAAAATGCCTCACCTCCTGGTAGCCGGGGCCACAGGGACCGGAAAAAGCGTTTCCATCAATACCATGATTGAAAGCCTTTTATTCAAGGTCTCACCGGAGATGGTCCGATTTCTCATGATCGATCCCAAGCGGATTGAACTGTCCACCTATCAGGACATCCCGCATCTCCTCCATCCGGTGGTCACCCAGCCCAAGGATGCGACCAAGGCCCTCCGATGGGCGGTTGAGGAGATGGAACGGCGATATATGCTGCTCTCGGACAGGGGCGTAAGAAACATAGACACCTACAACCGGAAAATCGTGGGCGAACCCAGAAAGACGCCCGAAGACCCATCCCGGGGGATCGACCGAACCCTCCCCTACATCATCATTATTATCGATGAACTGGCTGATCTGATGATGGTATCGTCCAAAGAGGTGGAAGAGGCGATCACGCGGCTGGCCCAGATGGCCCGGGCAGCCGGCATCCATCTGATCATTGCCACGCAACGGCCGTCGGTCAATGTGCTGACGGGGATTATCAAAGCCAACTTTCCCACACGGCTCTCCTTTCAGGTCTCCTCCAAGGTCGATTCCCGGACGATCCTGGACACCAACGGAGCGGAACATTTGTTGGGAGCCGGAGACATGCTCTTCATGCCCCCCGGGGTGGGACGCCTCATGAGGATTCACGGGGCCTATGTATCGGAAGAGGAAGTGAGGGATGTCGCCCAGTTCTTGAAGAAACAGAAATCACCCGATTATGACGCAACCATCCTGTCGCACATGGCCATGGATGAGGAGAAAGCGCCGGAAGATCTGGAACTGGATGAGAAGTACGAAGAGGCCGTTGATCTTGTAGCCAGGACAGGACAGGCCTCCATCTCCATGATTCAGCGGAAACTGCGGGTGGGCTACAACCGGGCCGCCCGGATGATCGAAGTCATGGAGGCCCAGGGGATTGTTGGCCCTTCGGACGGGGTAAGGCCGCGGGAAGTTTACAGTAGAAAGGCAGAATAACATGATCAAACCGATGATGATTTTCCTCGTTATGATGAGTCTTTTTCAGGGGGTTTCATCGGCTCAAGAAAGCCTGGGGACCATACTGGAGGGCATCCGGAAAACCTATGG
>Ga0272444_10005526_pt1 | contig 10935 bp, 10 predicted proteins | sample SSMForm13_FD_201033 | JGI IMG/M metagenome (GOLD analysis project Ga0272444, IMG submission 201033) | Marine sediment archaeal communities from Little Sippewissett salt marsh, Falmouth, MA, United States - SSM-Form-13 | ecosystem: Environmental > Aquatic > Marine > Wetlands > Sediment ... | reverse complement strand
GATCCCGGGCATCGTTCATCATCCGCTCGTGCGCATTCTCTAAGGCGCGCTGTTTCTCTTCCAGTTCCAGGGCTCTGGCGCGCGCCTGCTGTTCCGCCTTTTTGGCCTGGCCGAGGGCCTCGGCCATGGATTTCTCCCGCGCATCGATGGCCGCACGAATCGGCCTGAACAGAAACCGATTCAATAGCCAGATCAAAATGAGGAAATTGACGATCTGGGCGATCACCGTGAACCAGTCGATGAGCACGGTCTATCCTCCTGCCTGGGACAGAAAATAATTCCAGTATGGATTGGCGAAAATGAGAATCATGGTGACCACGAAGCAATAGATGGCCGTGGATTCCACCATGGCCATGCCCACGAACAACGTCCGGGTGATGGTGCTGGTCTCGTCCGGCTGCTGGGCGATCGAGCTCAGTGCCTGGGCCAGGGCGCGCCCTTCACCGATCGCCGGTCCGATGGCACCAATGCCCATGCAAATGCCGGCCCCCAAAACCGAAGCCACGGCAACCCACCCCAATGCATCCATATATAGTCCTCCTTGTTCGGTGTCTTTGGTCATCCCCGGTGGCCGGATGCTCTCACGCGGCTGTGGTCACGTCCATCCCGGCACTGATATACACCGCGGCCAACACGGCAAAAATGTACGCTTGCACCAAGCCCGTCAAAAGCCCCAGCAACTGCATCAAAAGGGGAACGATCAGCGGTGCGATGATGAGCAGAATCGCACCGATCATGGAACTGCTCATCACGTTGCCGAACAGGCGCACGGAAAGCGCCAGGGTCCGGCTGAACTCCCCCAGGATGTTAAATGGCAGCATGAACGGTGTGGGATAAAGATAGTTGCGCACATAGCGTTTGAGCCCGATCGCACCGATGCCATACGCCGGTACCGCCGTGAACACACAAAGGGCAAGGCCGGCGGTGGTGGACAGTGATCCCGTGGGCGGGTCGAACCCGGGAATCACGGCCAGGGTGTTGCACACGGCAATGAACAGGAAAAGCGTCCCCACGAAGGCCAAAAGTCCCCTGGGACGCCGCGGCGAAATCTCACTCAGCTGCTTATCGATTCCCCCCACCACCACCTCCAGTACATGCTGGATCCGGGAGTTGGGCACCCCGGACCTCAGGCGACGGGTGACCATCCATGCGCCTGCCGTGAGCAGGGCCATCACGGCCCAGGTGAACACCATGGTGGTGTTGATCTTTAACAGTCCATATTCCCACCAGATTTGATCGTCAGGAGTAAGGTGCATGACACGCGCCTCCCTTTTCCCGCCCTAAAACACGGGTCAGAACGATTCGGGCCAAAAAAAAACCGGCCAGGGTGCAGAAGAAAAGACGCAGATCCAGGCGCATCACCCACCAGAAGCCGGCCAGCACCAGGGCCAGGCGAACGACAAAACTAACGGCCAGGCGGTATGGCGCGCGGCGCTTGCCAATTGTCGTTTTCAGGGTTATCCACAGCCCGCCGAAATAGCAAAACCCCAAAACCGTCCCCCCGAAAAAACTTCCCACTATCCGCCAGATGGCTTCAAAGGTCATGATTTTCTCTTTCCCGATCGATGCTGCGCCGTTCGCGGTTCAACCAGAACCATGCATTCAGGCATCCTGCGCCCAGGCCGATCACCAGCAGCATCAGTGTCCATGACAGGGGACCGGGCCATGCAAAGTCGATCCATACCCCCAGAAAGATCCCCAGAACCGTAGGAATGGCCACGGCCCAGCCCACGACACCGAACATGCCCAGGCCGAACCAGATGGGATCTTTTTTTTTCTCCCGGGCCCGCAGCTTGCGTTGCTCGCAGGTTTTCACCGCATCAGAGAAACGCTTGTCAGGCGGTGGATAGGAATCAGACATTTTTCCCGAACTCCACAAATTGGCGGATGAAGTGGGCTTCCAGTCGGGCCACCGCTCCCCGGGCTTGCCGTTCGCGTTCATCCACATCGGCGACAAAACGGCTGACCGCCTTGTGCAGTTCCCCCAGGCTCCCTGAAACCGCCATCCGCGTGGCCACCTGCACCTGCTGGCCCTGCTTGACCAGTATCCCGCCGTTGACGGCCAAAAAATGCTCCCCGCCATCCAAAGTCCAGTAGCTCAGAATGCCGGGGATCAGCGCCGCCGCCATGTCCAGATGACGCGGACGAATACCAAAGGCCCCTTGCGGCCCGAACGCCACCACCTTGTCCACGGCCTCGTCCAGGAACACGTCGGCCGGCAGCACAATCAAGAGTTTCATTGTTTGGCCTCCCCGATGGTGCCGATCATGTAAACGGCGCCTTCGGGATACTCCGCGAAGTCGTCGTTCAGGATCCGTTCGCATCCCTCGATGGTGTCGGCAATATCCACCAGTTTGCCCGCAAGCCCCGTAAACTGGGTGGTCGTAAAAAAAGGCTGGGTCAAAAAACGTTCCAGGCGCCTGGCCCGGTAAACGGTCTTGCGGTCCTGGCGGGACAGTTCCTCGATGCCCAGCATGGCGATGATGTCTTTGAGTTCTTCGTAGGTCGCCAGGGTTTTGCGCACGGCCTGGGCCACCTCGTAGTGGCGCGCCCCGATAATCCGCGGCTGCAACATGATCGACCGGGACTGCAACAGATCGATGGCCGGATAGAATCCTTCGCTGGCACGCTTGCGGGAAAGCACGATCGACGCGGACAGATGGCTGAAGGTGTGCACCGCCGATGGGTCGGTAAGATCGTCGGCCGGCACATACACCGCCTGGATGGAAGTAATCGCCGCCTGGCTGGTGCTGGCGATGCGTTCCTCCAGTTCGGCCAGTTCCGTGGCCATGGTCGGCTGATAGCCCATGCGCGAGGGCAGGCGGCCCAGCAGCCCCGACAGTTCCGACCCGGCCTGGATGAAACGGAAGATATTATCGATGAGCAGAAGCACATCCCGCTCAAGATCGTCGCGAAAATACTCGGCCATGGTCAGGGCCGTGTGGCCCACCCGAAAGCGGGCCCCCGGCGGTTCGTTCATCTGGCCGAAAACCATGACCGTGTTGGGCAGTACACCGGCGGCCTTCATCTCCCGATACAGTTCCTCACCTTCGCGACAGCGCTCGCCGATGCCGCAGAAAATGCTCATGCCTTTGTGCTTGCCCACCATGTTGTGAATCAACTCGGTGATCACCACGGTCTTGCCCACACCGGCACCACCGAAAAGCCCGGCCTTGCCGCCCCGCTCCAGGGGCACCAGCAGATCAATGGCCTTGATGCCCGTAAAAAACACCGCTTCCGATGTCACCCGCCGGGACAGTTCAATGGGCCGCTGATGAATGGACCGATACGCCATTTCCGATAATGGCGGTCCGCCGTCGATAGCCTCACCGAAAAAATTGAACATACGGCCCAGCAAGGCCTCACCCACGGGCACCTTGAGGGAATCGCCGGTGGTCCAGGCCGGCCCCCCGCGATAAAGCCCGGCAGTGGCGTTGAAGGCAATGCCGCGAACCTGTTGGTCGTTCAGATGAACGGTGGCCTCGATGCGCACCTGTCCCTTATGGCCGGCATGGATCAGGGCATGAATGGGAGGCAGGCGCTCCTCGAATTCAAGGTCCACCACATTTCCACGCACGGAAATGATCCGGCCTGGGATGCGTTGCTGACCATCGATATGGAAGGAATGCATAGCCATTGCCCTTCCCCTGATACGATAGTATCGCTGCCCTGTTTCTTCCCACAGTGTAAATATTGCTGACAGGGGGTGCAGCCTATTTTTACGAATCTGTCCGGACAGCGACTCTTTACGAGCTCATTAAAATGGTTCATTTCCGGATGGGTACGATTTACTCCCGCACCGGAATCACCACCTCGCAAACACCAGCAAGCGCTTCCTTGAACGTTTGTGCATCAGCCGCCGAGCCCACAATGGAATCGTAATGCATGGGGATGGCGGTACGCGGACCGATGGCCTTGGCGGCCTTTACCGCTTCATCGGCGGTCATCACATAGGTCCCGGAAACGGGCAGCAGGGCAATATCGACGGACAAATCGTTCATCTCGGGTATCAGGTCCGTGTCTCCGGCGTGATAAACCCTGACATTATCGATGGTGACGATAAATCCCAGCCAGTTTTTTGCTTTGGGATGAAACTGTTTGTTGATATTGTAGGCCGGGACCGCCTCGATGGCAATGCCGGATATGGTCAACTGGTCCCCGGGTTTGACAATGCGGATGTCCTGGCAAATATCAGTCAGTTTTGAAGCGGATTCAGGTTCGGTGACAATCACCGCCCCAGGCTTGATCAGCCGGGCAATATCATCCACCGAGCAATGATCATGGTGGGCGTGGGTTACCAGGATGATATCCGCCGCTGTTTTCCCTTGCACCTGAAAGGGATCAATGATCAGGGTGATATCGTCCGTGGTAATCTCAAATCCATCGTGCCCCAGCCATTTGATCCGGTCCAAAAGGGGTGCTGACATGGTTGGCCTCCTCTTTTATTTGTCTATCGGTTATCCTTTGCCTGAAAGGTGTTCATCCAAAAAACAGGCCAATAAGTGAATAATAAATGATAATAGTTTATCACCAACCGTCCCAACATCAAACCCGGTTTTCCCCAAAGTTGATGAACTCGTAAAAAGTCACCGTTCGGACGGGTTCTTAAAAAGCCCGAGATCAAGGCTTGCGAATCCTGAGGAATGAGGCGTACTTAGAGTACTCCGCAGTGACGAAGGATGAAGCGTAACGCCGATATCGGACTTTTTAAGAATCCGTCAAAGTTCCCATTGAATGAAAACAAGGGCCATGGCATAAGTTTTCAGTGAGGGAGGGACGCATGTTCAAACAGTTACGCATCCGTCATAAATTGGTCATCAGCTATAGTATTGTCCTGATCCTTTCCATTTTTTTGGGCAGTTCCTTTATCTATTTTTTTGTACGCGATAAACTGACCGCCGGTCTGGAAAGCGAACTGAACAATACCACGACCACGATTCTCAATATGGTCAAAACCGCTGCGGCCGTTTCCATAAAAAACCATTTGCGGGCCGTTGCGGAAAAGAATCTTGAAATCATCCGCTATTTTTATAACCAGTCCCAGAACGGGGCCATGACCGCCTCAGCCGCCCAAGCCATGGCCACCCAAATTCTACTTTCCCAAACCATCGGCGATTCCGGATATATCTACTGCATTGACAGCCAGGGAAAAGTCACGGTCCACCCCCAGACACCTTTGATCAACACCAATGTGGCTGATTTTGCATTTGTGCGCGAGCAACTCTCCCGCAAAAGCGGTTACATCGAATACGATTGGAAAAATCCGGGTGAATCGCAATTCAGACCCAAAGCGCTGTATATGGTATATTTTGAGCCCTGGGACTGGATTGTTTCTGCCTCGACCTACCGCAACGAATTCAACAGTCTGGTCAATGTTGGAGATTTTGAGAAAAGCGTCCTGCAGCCGCGCTTCGGGAAAACCGGCTACTCTTTTGTGATCGATGGCAACGGCAAGATTCTCATTCATCCCATTTTAAAGGGAGTCAATCTTTTCAAAGCCAAAGATCTTCCCGATCAGTATCTCAAGGAAATGCAACAGAGAAAATCAGGGAAAATTATCTACCCATGGAAAAATCCGGGAGAGTACACGGCCCGCTCGAAACTGGTGATCTTCAACCATATCCCCGAGTATGACTGGATCGTGGCCTCATCCAGCTACCTGGATGAATTCTACGCGCCCATGCGCACCGTCCGCAATCTGATCATCGCCACCGCCCTGGTGACCTTTTTATTGGTTTTGCCCATCTCATTTAAAATCGGTGCGTCGATCACCAACCCCTTGCAAAAACTCACGCATCATTTCGACCGCATGATCGCCGGTGATTTTTCTTCACGCATGGTGATTTCCTCCAACGACGAGGTCGGGCAACTGGCCGCCTACTACAACCGGTTTGCGGATAAGATCGAGCATTACCGCGACAATCTTGAAAAACAGATGGACCAGCGCCGTGAAATCGAGGAGGCCTTGAGAGCCAGCGAAGCCCGCTATCGGTTGGTCATGGAAGCAGCCCCGGACCCCATTGTGGTCTATGACATGAACGGCCTGGTGACCTATTTTAATCCGGCGTTTACCCGCACCTTTGGATATGAACTGGCCGATTGTCTGGGCAAAAAAATGGATCATTTCGTGCCTCCGGAAAACTGGGAGGAGACGCACCGGATGATATCCGCGGTGATCGCCAATGAGACCCTGTCATCCATTCCCACGCGCCGGTACACCAAAAGCGGCACCACTGTCGAAGTGACCGTCAGCGGTGCTACCTACCGCAACCGCAATGGCGATCTGGACGGGAGCGTGATCATCCTTCGGGATGTGACCCAATCCCGCAAACTGGAAAAGCAAATGATGGAAATCGGCGATCAGGTGCGTCGCCGTATCGGGCAGGATCTGCACGATGACCTGTGCCCGCATCTGATCGGTATTCAGGGGCTCAGCACGGTACTAACCGAAAATCTGCGTGAAGTCGCCTCGCCAAGTCTTGCCCTGGCTGAAAAAGTAGTCGAATTGAATCAGTCGGCCATTGAAAAATCCAGGCGTCTGGCCAGGGGCTTGTGCCCGGTGCACCTGGTTGCCCATGGTCTTTTTGTCGCTTTGGTTGACATTGCCAGGCACACCGAGGCGGTGTTTGATCTGGTCTGCCGGGTGAAGGGAGACGAACAGGTTGTCGTGGCTGACAATACCGTGGCCACCCACCTGTACTACATCGCCCAGGAGGCTGTTCAAAATGCGGTCAAGCATTCCGATGCCTCCCGAATCGAAATCTCGCTGACCGAGGACGAATCGCGGATCTATTTGTCGATCAATGACAATGGCCACGGCTTGCCCCGCCATCTTGAATCCAGCGGTATTGGATTGCAAATCATGCAGTACCGTGCCAATATAATCGGCGCCGTGTTCAAGATTGTCAGCCCCCCCGATGCCGGTACGACCATTCATGTGTCATTGGGTGTACCGGGAAAAGAATAAACAAAAAGGGTGTTATGAAAAATAAGTCCGTACGAAAAATTTTAATTGTTGATGATCACCCTGTTTTCTGCCTGGGAATGAGCGAGCTGATCAACAAAGCCGCCGATCTTGAAGTGTGTGGCAGTGAAGATACACCCGCCAAAGCGCTACGGGCCATCCAGCGCCTCAATCCGGATCTGGTGATTGTGGACATTTCCCTTAAAAACAGCAGTGGCATCGATCTGGTTTCCGACATCAACAACCGGTTCCAGGGGCTGCCGGTGCTGATGCTCTCCATGTATGACGAATCCTTGTACGCCGAGCGGGCACTTCTGGCCGGCGCCCGGGGCTATCTGATGAAACAGGAAGCCATCGGCGTGGTGGTGGAGGCCATCCGCCAGGTGCTCTCAGGAAAAATTTATGCCAGCGAAGGGGTCAAGGACAAGGTTTTTCAACGCCTGGTCTCCCCCCACGGCTCGACCGATACCACCCCGTTCGACCAGCTGACCAGCCGGGAGCTGGAAGTATTTCGACTGATCGGCGAGGGATTGTCGACCCGCGAGATTGCCGAACGGATGAAACTCAGCATCAAGACCATTGGCACCTATCGCGAACGGATCAAGGAAAAACTCAATCTGAAACATTACACCGAGTTGGTCAAGGCCGCAGTACACTATCTGGAAATGGCCCAGAAATAAATTTGTGTTTGATTTACATTCACACTTCGCCTATCTATAGTTGCTCATAAGCGGAAAGCGCATTTCTCAATCCAGTCAATGCATGTTCATATCGCAGCGGGCCGTTCGTGCCTAAGAGCCTCTTTGATAAATCCGTCTAAGGCCCGCTAACGGCGTTGGAACGTGTCTCAAAATGCTCAAATATTAAATATATGCGCAGCAATTGAGCCACTTTCCGCCTTGTTATCGGGCCTAATCCATACTTCTCAAACAGCCTCTAAAAAGCCGTGTAGGTTTAAACATTATGGCCGGTCAGATTCCTGGTCATACGAAAATCGGTTCCTGACCGATTGAATCTTATTGCCAACCATAATAATCAACGTTTTAATTATAAGCCCTAAACTTGTTATAACGACCAACCCGTTATCCAGTGTCCGTCCCCAAATTGGCAACCAAACCATTCAAGGATGGGCATCATCAAGGCCATCGCACCCGCCAGTTGGGGTGCACGACAATCGATTCGGGTTCAAATCGCCTAAGGAGATAACATGGAATTTGCGCTAACCACCGAACAAAAACAGATTCAAAAAGCCGTCAGGGACTTTGTCAAGGGAGAATTCGACAAAACGCAAATCGCGGAAATGGAAGCCAACCATCAGTACCCTGAAAAAATCTGGAAAAAAGCGGCTGAACTGGGGTTTATCGGCATCCACTTTCCCGAAGCCTACTCCGGCCAGAGCATGGGCGTCATGGAAAACATCCTCGTTGCCGAAGCGCTGTGCGCCGGAGACAGCACCGTGGGCGCCTGTCTGATCCTGGCGGATTTTGCCTCGGAAATCATCTTGCATTTCGGCAGCGAGGAGCAAAAACAGACCTGGCTGCCCAAGGTGGCCGAAGGTGAAGTACTTTCCTGCGGCGCATTTACCGAACCGGATCATGGGTCGGACATTACCTCACTGGACACCGTGGCCATAAAAGATGGTGATCACTGGGTAATCAACGGCAGTAAAATCTTCATCACCAACGGTGGACCGCTGGCCGGTTTCTATAGCGTGTTATGCCAGACCGACCCCGAGGCCAGTCCGGGATATCGCGGGATGAGTCTGATCCTGGTGGAAGCGGATCGTCCCGGGGTTTCCACGGTCGACGTGGGCGCCAAAATGGGCATTCGCATGATGCATACCGCCGAAGTCAACTTCAATGATGTGCGGGTCCCCTTGAACAATCTGATCGGCAAGGAGAACAAGGGCTTTTACCAGGTCCTGGAGTTTTTCGACGAAAGCCGCATCCTGATCGCGGCCCAGGCCCTGGGCACAGCCCAGGGGGCCTTTGATCGCGCCCTGGCCTACGTGAAATCAAGGGAGCAGTTCGGCCGCAAGATCGCCCAGTTTCAGGTCACCCAGCACAAACTGGCCGACATGGCCACCCGCATCGAAATGGCCCGTCTGATGACCTACAAAGCCGCCTGGAACTTCGACCAGGGGCGCATCGATCCCAAACTCACCAGCATGGCCAAGATGGGCGCGGCCAGGGTGGCCGTCGAGGTCTGCGACGAGGCAATTCAACTGCTGGGCGGTTATGGTTACATGCAGGAATACGAAGTGGAACGCTTTGCCCGCGACGCCAAGATCACCGAACTTTACGAAGGCACCCGTGAAATCCAGAAAAACACCATCGCCAGCGCGCTGCTTGGCAAACTCAAATAAACGAAAAGAAAGGAAGGCCGACCATGTCTCACCCTTTTGTCAATTACGATGTACTCAGCCCGGTTAAATTCCTGGTTCGCAGTGCCATGGTCTTTCCCGACAAGGAAGCCGTCATTTACAATGACCAGCGTCGAACCTACCGCCAGTTTTACGAGCGGGTCAACCGTCTGGCCAGTGCCCTGAAGAAAAGGGGCATCGGCAAAGGTGACAAGGTGGCCTTCATCTGCCCCAACACGCCGCCCATGCTCGAAGCACACTATGCCGTGCCCATGATCGGCGCCGCCCTGGTAAGCATTAACATTCGGCTGTCGTCCGGAGAAATTGCCTATATTATCAATCATTCGGACAGCAAGGCCATTTTTGTGGACAATGAGTTTGCCGATCTGGTGAGCCCGAGCCTGTCTGAACTGATCAAAGTAGAGACCGTGGTCAATATCTGCGATATCAGTTCCGAGGCGCCCCTGGACGGCCCGGACTACGAAGCGTTTCTGGCCGAGGGTGATCCGGATCCGGTCGACATTGACGTTGATGACGAGCGCCAGGTGGCGACCATTAACTACACCAGCGGAACGACCGGCCTGCCCAAGGGAGTCATGTACCACCATCGCGGTGCCTACCTGAACGCCATCGGCGAGCAGTTGGAGTTCGGCACCAGCACCGACTCGGTCTACCTGTGGACCCTGCCCATGTTTCATTGCAACGGCTGGTGTTTCACCTGGGGCATCACTGCCATGGGCGCAACCCATGTGTGCCTGCGCAAAGTTGTCCCGGAAGAGATTTACAGAATCATTGCCGAGGTAGGGGTCACCCACCTTTGTGCGGCGCCCACCATTTTGATCGGCATGTCCACCTATGCCACCGAGCATCAGCTCAAACTTGAAAAGCAGCTCGAAATCATGACCGCCGGCGCGCCCCCCGCCCCCACGGTGATTCAAAACATGGAAAGCGTCGGCGCCAACATCACGCAGACCTACGGATTGACCGAGGTCTTCGGCCCCCATAGCGTCTGCCAGTGGCAACCCCAATGGGATGGACTGTCGGCCGATGAAAAAGCCCAGCTCAAGGCCCGCCAGGGGGTCCCCTACATCGTGGCCCAGTACATGGACGTGGTCAACCCCGAAACCATGCAGCCGGTGCCTCGGGACGGAAAAACCATGGGTGAGATCGTCATGCGGGGCAACAACGTCATGCTGGGATACTACAACGACCCGGAAGCCACTGAAATCGCATTCAAAGGGGACTGGTTTCACAGCGGTGATCTGGCGGTCATGCACCCGGACAACTACATCCAGATCATGGATCGCAAGAAAGACATTATCATCAGCGGTGGTGAGAACATCTCCACCGTCGAGGTCGAGAACACACTCTACCGCCATCCGGCAATCCTCGAGGTGGCCGTGGTTCCGGTGCCTGATACCAAGTGGGGGGAAGTCCCCAAAGCCTTTGTCGTGACCAAACCGGGCACAGATCCCACCGAAGAAGAAATCATTGCTTTCTGCAAAGACAACCTGGCTCGCTTCAAGGCCCCCAAATCTGTTGAATTCGGCGAATTGCCCAAAACCGCCACCGGTAAAATTCAAAAATTTAAATTAAGAGAGAAAGAGTG
>Ga0272444_10005525_pt1 | contig 10935 bp, 9 predicted proteins | sample SSMForm13_FD_201033 | JGI IMG/M metagenome (GOLD analysis project Ga0272444, IMG submission 201033) | Marine sediment archaeal communities from Little Sippewissett salt marsh, Falmouth, MA, United States - SSM-Form-13 | ecosystem: Environmental > Aquatic > Marine > Wetlands > Sediment ... | reverse complement strand
TGTTCAACCGATCGGTCGTCCGCGCTGCACAGGGAACGGATCGAATGAAGGAGCTCCAAGGGTACATTCGCTCCGGCGCTTTCACGTTCATGATTTCCGAAGCCAAGATCATGCTGATCACGATGGCCGTGATCGGCGGAATCCTCTGGCTTCTTTTCTACTGGCAGGTGGCGATCGCCTTCTGGATTGGCGCGCTTCTATCGCTTGCCGCGGGCTTCATCGGCATGAGCGCCGCGACGCATGCCAATGCGCGTACGTCGAACGCGGCACGCAAGTCCTTCAAGGACGCCCTGAACGTCGCGTTCTCCGGAGGAAGCGTGATGGGATTGTCGGTTGCCGGGCTGGCGCTGATCGGTCTGGTCGTCGTCATCTTCATCTTCCGCAAGTGGTTCATGCCCGGGACGCTCGTGATCGAGACGGACAACCTTCTGAATGTGAGCCTCATTCGAGGAGCCCTGATCGTCAGCGCCTACTCGATGGGGGCGTCACTCGTCGCCCTGTTCGACCGCGTCGGTGGCGGCATCTACACCAAGGCGGCCGACATGGCTGCGGACATGGTCGGCAAAGTCGAAATGGGGATTCCCGAGGACGATCCGCGGAACCCGGCGACGATCGCCGACAACGTCGGCGACAACGTTGGTGATGTCGGTGGTCTAGGCGCCGACCTGCTCGAGTCGTTTGTCGGCGCGATTATCTCGGTCATGGTCATGGTGATGTACATCTACGTCGGCATGACCGCGGCCTCGCCGGACAGCGGCCTCGTCGGCCTCGTCTCCAAGCTTGGCTTGGCGGCCGGACTGACGGAGGGGAACTACTGGTGGGTGCTGGCTACACCGCTGCTTGTCGTCGGTGGCGGCATCATCGCCAGCCTTCTCGCCATCCTCTACATCCGATTCAGCCGTCGCCAGGAGGGGATGCAGAAGGTCCTGATGAACGGGACGCGTCTGGCCGCCTTCCTGACTGCGGTGACGACGTTCGTGGTCGTCTACTTCTCGCCGCTCTCACTGAACGTCTTCTGGCAGGTTATCCTCGGTCTCGTTGCCGGTGTCGGCATTGGCTTCTTCTCGGAGTACTTCACCAGCTCGAGCTTCAAGCCGACGAAGGAACTCGCCAAGATGAACCAGTCCGGCCCGGCTGTTGGTGTCACCGAAGGTATGGCGCTGGGCATGATGTCCACGTTCATGCCCGTCATCCTGATCGCCGCGGCGACGATCGTCTCCTACCAGCTCGGTGGGCTTCTCGGTGTCGCGTTCACAGCGATGGGCATGCTCTCCTTCGTCGCGATGACGGTCGCCGTCGACACGTACGGTCCGATTGCCGACAACGCGGGCGGAATCTCCTCGATGGCCGAGCTGCCGCCGGAAGTTCGTGAGCGCACGGACAAGCTTGACTCGATCGGAAACACGACGGCGGCGATCGGCAAGGGATTCGCAATCGGCTCGGCCGCCTTCGCTGCGCTTGGCCTCATCGCTGCGTACATGTGGTCGGCGGCGAGTATCCCGGCGGAGGTTGTCCTTCCTCAGCTTCCGATCGTCGGCCAGATCCTCTCGCCGACGGGCGGAGACCCGATCCAGGTCGGAGCCTTCGTCATCGCCGGACTGATGCTCGGCGCGATGGTTCCCTACGTCTTCTCCGCGCTTCTGATCCGCGGTGTCAGCCGAACGGCCGACATCCTCGTGCAAGAGGTACGGCGGCAGTTCAAGGAGATGCCGGGAATCATGTCAGGCGAGCAAACGCCCGACTACAATCGCTGCATCGAGATCACCGCGCATGGTGGGCTGAACAAGATGTTCATCCCGGCGATGATCGCTGTCGGGACGCCGATTGTCTTTGGGCTGATCTTCGGCCGATACGCTCTTGGCGGCTTTCTGATCGGTGCGCTCCTCTCGGCGATCCAGCTCGCCATCTACTGCGCCAACGCCGGTGGAGCGATGGACAACGCCAAGAAGTACATCGAAGAGGGCCACTTCGGGGGCAAGAACTCCGAGGCGCACGCGGCTGCCGTCACCGGTGACACGGTCGGCGACCCGCTCAAGGACACGGTCGGCCCGTCGCTCGACATCCTGATCAAGCTGATGTCGGTGATCGCGTTGGTCTTCGCCTCGCTCTTCCCGCTGTATCCCATCTTCCTGTAGAGGCGCAACACAACGGAAGTGATGCGGGTGGGCGCGGCGCAAGCCGAGCTCGCCCGCTTCTCTTTGGAGGTGAGCTTGATGCATATGCCTTTTCTTGAGGGCGAGAGGATCTATCTTCGTCCTCTGGAGTCTGAGACGGATCTCGATCGCTGCCTGAGCTGGATCAATGATCCGGAGCTTCAGACCCGGATCGGCAGACGCAATCCGATGAGCCGGAAGATGGAACAGGAATGGTTCGATGCGCAGTACAAGAAGGAGAACCACATCAACCTGGCCATCGTGCTCAAGGACGGCGATCGGCACATCGGCAACTGCGGCTTCGACGAGATCGACTACGTCAATCGCGCGGCAGCGTTCGGCATTCTGGTCGCCGAGCGAGATGCGTGGGGCAAGGGCTACGGGCCGGAGGCGGCACGCCTGATGCTGGGATACGGCTTCGAGGAGCTCGGCCTCCATCGGATCTGGCTCTGGGCGTTCTCGTTCAACGAGCACGCCATCCGCGCCTACGAGAAGGCAGGCTTCAAGCACGAAGGCGTCCTGCGAGAGGCCTACTACCGCCATGGTGCCTACCACGATCACGTCGTCATGTCCATCCTCGAGTCGGAGTGGCGATCGTGACGGCGTGAGCCGCAAACAGATAGCCTAGCACTGAAAGCGCCTCTCTAGGCAGAGGCGGAAGCCGAAGGCCGACTCCCGTCAGCCGGCTGCCTGCTCTCACTTCTCGCGACAGCCGCCCGTCGCGAGTCGGTAATCCGAGTGAGGTAAGAAGCGCGTATGGACCTGCGTTGCGAATGCTGCGCTCCCCAGCGTTCACTTGCGCCCAAGCAGGATTCCGGCTCCTGCAGCGACGCGAGCCAGGAGTGCGTCACGTATAGGAGTTGCGCGCACAGGTGAAGCACATTGCAGAGCGGGCATGCTAAGCACCCCTTTTACGCGTTACGTGCATATGCTATAATCGCGGCAACTGAGCGGCTCGCCCGAACCCTTCGAACTGCTCGAAGAGCCGGAAGGAGAAGCCGACGTGAATCGAATCGCCATCAATGCTCTTGCCGGGGTTCCCGCTCTCCAAGATGCGCCGCCTACTCGTACGGGTACTTGGTCGCCCCTTGGTGCTCGGGGTGGCGCTGCAGAGTCTGCCTGCGCGACGGGCAACGGCTGGTTCAATCGATGCGCGGGAGAGAATGTCCGCGCCTAGGGAAGTATCGCCAACTGAATCCGCAACCTGAGGAAAGGAGTGCAGATATGGGCAAGTTCTTTGCGTGGGCACTCATTGCTGTCATGGGTTTTGGCGTCGTCGGACTATCTCAGGATCTAGGTACGCGGGACAACCCGATCATCTGGCTGCTATCGCCGACCTCGTCTGCAGAGGTACTTGAGGGTATTGGCGCTGAGATCGCGGAGGACATCTACGAGTTGACCGGGTACTACATTCATGCACAGGTTCAACGTGACCACGATGCGCTCCATGAGGCGATGCTTTCTGCTGATGGGAACGTAATGGCCTGCTTGACGGCGGAGCAGTACGTGGAAGTCACGAACGCGAACCCCGCCGTTCAGTGCCGCCTTTCTCTTGGGCGGCACGGGCACGAGTACTACTACACATCGATCTACGTTCTCCGCGAGGCCGGGTATGAGTCGATCGCTGATCTGAACGGCAAGACGTGGATCTACAACGACGTTGGATCCAAGTCCGGGTACGTCTACCCGGATCTCAAGTTCCAGCTCGAAGGGATCAGTCCCGGTGGCATTGTTGAGACCGGTGGGCACACGAATTCGGTGATCGCGCTCCTTGAGGGTCAGGGAGACTTCGCGACAGGCTATGGATTCCCACCGGAGGCGCCGCAATGGAGTGAGGTCTTCGATGAGGGGGAGGTTTGGGAGTGGGGTGACCCAACGGAGCTTTGGGTCTGGGATGAACTGACACACTCGCTCTTCCCCGAGGATCTTCGTGGCATGGTACGAGACGTCCGCTATGCTTTGGCCAACGCGACCGATGCCTACGGCGATTACTGGGAGATCTGTGAGAGGGTGGGAGTTCTCGATGTCATCGGGCCGATCCCGAATGACTGCCTCGCGTTCTGCGAGGGGTTCCCGCAGGATGTCGAGAACGAGATCGTTGCTGCCGTCATGACGCACATCGAAACGCAAGAGGGACTTGCCCTCTGGAGTGACCCGAATTTCTATGAGTTGGGTGGTATCAGTGATGTCGTCACGACCTTCTACAATCCCTTCAGGCAACTGATGGGGCTCCCTCCGTTGCCATTGGCCGGCCCTCAGGACTACCTGCTGGTATCGCTGGGTGACATTCACGTAGAGGATGATGAGGATCCGGGGGGTGCCGGAGAGATCTACATTTGGAGTACCGTACAGGAAGGTGGATCTGGACTGCGCACAAACAACATCTATCCGTATCCTGGAAGCTATTGGGTCGAGTGCGATAGCGGAGATTCCCTTTCGATGGCTCTGCCGATTTACATCTGCCCGTGGAATCAGACTCCGAATCGACTGAACCTGGCGATCGGTGTCTGGGACAACGACGAAACCGTCGGTTGGCTGAGTGACCTCATGCGTGGCCTTGCGGACTTGCTGAAGTCCATACACGCGGGCGTCGGAGTAGCGATCGATGTTGTTCTGAACCTGCCCGTCGAGAAGCTCGTCCAGCTAGCGGATGAGGATGTCCTCGCCCCCGTGCTGTCCAGCTGGTGGGCTAGCATTCTGGCATCATCTGACGTTTGGGGTGACTACATCGAGCCTGCAGCACGCTATGCAGAAATGGCACGCATCACCAGTGAACTCATCACCAAACTGCAGACATACATGGAAGCTCCCGAAGCTGTTGCCTACGCACACTGCTTCGGAGGATCCGGCGTCGTCCAGCCGGGGAAAACCAACGATTGGGGTATCCCGAAAGGGAGGACCGAAGTTGTCTACCCCGTGTACGACTCCGCGGATCTGGCCCAGGGTCGTGAGAGTCAACCACTGACACACGCGACCTTCCGACGCGTCACTGAGCCCTCAGAGCCGACGGCGGTTCGAGTCACGCTGCGCAAGCTCGAGGTCCTCGACAACATGGAGGGGGGGGAGCCGGAGATCTTCATCCACACTCGTGTGACTGATAGCAGTCGGGATGTGATGGATCTACTGTCAGACGCTGCAATTCGTGTTCTCGGGCTGGATTTCTGGAAGGAGACGCTGCTGCAAGCATTTGGGCTGGTTTCTGCTGACCGTTTCCTGGTTGGGCAGCAATGCCGTCTGCCGTCTGGCAAGGGGGAGTATTTGAACATAGACGATGGCGCGACCGAGTGTCTGGAGCAGCAGATCTTCTCAACCGACGCTGTTGGGCCAATGTTGTATGTCGAGGTTCAGGTCGAGGAGTGCGATACAGGGGGGCTGTTCGAGGATGACGTGGATCGAATTGGCAGCCTCTCTTTGCTGTTCACGGCGGACGAGCTGCTGGCCCTGCCGGACGGGAAGCTGGAGAAGTGGTACGAAATCAGCGACTACGCAAAGGCGCTCATCCAAATCGACGTGGACCGGTAGAGACGTAGGCAGGACGTTGAAAGGCTAGGAGATCGCGGTCCTAGCGGCTGGGCTGCAGGCGATTCAGGGGCATTCCTGCACGCTTTGGCGCTTCGATGAAGCCTTGCCAAAGCTGATCCTCTCGCGGAGAGTCGTTCCGCGGGTTGCTGCCGAATTGCGAACGCTCTTGCGATACCCTTTCCGAGTCTATCGGCGATTCGAAGCGACGAGAGGAGGAGGCGTATGAGCTTCAGTTTCTGGAGTGACGAGGATCGCTTGTTCGTGCCGCGGATGCTTGGCTTCTCGATCAACTTCAAGTACATCGCCAAGAAGCTCGGGTGGATCAAGAGTGCGAGGACCGAGCCCGAATCGCCGCCGTCGGACGAGACGTCGCGGCCTCCGGAGACCCGGGAGGATCGTCTCCGCAGAGCAATCGAGCGGTCGCGCGCGGAGGATGCGTAACGGGAGCCCATCGAGGGACTCCATGATCGTGCGCTGCGGCGGGTCTTGTTGTCAGAATCGGTCGTTGGCGAAGGAGTGCGCTATGACCGAGCAATTGGGGGCTCTGGGAATCGTGGGCAGCCCCCGAGAGGGAGGCAACACCGATGTGCTGGTTGAGGAGATCCTGGCAGGTGCACAGGAGCGCGGAGCGCAGATCGAAAGGGCCGCGCTACGTGATCTCTCGATCGAGCCGTGTCGGGCCTGCGATGCCTGCCACGAAACTGGCCAATGTGTGATTGATGACGACATGGCCGGCTTGGTCGATCGGATGCGCGACTTCACCGCATGGGTCATGGGCACCCCGGTCTATTGGTGGGGGCCTACGGCTCAGTTCAAGGCGTTCTTGGACCGCTGGTACATGTTCGACCAGCGCCGCGACATCTTCCGCAAACGACGAGTTGTCTTCGCGGTTCCGTCCGGGGGCGGAGCGGCCTATGCGCAACACGCCGTGGGAATCCTCGAGGAGGTCGCCAACTACCTCGGCATGGACCACCGAGGAACTCTGGTTGTGGGAGTATCCGGTGAGCGAGGAGCGGTACGGAGTCAGACCCAGGTCATGGAGCAGGCTCGAGACCTCGGACGCCTTCTCATCGGCTAACGCCTCGGAATCGAACGTCTTCCCCATGTCTGCCCGACGATCGTGACGCATGGTTGGATTTCTTGCATGGCGTCGATGCACTGTTATACTTGTTCTATAACAGTCGACCGGAGGACGCGATGCTCGTCTCGATCAACGAGAACGATCCGACACCGATCTACCTTCAGATCGTGCGACAGATCAAGGAGCAGATTCTGGTGGGGGAGCTACGCGCTGACGAAGAGCTGCCCTCCGTTCGTGATCTCGGCGATGCGTTGGGGATCAGCCTGCACACGGCACGGAGTGCATACCAAACGCTGAGCGATGAGAGGCTGCTTCGTATCCGTTTGGGGAAGAAGGCTCGGATCGTCCCCATTCGGGAGGCTGTGGCGCCGGACGAGTTCGATGTGGGGCAGGATGTCCTCGTCGAGATCTCGGACCGGATGCGCGATGTCGTGGTCCACGCGTTGCTGCAGGGCGTGTCGACGCGCGCCCTCCGTTCGGTGCTCGATGGACAGATCGATGAGTTGGCTGCACGTCGCATGGAAGCGATCCGCGGTGCGGAGAAGCCAGCGAAGGAGGCCTAGATGAGTCGGAGGCTTGTGCATCCTTGGTGGGGACATCTGCCGGCCGCCTGCCTGTTCGCGGGGTTCGTCGTGTTCTCGCTGGTCACAGCCGAGCGGTGGCCTGCGCGCGTGCCCCTCAGGCTGAGTTGGGGGGGGAGCCCGAGTGTCTGGGGTTCGCCTTGGATCGCTTTCGGGATTGTCGTCGGGGTCGGGCTTGTCTTTCTCGGCCTCGGTGTCCTTGCCGACGAATTGTGGGTGCGACAGGAAGGACGGAAGCGATTCAACGTCTTCGCCCTTCTCGATGAGGTTGTCGTCGGCTGGCTCGTCGGAACTCAATCGGGGATGACGATCGCGATGCTCCAAGAGCCTCCGGCGTACAGCTACCCGTGGGGGCTTGCTCTCGCGTTTGCTTGCGGGGCCGGTTTGCTGGCTCTTCTTCTGGAACGAAGGCGTCCTTTCGTGCCGGCGCCGGATCTGCCGGCCGAGGCGCCGCCCGACGCGTTCGCTCGCACGATCGTCGAGCGCGTTGCACGCGCCGAGAGGATTGTCTACTGGGATATCCAGAACCCCAGGTATGTCAGTGTCGTGTCCCTTGGCATCCCTGCTGTGATGTGGGTTGGGGCCGCCCTCTCCTTCGGAGAGGCGCCGTGGGCCGCTGCGACGTTGATCCTCACCGGACTGCTGCTACTCCTCTTCTACGGAGGCATGCGAACGCGGGTAACGAGGAATGAGGTCACGATTCGCTATGGCCTCTTCGGGATTCGAGTCCTTCGCTGTGCGACGGCGGACATCGCATCGGTTCGCCTCAGGCAGTTCGCCGCGCTGCGCGAGTTTGGCGGATACGGCATCCGCTTCTCAGGCTCGACGGTCGGCTTCTTCCTGGCCGGATCGCGCGGCGTGGAGATCGGCCGACCTGGGAGGCGTTCTGTGTTGATCGGTTCGGATCACCCGAAGCGTCTGGCTGCCGTCCTTGGAGCTGTGACGGGCGTGGAGCCGACGGACTTCGGCGAGGAAAAGGAGAACGGATGATCACAGCTCAAGGACTGACGAGACGGTTCGGGGATCTGATCGCGGTCGATGGCCTCGATCTGGATGTGAAACAGGGTGAGGTCTTCGGCTTCCTCGGCCCGAACGGCGCAGGCAAGACGACAACGGTTCGGATGCTGGCGGCGCTGATCGAGCCGACATCGGGCAATGCGGAGGTGGCCGGGTGCCGGCTCGGGCGGGAGAACGGCCGTCTTCGCTCCAAAGTAGGGGTTCTCACAGAGACACCCGGGCTCTACAAGCGGCTCTCGGCCTATGACAATCTCGCCTTCTTCGCTCGACTTCAGGGTGTCGAGGACGTTCGAGGCTCGGTCGAGCGATACCTGAAGCTGTTCGAGTTGTGGGATCGGAGAGACGACTTGGCCGGAACGTTCTCCAAGGGGATGCGCCAGAAGCTCGCCGTGGCGCGCGCTCTCGTGCATGAGCCGGGCGTCCTCTTCCTCGACGAGCCGACGGCCGGACTCGACCCGGAGGCTGCGAAGACCGTTCGCGACCTGATCGAGTCGCTCCGGTCGAGTGAGCGAACGATCTTCCTTTGCACGCACAATCTCGACGAAGCGGATCGGCTGTGCGACCGTGTGGCGCTCTTCAAGTCTCAGCTGATCAAGGTCGGCGAGCCGTCCTCATTGCGCGACGAGATGTACGGACGACGGACCGTTGTCCACATCGCCAACTACGAGCAGGGTTTGGAGGATCGGATCAGCCTGCCCTTTGTTCGGGGGATCGAGGTGATCGACGACAAGCTGGTCGTCTCCCTCGACGATCCCGAGGTGGACAACCCAGCGTTGGTGAAACGGCTGGTCGAGCTGGGAGCCGAGGTGCAGTACGTCAACGAACTGCGGGTCTCGCTCGAGGACATGTACCTCGATCTGATGGAGGGGAACGATGACTCGGCTTAGGGTTCTACTGCTGAAGGAGTGGCGTGAGTCGATGCGCAACAAGATGGTGCTCTTCGGCGTGCTCTTCCTTCCGCTCGTGATGGTGGGAATGTCGATCTTCATGCTCACGACCGGTGAGACGCAGCAGGATCCGACAGCGCAGATCGTCCTCTTCAACACGAGCCTGCTCTACTTCATGGTCCTTCCTGCCGTGATCCCGCTGGCAATCGCCGTCTACTCGATCGTCGGAGAGAAGGAGCAGACGACGCTGGAGCCGCTTCTGGCGACGCCGATCAGCGATCTCGAGCTCTTCCTCGGCAAGGCGTTGGCGAGTGTCATCCCTGCGGTCCTGATCAACTGGCTCGCCTTCGGGCTCTTTCTTGCGGCGACGCGGATCATGACCGGTGAGTTCCTCGTTCAGACGGTCACAGCTCCGTGGCTGGCCTCGATCTTCGGATTGTCTCCGCTGCTGGCCCTGTTCTCGGTTGGCGTCACGATGATCGTGTCTTCGCGAGCCTCCGATGCGCGAGCGGCCTACCAGTTCTCGAGTCTCGCGATCCTGCCGGGTCTGATTCCGCTGATCATCTACAGCAGCATCAAGACGCTCGTCGATCTGCGCCTCGTCATTCTTGAGGGCGGGGTGCTGATCGTTGCTGGCGCGGCCGTGCTGTGGATCGCGATCCGTCTGTTCAGACGGGAGCAAATCCTTACACGGTGGAAGTAGACGTCGGACGAGGTCCGCTGACAGACAGTCCGGAGGGATTGTGAGCCACACAGAGACTGGTTGGGACGGTGCCGCACACGTGCGGCGGTTGCGGGAGGACGGCGCACGACTGCTAGTTCTCCAGGGAGACGACATCGTCTATCGAAGCGAGGATCGGGGGATCCGTCCGTTGCTCGAAGCCCTGGAGTCCGTTGCGCCAGCTGTGTTGCGCGGTGCAACGTTCGTCGATCGCGTGATCGGCCGCGCGGCAGCGTTTCTGATGGTCCATGCCGGAGCAGGCGCCGTGGCTGCGATCGTGGTCAGCGATACGGCGATGGACGTTCTCCGCCGTTTCGGGATCCCAGTCTTCCGTGAGGAGAGCACGTCCCGCATCTCCGGCCGGGAGCCGGGGAAGCCGTGTCCCTTCGAGAAGTCCGTCGCCGAGGTTGAGGACCCAGGAGTCGCTCACGAGACGCTACGAAGGCTCGCGATGGAGATGGGCCTTCTCTCCTGAACGCGAAAGGAGAGGTGCTCGGATGGAGCACCGCCATGCTACACTTGCAGATTGCGGGAGCCCACGCTGTGGGAGACTGCGCGAAGAGGGGGATTCATGAATACCAAGATTCTGATTGGTCTAGCCGTGGTTCTCGGCCTGCTCCTGTTGGCCTTCACAGGCCCCAAGGTGCAGACACCGGCGCCGGAACCAGTGCCGGTATCTGAAGTACGCGGTGAACTGGTCGGTGGCGGACGGTTCCTGCTCGAGCAGGCGGGAACACGCGTCCTCGATGAGGACTACACCATCCTCTATCACCCGGAGGAGGGGTACGTCCTGATCTCCGAAGGCGAGATCATCGCCGGTGGCGAGACGATTCCGCTCACGCAGCAGACGAGCTATGACGGCGACTTCCACCCGACCGGGTATCGGGCCACCATCGAGGCTCCGTCCGGTCGGCAGACCGTCACCGCCGCGTTGGAAGACGGCAACTTCGTCATGGAGGTTGAGGCTGGAATC
>Ga0272444_10005524_pt1 | contig 10936 bp, 10 predicted proteins | sample SSMForm13_FD_201033 | JGI IMG/M metagenome (GOLD analysis project Ga0272444, IMG submission 201033) | Marine sediment archaeal communities from Little Sippewissett salt marsh, Falmouth, MA, United States - SSM-Form-13 | ecosystem: Environmental > Aquatic > Marine > Wetlands > Sediment ... | reverse complement strand
GTTTACAGCGACTTATGGAGGAAAAGGAAGGAAACCGGACAGCTAATGACAACTTTTGTATAAAAACATGTCAAAAAATGACAACCGGGGGCTCAGTGGTCAGGGAATCGCATCGCAACCACGAGCATGGGCCAAAACCCGCTGCATATGACCAGGCAGGGATCGGCCCAGGATGGTTTCCAGGTAAACCACCGCCTCGCACAGGGCCGCAAGATCGATCCCCGTGGCAACGCCCATGGATTCGAACATGTTCACCGCATCCTCGGTGGGCACGTTGCCAGCCGCCCCCCTAACGAATGGGCATCCGCCCAGGCCGGCGGTGCAGGTGTCGAAGCTTTTGACCCCGGCCTCAAAACCGGCAAACAGATTGGCCAGGCCCAAACCACGGGTGTTATGCAGGTGAAGGCTAATGGCGACGTCCGGAAATTCGCTGCGCACCCGCTCAACCATACGGCGAATGGCAAGAGGCGTGGCCATGCCGGTGGTATCGGCCAGATTGATTTCCCTGACCCCTGTGGCCACCATCTTTTCGGTTGCCCGCAGCACGCTATCCGTTGGTATGCTTCCTTCGTAAACACAGCCGAAGACGCATTGCAGGCCGGCCCGCACGTCCAGACCGGCTTTCAGGGCGTCATCAATAAGCCCGGTCATGGACGAAAGCGCGTCGTCCGCCGGGCACCCGGCATTTTTGCGGCTGTGGGTATCACTGACCGAAACGGACATGTTCAGATGCGAAACTCCGCAGTGCATGGCTCGTTCCAAGCCCTTGTCGTTTAAAATCAGCGCCGACACGACCAAAGAATCCGATTTGCCGATGGTGCGAATCAATTCGTCGGTGTCCGCCATTTGGGGAATGATATGGGGATGCACAAAAGATCCCACCTGAAGGCGCTTTACGCCCGCCTTGGATATCAGCTCGAACAGGTGCAGTTTTTCTTCCAGGCTGAAGATTCGGGATTCCATCTGAAGGCCATCCCTTAAGGTCTGATCTTCAATGGATAGCTTGGTTTGGCTTGAGTCGACGCTCATTGTGCGTTCCTTTGTTGATGCGGATCGTTGCCGCAGCGCAGACGACTGTTGAAATCATCGCGTTTGTCGTGGCATACTGCCGCGAATCGATTTTAATCGCTATTTTTTGCCCATGTTCTTCATGAAAAGGGGGCAACCTCAATTTTTATAGTGCGCATGCCTGCTTTATTTTTTCAACCCCCTACAGCCGGTGCATCAAGCCGGATTCATTGGTCGGCTGCGGCCAGTTACCTGATGTCCGGTTTACTGCTGCATGCCATCACCCTGATCACGCTGGTGTTGATCGTGCTGGTGACGGTGTTCATGGAAAAACACCCGCTCAAGGTGATAACCATCGCGGGTGGGGGGATCATTGCCGCTTTCGCGCAGCTGGACGCCCGATCGCGGTTCCAGGAATTCAAACAGGTCCGGGATCAGCTGATCGACTTTGGCCCGGACCGACGCATTTTTCGGTCCGTTGCCGGATCCCGCTGCCGGCGCGACGCAGCCCTGGCAGCCGCAAGGCAGTTGGGGTATGAAGCGGTCTGTCGCAACCTTTTTACCGATATCGGTTACCGCTGGTATCACCTGTTGCCGGACCGCATCGTTCAGGCTCCCCGGGTGCTGCTGACCCTTGCATTCTGGCGGGCCACCTTTTTCGTGCCCGGTTACCACAGCCGCTACCCGCTTGCAACCGATGAGATTTTCCATGCAAGCGCTTGACCCACGGGTAAGATGGTGTAAGGTTGGTCCCTGTCCGTCAGCTCCCGGCAATCGCTTCGAGACGCCATACAATCAAGGCAGGCATGAATTTTGGAGGGACCGGCTGGATCATCGATCCGGAAAACGGTACATTGCTTGCTACGACAACAGGCAGCGAACCGTTTGTGACCATGGACATCGATCCGGGCTGGGCAGAGGCGGCCAAGGCCACCTATCCCCGGTATGTCCCGGATTGACCGTGATGTCCGTTTGCAACCCACCAAGGAGCAAGCAAATAATGATTTCTCTATCGGTAAGAAACTTGGCGTTGATGGTCGTTCTGATCATATTGCCAATGGCTGCAGAAGCCTACGAAGAGGTTGAGGATCTGGTTGAAATTTTTGTAACCGACAATCAATTTACGGCATCGGTCGATGGCCGGCGTGCGTTTCCCGAGAGCATCAAACCGGGAGAAAACGTTCTTTGGGAAGGCGCAAAAGGAGAAGTCGGAGCCATTCTGACCAATGAACGGCTGCTGGCCGTATCCATCACCTCGGGCGGATGGAACACGCTCGATCTGAAAATCAGAGAAAAACGGAGCACGCCGGAAATGCTGCTGGCCGCCCACCTGGTCATCATGCTGACCGATGAGCGCATCGTGGCCTTCGGCACTTACACCGACGGCTTTTTCAAAATCCCGATGCCCATCGGCGAGTCGGTGGTGGCCAGCCAGGCCGAAGGTCGTGTGGCCGCCGTGATCACCTCCAGCCGCGCCTATGGGTTTTCCGCCTATCGCCGGGGTGCTGCTGAGATACGCCTCAAACGGCAGGAGGAAATCGTGGCCATCAAGGCCACGTACAACAAGATCACCCTGCAAACATCCAAGGATCGCGCCCTCATCTTAAGAGCCAGGGATGCCCGGTGGTCAAGGGTTGATCTGGATTAGAAAGGAACAACCAAATCATGAACATTCTGTTTGCCGCCCCGGAAAACGCCTGGGGCGGATTTTTGGGCTTGGTGCGCAAAAAACTGCCGTCACACCATTTTACCGCTACCGGCGAATTTGCCATCCAGAGCCTGGCCGGTGTGGATGTACTCATCCCGACCATGTGTCCCATCACCGGTGAGACACTGCTGGATGCCGATCGATTGAAACTGATTCAGCAGTGCGGATCAGGGTTGGAGGGCGTTGATATTGCCGCGGCCACAAAGAAAGGGATCGGGATGCCTTGGAATGGGCGCTTTCAAGCGGCACCATCGCCGGTGCCGGCCTGGATGTCTTCTGGGAAGAGCCGCCGGATCCCAATGACCCGCTTTTCAATCTGAACGTCCTGGCCACCCCTCATGTGGGCGGTTCCACCGATCGTTCCATGCAGGGGATTGTCACCGGGGTGGTGGAGAATATCCAACGCATCGAGGCCGGACTGCCCCCCCCATAACCAAGCGGGGCGATGACCCGATCAACATCATTTGGTTGAAAAACAGATAATTGTTGATTTTCCTTGTTCTACCTCGCCTTTTCGTGTAGAAGTACTGATCGTAGTATAATTACATTGGCGTCTTTTTCATCCTGCAAGCCCCAGCGTTGCCACCGTGGGAAGAAAAGTCGGCACAAGCGAAAGTATGCGTATCACATCAATCCCTTGGCTTGCCGGGGCATTTTCATCACAAAAAAGCATTTTTCAGGCGTATCAGCCGATTGTAAAACGTTACCGTCATCGATGACGGCGGCTCCACTTGGCTTTATATCTGCGCTGATGAATAGATGTTTATTGAATCCTCAACTGAATTCTTCAGGAGTTACCAGATCGATGCATCAATTGACAGATTCAAAAATTCTGGTGGTGGAAGATGACTCCAATATGTGTGAGAGCATACAATCGCTGTTAAATGCAAACGGGTTCGACGTTCAAACAAGTACAACCCTTCCCGATGCACTAAATGCCCTCCAGAACGGCCATTTTGACCTGATCCTGCTTGATTTGAAGTTAGACGATCAATGCGGGTTCACACTCATCGACCAGCTTGTCGACAGGCAGATGGATACCCGCGTGATCGTGGTCACCGGCCAGCACTCTGAAACGCATGCCATCACGGCACTGAAAAAAGGCGCGACAGACTATCTGAAAAAGCCGTTTGACCCCAATGTGCTCATTGCATCGGTCAATACGGTACTCAAACGCCAATGGCATCAGCGGGAACTGGAACTGTTCAAACATGCGGTGGGAGCCTCATCGGCAGCGATTGTGGTTGGCGATTCCGATGGCAAAATTGTTTATACCAACTGGGCCTATGGAAAACTGATCGGCGTAAATAATGGTGGTAGCGGGCATTCAGCCGACGTTGCGTTCAATATTGAAGGACATGCAGCCACCGATGAGCAGATTCGAAAGGTAGTGGAGACCGGAATGCCCTGGAATGGCAAGGCTGAACTGGTAGATCCCAACGGCCAGTCGGTCGTGGTGTGTAAACGGGTCGACCCGATACCTGAACCAATCGGCGGCACCGCCTATGGCGTGGCCTTGATGTGCGACATGACCGCTCAGCGGGAAAAAGAATATACCCTGTCCAACAGCCGTGAGCGCTATCGCAGAATCATCGATAGCCAGCAGGATTTTTTGTATCGATTGAATTCAAAATTACTCATCACATTCGTCAATCAAACCTTTGCATCCACCCAGGCGACCCCCTTACGATCCATGATCGGCATGCCGATTACGGCCTTCATCCAGGAATCAATTCAGCCCAGGCTACTGAATGCGTTCGAAGCCATTCGATCCGGCAGGGCGCCAATCGAACTCGAATTCGAGGTTGTCGACAAAAACGGAATCACTTGCTGGCAGCAATGGCAGTTTGAAGCCATTCGTGATGAAGATGGTGATCTGACGGAATTTCAGGCGGTAGGCCGTGACATTTCGGCTCGTAAGCGTGCCGAGAAAAAACTGCAAGAGGAATCGGAAAAGCTTAAACAAGCCCTTGCCAAAGTAAAGCGACTGAGTGGGATGCTGCCCATCTGCGCATCATGTAAAAAAATCCGCGACGACAGCGGATATTGGAACCAGATCGAGGAATACATCCAAAGCAATTCCGATGCTGCGTTCAGCCATGGCCTCTGCCCGGAGTGTGCCCGAAAATTGTATCCGGAGCTATATAAAAAAGGTTAAGCGCTCACCTTGGGGGTTGCACGGGCAGCTCAACCGTAAACGTCGTTCCCTCACCAGGCGTGCTATCGCAGACAAGGTCGCCGCGAAAAGACTTGACAATGTTGTGGACGACCGACAGCCCCAGTCCGGAATGCGGGCCTTTTTTTGTGCTGACATAGGGATCGAAAAGCGTTTCCCTCACGGATTCCTCAATTCCCGGCCCGTTATCCCGGAAAATGATCTGAACATGACCATATCCGCCTGTCTTGCGCCCCGCAGATTTTACGCCTAACGGCGTTGAGAAAAACCGTGTTTGCACGTCAAGTCGCCCGCCATTTTCAGACATGGCTTCAATCGCGTTTTTAATCAGGTTGATAAAGACCTGCTTCAGCCCATCCGGATGGGCGGCAACGACCGGCAGGTCGGGGTCCAGGTCGCTGTAGAGATCAATTTTGCTTCTGTCCATAAGCCCCTGACTAAATAGTGCCAGAATATCTGCCAGCAGTGCATTGGCGTTGGCGGTTGCCTTGGCCGGGACCTCGCTTTTCGAAAAAGAGGTCAATTTCTGAAGCAGACGGCCAACGCGTGAAACTTCTTCATTGATGATTCTCAACTCATCATGTTCCAGTCCTGCTTCCGTCATCCGCATTTCAACCACTTTGATGTAATTTTTGATCACGCTGAGCGGGTTGTTGACTTCATGGATAATGCGTCTAGCCAGATCGATGGAGGCTTCCATTCGCTTGGCATGGACCATTTGCATTTCCCGGCGACGGATGTTCTCCATACGAAGCACGGTAGCCCCTTTGTGCATCACAAGACGTAAAATCCTTTTATTTTGCAGCAGAACTGGAAGATCATCGCTTTCAATGCCCACCGCCAGCACCCCCACCGGATCATTATGAACGATCAGCGGCAGACAAAACATACCCTTGCCACCTATCAATCGGATAATCTGCTCGTCAATGATCGACAATGGTGCTTTCAGTTCGCTGGCAAACGAATCCATCTCGCAATGCTGTTTGAGGCAACTGACCAATATACTGCCATGCATTTGCATGGAAATGGCAAATTGCGGGTGTTTGATATAGGTTCCCGACTGATCCGGAAGAAATCCGACAAGCGCATCTCTTTTCTTTTCGGTGAGAAAAAAAATGGTCTGCTGAATATCAAAAAGCAGTTTGATTCCATCGCCCATGCATCTTAAGATATCAATAGTATCCTCGGCCGTGAGAAATCCTTCGAGGATACCCATGGTCAGAGAAAGGTCCTTGACTTCACATCTCAGGCGGTTGCGGATCTGTTTGTCTTTTTCATCGGGAATGGAGCCATCAACCGCTGTGGAATCGATATTGATATCCAATGAATTGGCGACATGCCTGGTCTCCTCATCGGATAGGGTCAAAATCGCCTGGCATCGTGACGGATCAAGATTGAACAGACGATCGGCTAATGCGACCCCCTCATCGATTTCATCTGTGCTGTCCCTGCACAGTAAATTGGCCACATGGATGATCTGTACCATGGTAATGGCATGCGTGATGCGATCGGCCCGTTCATGGTGGTAGCGAACGCAATCGACAATGGATGAATCCAGTTTCCAGCGATCCAGCAACCATGCTCCAACCTCAGCGTGGGTCGCCCCCATGCGGGACTCGCCGGTAAGCAGCAGATCGGTATTATCTCCGCATTGGTATAGCAAGGATTCGTTGTCTTTTTTGGAAGTTGTCCATAAAATCACCTTGCCGATATCGTGCAGCAGGCCTGACAAGAATGCTTCATCGGGGTGACCGGTATTCTGGGAGGCTGCCAGGTGTTTGGCCATGAACGCACAGCGAAGCGAATGCCACCAGAATCTTTTCAGATCAAAGGTACTGGCGGTTCCCGTTGATTTTGGGAACACGTCATAGACGCAGGCACAAATGGCCAGATTTTTAATTCCGCTGGTGCCCACAAGAACAACGGCATGGCTGATCATATCCACCTTTCTCGGCAATCCCCAAAAAGCGGAGTTGACCAGTTTCAGAATTTTGGCGCTTAGTGACGGGTCTTTGGAGACCATGTCCCCGATTGCATTCAAATCCGGGTCGTCCTGGTTGCAGGCTTCGATCAGTTTCAACAAAATATGCGGAAGGGTTGGAAGATTGGTCAGCGTTGAGAGTCTGCTGAAAATTTTTTTCTGATCCATCATCAATTCAAACGCTCCATAGAAAAAAAAGGGGGCTGCTTTTTTCAAAACCGTGACGATTGGTGTTGGCTTGCAGTGCGCTATTGATTGTGGGCCACTGAGAATAGATATCCGCTGAACAAATGGAATATCGGCAGGTTAGGACAAAACTTGACCGTTTTCACGCCGATTCGCCAACGGTTGTGGACGGGCCTTTATCGCTATCATAAAAATAAATACCAACAGCCGTGGCTGTTAGCATACCTGATCTTGACACTAAGATTAGATGTAAAGCGATACAGGCGAAAAAGAAAAACGAAGTTGAGCGTTTCAAATTTGGCAAGTGGAATATCGTCAATTCCCGGCCTGAGTATTTTTTTCCTTTAACTTGAGGTCAAACGCGGCCTTATTGATCACAAAGCGTTCGTGCCGACCGCGGCTGATCAGATCCACATCATCGTGCGCTTCGATTTCGAATACCAGCCGGCGCCGATCCACTTCCACCAGTTTGACCTTGACGGTCACCGCGAATCCGTTCGGCGTGGCGGCCACATGGCTGACATCAACGTGCGTTCCCACGGTTTGCTCATCGGGCCAATCCAAATGCGGCATTAATGCCTGAATGCAGGTCCACTCAAACAATCCCACCATGAATCCGGTGGCAAAAACCGTTGGCATGACTTGAAATTCATCGGCCTCCGGGAAAAGGGCCGGTACGGTCTGGGCATCGGTGACGCAAAAGCGAAATTCATGTTCAAGACCGGGAACCAATGTCGATTTCATCTATCCTCCTATTAGATAGTGTCCATCCACGAATAGGAAAATTTGGTCGAGATCAAGGCGCACGAAAAATTTTACCACAGGCATATAATTGATATTCCGAGGATAAAATTTTTCGCGCAACGCCGATATCGGGCAAATTGGTCATTCGTGGATGGGCACTATAGAAAAACGCCGGAGCGATAGATCAGACATGCTCCGGCGTTTAGCAAGCCATTAAACGTCAGTCATTAACCATTAATTACTTCTTGCATTGCCATAACCAATCCCCTTGAGGGCGGTTTCCATCTCCCCCAGAATGGCCGGGTCGTCGATGGTCGCCGGGACTTTGTAATCCACGTTATCGGCAATCTTCTGGATCGTCCCCCGAAGGATCTTGCCGGAACGGGTTTTCGGCAGACGGTTGACGACGGTGGCCGTCTTGAAAGCGGCAACCGGTCCGATACGCTCACGGACCATCTTGACGACTTCCGCTTTGATTTCTTCATGATCCCGATCGACACCGGCATTGAGCACAAGAAAACCAATGGGAACCTGTCCTTTGAGTTTGTCAGCGACACCCAGCACGGCGCATTCGGCCACTTCGGGATGATCCGCCAGTACCTCTTCCATGGCCCCGGTGGAGAGTCGATGGCCGGCGACGTTGATGATGTCGTCGGTGCGGGCCATAATATAGGCATAGCCTTCTTCGTCGATGTAACCGGCATCGGCGGTCTTGTAATATCCGGGGAACTCTTCAAGATAGGATTCAATGTACCGATCATCGTTGTTGTACAAGGTGGGCAATGTCCCCGGAGGAAGCGGAAGCTTGACCACGAGGGCGCCAATCGTGCCCGGCGCCACCTGTTCACAGGCATCATCCACGACCTGAAGATTCCAGCCGGGAACGGCCTTGGTGGGAGAGCCGTACTTGACCGGATACTGGTGCAGGCCCATGCAGTTGGCCGCGATGGCCCAGCCGGTTTCGGTCTGCCACCAATGATCGATGACGGGAACCTTGAGGTTGTTTTCGGACCACTGGATGGTATCTGGATCGGAACGCTCTCCGGCCAGGAAGAGAATCTTGAAGCAGGACAGATCGTATTTTTTGATCAGTTCCCCTTTGGGGTCGTCGCGCTTGATCGCCCGGAATGCCGTTGGCGCGGTGAACAGGCATTTGACCTTGTGTTGTGAAATGATCCGCCAGAATACACCGGCATCGGGGGTGCCCACCGGCTTGCCTTCAAAGAGGATCGTCGTGGCGCCCTTGAAAAGCGGTGCGTAAACAATGTAGGAGTGACCGACCACCCAACCCACATCGGAAGCCGCCCACCATACATCACCGGCATCGATATCGTAGATATTTTTCATGGTCCATTTCAACGCCACAAGATGTCCGCCGTTGTCTCGCACCACGCCCTTGGGCTGGCCGGTTGTGCCGGACGTATAGAGGATATACAGGGGATCGGTGGCTTGAACGGTGACGCAATCCGCCGGTTGAGCGGTGGCCATGGCCTCGGCCCAGTCCACATCACGGCCATCGATCATCGCGGCGGTTTCCATGGGGCGCTGATAAATCACGCATTTATCCGGTTTGTGCTCGGCCATGTCGACGGCTTCGTCCAGAAGCGGTTTGTATTTGATCACCTTCTTGACTTCGATCCCGCATGATGCGGATACGATGGCCTTGGGTTTGGCGTCATTAATGCGGGTGGCCAATTCATTTGCGGCAAAGCCACCAAATACGACGGAGTGAATTGCGCCGATGCGCGCACAGGCGAGCATGGCGATGGCCGCCTCGGGGATCATGGGCATGTAGATGAGCACCCGATCGCCTTTGACCACCCCTTGTGCCACCAGGACGCCGGCAAACTTAGCGGTTTCATCACGAAGTTCCCTGTAGGTATAGGTTTTGATCGTATCGGTCACAGGGCTATCATAGATCAACGCCGGCTGGTCGGCGCGACCGTTTTCGACGTGCAAATCCAAGGCATTGTAGCAGGTATTCATTTCGCCGCCGGTAAACCAGCGGTAAAACGGCTTGTTGCTGTCATCCAGGACCTTGTCCCAGCGTTTATTCCAGTGGCAATCCTCGGCTGCTTTACCCCAAAAACTATCAGGATCGTTTATCGACTCCGCAAATGCAATTTCGTATTGGTTGCTCATCAGGACTTCCTTTCAAGGGTTGACCGTGATTGGTTGGTTGTGGGATTTCGCCGTGCAGTAATGAATCTAAAGTGTCAACATGGCACCTTCCGGCCCTGCCTGAAACAAATGTCCACAGCGGGCAAAAGGCGAAATCCTTTTTTAGGATTGGATCAGTTTAGGGTCTGCTTGAACGTTCGTGGAACATGGGTTGTCGTCACCGGCTACCGGTTGTTTTGGCCAGCATGATCAGGCCATGCTGGCCAAGGTGACGATTGTTAGGCAGATTCTTTGGCCAGATCGCCGACCGGTTCGGGCGCCGAGTCGATCCATGGTTTGCCAAGGGGCAGAATCTGTTTGCCGAAAACCTGGGCGTAAATGGCAGCGGCCATCATATACCAGGCATTCAGGGCACACAGAATCAACACATACGCCGTGGGTTTGGTCAGCGCGGGATAGCCGAAATGCGCGAGATCCAGCCCGATAAACCCAATCAGCAGCAAGGTGAAGGTCGAGGCCATGGCGCCGTGAACACGCATGGCACCGATCCACATGATGGCGGTGTACAGGGTCCAGACGATCAGAAAAAAGCCCACGTCCGTGTGGCTGAGCGTATAAATCTTGAAATGGTTCAGCAGCCAGATCAGTCCCAGGGCGATCCAGAAGGAACCGTAGGAAACAAATGCGCTGTACCCAAAGTTATTCCCACATTTAAATTCCTGGAAACCGGCAATCAGCTGGGCGCCACCACCAAAGGCAATCGCCAGCGCCAGCACCGGACCAATGCCGCACAGTCCAAGATTGTGGAACTGAAGAATCAACGTGGTTAAACCAAAACCGGCCAAACCGACAACTGCTGGATTACCTTGCCCTTCTGCTGCCATTGATACCTCCTTAGGAATATGAGTGAAAAAAGAAGAGATGATGAGCATAAAGATGAGCAAGTAGCATGCCAGCTGTGGAAAACACTAACAAGGTATAAATAAATTAACTGTTTATATTGCGTGATAGT
>Ga0272444_10005522_pt1 | contig 10943 bp, 10 predicted proteins | sample SSMForm13_FD_201033 | JGI IMG/M metagenome (GOLD analysis project Ga0272444, IMG submission 201033) | Marine sediment archaeal communities from Little Sippewissett salt marsh, Falmouth, MA, United States - SSM-Form-13 | ecosystem: Environmental > Aquatic > Marine > Wetlands > Sediment ... | reverse complement strand
GCAGTAGCAGCAGTGCCAATGCAGCAGACAGCAGCCGGTTTTTTTGCAAGCTCTCCAACAGTTCGACGCCTTGAATCCAAATCGTAGGTGCAAACCGCCCTCGTCAAAGTTATGACGATTGCAGGCTGAATGACGGCATGCGAAGCAGCATCTGTACCAATTGCCCCGGAATGCGGGCAATTGGTACCTTAAACGCCTAAATGCCGCGAAAACTGGCGAAATGTGGCGATTCTTGCGGTTTGCGGGTGAGGCGACAGTGATTTGCGGTGGGCAGGGCACTTTGCAACGTTCGCAAAAAACGTCGCAATGTTGTCACCCTGTTGTCGTTGGGGGGTGATCAGGGCGGTCGGACAGCTGAAAAGACCGTCTGGGATGTCGCCAGCCGAGTTGCTCGCTGGCCTGCATCGGTTTGCAGGATGTAAAAGCGCCAGCCACGCTTGCTCGGCGCGAATACTATATTAGTTTGCTGCATTAGCAGCGATCTACGCCGTCGTTGCGGTGAGGGACAGAAATGGCGAGGTTCAGCGTCTCTCGTGAGCCAGTGGATGTGCCTGGTCATAGACTTGCGCGAGATGCTGAAAATACAGAAGGGTGTAGTTGTGGGTGGGGCCGATGTTGACGTCCCCGAGCAGTTTCTGCACAGCGGGGAAATCGGTGGAAGACTCGACCCCCGCCAATAGAGTGAAAGCTTGACGCTAAGGTTGCTCATGGCGGTCAATATCCGGCTTTGGTGAGCGTGGCGCATGGTACTGCGCAAGGGACAGCAAGCCTTGTTCAGCTGCTCTCTTCATTAGATGCAATAAAGTGCTCGAGCTGCTGTTGCTCGGTGTCGATCTGCTGCAGCAACTCGGCCGGCAGTTGCGCCAGTAGCGCACGATTGTCCCCTCGCAACAGGTAGATCACCACCTTGCGTAACCAGTCGGGCGGCAGCGCCGGCGCGCACCAGGCATTGATCCGCCTCAGCCATTGCAGCCCGCTCAGCGACAGCGAGCGATTCACCCGGTAGGGCCGCGCAGTCGCCAACTCGATCTGGAAGCGGCTGCAGAAGTCTTGGACGATATCGCCGCCTGCCAGATCCTGCGCCGAGTAGCGGTTGACCAGCAGCTGGTAATTTGGATCGTTCCGTTCCCACAGTTGCAGGCGCTTGCTCAACCGGGGGCGTTCGAAAAAGTCGCGAACACAGCCTTCGAAGTTCTGAACGTACCCCTGTTTGATCTTCTGACTGTAATAACTGCGCAGGAAGGGGCGCAGCTTCCTGACGTAGACGATCACAGTGACCCGATCGAAATGCTCAAGCAGGAATTCCAGCAGCTGGTTCACCGGCCTCCTGCCGGCGGCATTGACATAGTCCTCATCGGAAAGGATCACCGTGTGCGGAGCCGGCGCGGCGTGTATTTCCTTGAGTAAGCCATCGATCAGGCGTTCGCGATAATGCTGTCGTTGGGTTTCGTCGTCGATCCCGAGTGTTCTGGTGAGCTTCGACGGGTGAGCTGGCATATGCGGCGCCAGCGCGAAGCGCAGGCCGGCATGTTTGCGCCAGCGCTGAGTGGGCAGGGTGCCTGTCTTCGGGTAACAGAAACCCTGTTGGCGCAGAGCATCGCGGTTCTCGGCGAGCGCCGCCTGCAGTGACGTGCTGCCGGTCTTGTTGGTTCCGATGTGAACTATGCAATGCATGTAGGTCGACGCCGAGAGCGATCAATTGTTCTTCTTGCGGGCCCGCGGGTGTGCCTGATCGTAGACCTGCGCCAGATGCTGAAAATCGAGATGGGTGTAAATCTGGGTGGTGCCGATGTCGGCATGCCCGAGCAGTTCCTGTACAGCACGCAAGTCGGCGGAGGATTCCAGCATATGGCTGGCGAAAGAGTGGCGCAGCATGTGCGGATGCACGTGGCGCGGCATGCCTTGCTGCATGGCCCGCTGCTTGATGCGCTGCTCGATCGAGCGCGGACTGAGGCGCCCGCCGCGCCGGCTGACGAACAGCGCGGCCTCGTCGGATTTCGCCAGCTGGCCGCGCACCTGCAGCCAGGCGGCCACCGCCTCGCGCGCCAGCCGTCCGACCGGTACGCGGCGCATCTTGCTGCCCTTGCCGAGTACATCGAGCAGTCCGTCCTTGTTGTCCAGCGCATCGACGTCGAGTGCGGCCAGTTCGCTCAGGCGCAGGCCCGAGGAATAGAACAGCTCCATGATGGCGCGGTCGCGATAATCGAGCGGGTCGTCGCCGGTCACATTCATCAATTGCCCGACCTGGTCCACGTCCAGCGTGGCCGGCAGCTTGCGCTGCACCTTGGGCGCACGCACGCCCTCGGCGGGATTGCTGTTGAGCCGGCCCTCGCGCAGCAGGTGCCTGAACAGGCCGCGCAGCGAGGACAGGTGGCGCTGCAGGCTCTTGGCGCCGAGGCCATCGCGGTGGCGCGCCGCCGCATAGTGGCGGATGCGCTGCTGGTCGACCTGCTGCCAGGGATCGAGCGAGGCCTGGTCACACCAGTCGATGTAGTCGAGCAGGTCGCGCCGGTACGCCTCGCAGGTGCGTGGCGACAGCCGGCGTTCGAAGCGCAGGTAGTCGAGAAAGCCTTGCAGGGTCGGGTCGGCTGAGGCCCGGTCGCTCACGCCGGATGCGCTCACAGGCCGGGGCTGGAGACCGCGGTCAGCGTTGCGCTGACCACGTCGGCCAGGCGTTGCAGGAAGTCCACGCTCTTGCCGGCATGGAAACGCTGCGGATCGCGGCTGCCGATCGCGAGCACGCCGACCAGCGGCGTGGCCTGCAGCGGAATCAGCGCGACCGAACCGGTCTCGCCCGCCTGCGAGCCGAACAGGTAGTCGAGCTGCTCGCCGGTCAGTGCGCCACAGCTGGGGCGCTGGCGTTCGACGAAGTCCTTGAACATGGCAGGCCCCGGCTCGCTGGCATGGGCCTTGAGCTCCTCGGCGGAGAACAGCTTCATCTCGACCGCGTCCGCCTGGAACAGGTTGCGCAGCTCGTCCTGCAGGGTGTTGAGCACCTCGTCGAAACTGCGTGTCTCGATCAGTGCCAGGGTCAGGCGATGCAGGCGCTTGGCCAGCGCGTCGTTCTCGCGCGCCACGCCGATCAGCTCCTCGAGCTGGCTGCGGTAGTGGGTGTTCTGCTCGCGCAGGGTGCGAACCTGGCGCTCGATCAGCGATACCGCGTCACCGGTCGGGTGCGGGATGTCGATCGCCGCCAGCGCCTTGGGGTGGCGCTGCAGGAAGTCCGGGTGCGCGACCAGGTAGTCGGCGATCTTCTGTTCCAGATCGTCGGCCGGTGCGTCCAGGTCTTCGTGCTGCAAGGTCATAGATCGATGCTTCCCTCGAATACTTCCGTGGCGGGCCCGGTCATCCACACCGGCTCGCCTTCGCCCCGCCAGCTTACCACAAGCGTCCCGCCGGGCAGCTTGACCCGCACCTGCTCGTCCAGCAGGCCGCGCAGGCGCCCGCCGACCACCGCGGCGCAGGCGCCGGTACCGCAGGCCAGGGTCTCGCCGCTGCCGCGTTCGTACACGCGCAGGTCGATACGGTCGCGCGCGCGCACCGCCATGAAGCCGGCATTCACGCGCCGGGGGAAATCCGGGTGGGATTCGATCGCCGGGCCGAAGCTTTCCACGTCGAAACTGTGCACATCGTCGACCAGCACCACCGCGTGCGGATTGCCCATCGAGACCGCGTTGATCTGCAGGGTCTGCCCGTTCACTTCGAGGTCGTACAGGTCGGCACGTCGCGGCGCCATGAACGGCAGGTCGGCCGGTTCCAGCGAGGGCGCGCCCATGTTGACCCGCACTTGCTCGTCCTCGAGTACGCTCAGCTGGATGTTGCCGCGCGCGGTGCCGACGTCGATCACCCGCTTGTCGGTCAGGCCGTGGCTGCGCACGAAGCGCGCAAAGCAGCGCGCGCCGTTGCCGCACTGTTCCACCTCGGAGCCGTCGGCATTGAAGATGCGGTAGTAAAAGTCGCTGGCCGCATCGCGCGCCGCCTCGACCAGCAGGATCTGGTCGCAGCCCACGCCGAAGCGCCGGTCGGCCAGGAACTGCAGCTGTCCGGTGTTCAATTCGACCGGGGTTTGGGTGGCATCGAACACCACGAAGTCGTTGCCCAGGCCGTGCATCTTGCTGAAGCGGTATTGCATGCGCGCAGTTTGCCACAAGTGCTTCACCGGCAGGTGTCGGAGTCGCCGCGCGCCCGACACCTCGAACAAGGCGCAGCTCTTTCAGCGGCGCGGGTGGTAGCTGCCGCGCGCCGCCCAGTGGCGGTCGCTGACCATGCCGACCTCGATTTCTTGCAGACCGTTCTCGGCCAGCTGCTCGCGCACCTCGTCCACCGTGTAGGCGGCGTGCAGCGAGTTGCGGAAGTCCTCGCGCAGCACCTCCGGCTCGTTCATCGCGTAGGTCTCGACCAGGGTGTCGACGGCCAGCGGGCTGTTGGGCCGGGCCAGGTCCATGATCAGGATGGTGGCGTTGGGCCGGGCACTGTGCTGGACGGTCAGCCACAGGTCGTTGGGGTCGCTCAGGTGGTGCAACAGGCTGTTGCTGATGATCGCGTCATAGCGTCCCTGCGGCAGGTCGGCGCACGGCAGGGTCTCGCACAGCAGCTTGAGACGCCCCTGCAGCGAGGGCTCGGCGGCGGCCTTGTGTGCGGCCAGTTCGAGCATGGCGGGCGCGCCGTCGACCGCCTCGATGTGCAGCTCGGGATGCTCGCGCAGCAGCGCCAGCGGGATGTCGGCCGGGCCGCAACCCAGGTCGAGCGCCTTGCCGCGCAGTTCCCCCGGCTGCAGCTGGTGCAGCAGGTGGATGAACAGGTTGTTGGCCTCGCTGAAGTTGGCCGCGGCATAGGCCTGTGCCTGTGCCCGGTCGTCCATCAGCTCCTGCGGTTCGGGGGTGCGTTGCATGGGCTCGAAGTCTAATGATTTTTTGCGACGCTTTTCCCGGGAGAGCCGGGGTATTTGCAGCCTGTCACACTCCCGGGTTGAGCTGTTTCAGTTTGCTGATCGTTGCCGGGTCGAGGCGTCCGCTCTGTGGCAGCTTGGCGTCTTGTTGGAATCGCTTGACCGCTTCGCGCGTTTTGCGCCCGGCCAGACCGTCTGGCGTACCGACCGGATAACCGAGACGGTTGAGTATGGCCTGCAGCTGGCGTACCTCGGCGCGGCTGATCTGTTGCTTCGGCGTGCTCGAGCCGAGGTCGAGCACCGCACGTTGCATGACCGGCGAGTTGAGCTTTTGTGCGCAGGCCTTGTCGTAGTCCGGGTAGCTTACGCGACACTCCATCGCCAGTTGCGAGGCGGTCTGGCGGTCGCCTGCCTGGTTGGTCCAGTAGATCAGGCTCATGCGCAGGTGCGGCAGGTTGCTGAACTGGCGCGAGGCCTTGCGCAATACGCGCACCGCTTCCGTCGGATGGCCGGCATTGCCTAGCAGGTTGGCCAGGTCTTCGTAGATCGGGTAGCCGGCACGCTCGTCCCTGACCGCTTGTTCGAGATAGCCCCGGGCTTCTTTGCGCTGCCCCTGTTCATTACGCAATTCGGCCGAAATCTGCTGGATGTAAGGCTCGCTGCGGTAGGGGCTGCGGCGCAGTTTGTAGACCAGTGATGAAGCCTCAGCTACCTGTCCGGTATCGGTCAGGCGGGCGGCATCGAAGGCCTGCCGATAGTCGGCGAACAGGGGTTTGAGCGGTTTCCGGTCGCGCAGCCTTTGCCAGGAAGCGGTACGTGATTCCGGGCTGTGCAGATCCGCGTATTCGCGCTCGCGGTAGTTCGCCAGGTATTCGAGGCGTTTGTCGAATTCCGGGTGACTGCGCTTGAGTTTGTCCCGCAAGGGTTGCAGGGCCGTTAGCAGGACGTCGCCAAATCCATCGAAGATCCCCTGTATGCCGCCCTGCTTGTTGCTCAGGGCATCCTGCATCTGTTTGGCTATCTCCTGCTCGTGCTGTTGTTTGCTTTGTTCCTCGGCCTCCGCATCGTTCGCTGCCTGCTGCAGCTTTTCGAACAGCAAGAACACATCATCCGGGTTGTAGCCGGCACGAATCATCAGGTCCATGCCGAGCAGGTCGGCCTGTTCCTCCTCACCGCGCTGCCACTCCGGGTACAGCAGATCGGAACTGATGTCGCGTAGCAGTGCCAGGGTGCGCAGCTTCTGCCCGGCATTGCCCAGGCCACCCTCCGCCGCAGGCATTTTTTCAGCCAGTTGTTCTGCCAGCGCCAGAGAGGTCTCACTGGCCGCGACCAGGCGTTTCTGACTGTCGACGAACCACTCGCTGCCATGATGTTCGAGGATCAGGTGCGATACCTCGTGCGCCAAAGTCATTGCCAGCTCGTCCTCCGACTGGATGTCCATCAGCAGCGGCAGGGTCAACACCACAGTGCCGTCCGGGTAGGTTTGGGCGTTGTGCGCGCGGTTGATAGCCACCAGAACCTGGGTATGCAATCCCTGCCAGGGGGTGTCTTTGAGCAGCCGGGCAATGATGCTTTCGAGATACTTGTTGAGCTTGCGGTTGCCGAGCAGGCTGTCCGCTTGAAAGCGGACCAGTTCGGCACCGCTTACCGCCGGCCCGCTGGCAGCCGTGGGCGAGCTTTCGTTCAACTCGTTGATTGCTTCGGCATTCAGCGCTTGCTTGGCGCTGTTGCCGGCGATCACCTTGTCGATGTATTTTCCGTCGAAGCTCTCATATTCGGCGGCGGTCGGATCGAGGCTGCGCAGAAAGTCGCCGAAGCCGGCCTGTGCCGGAATCGCGCCAAGGGCCACCGCCGCGGCACCGGCGAGAATTTGCAGCGTGTGTCGCTTCATCATCATTTCCCCCCTAGTCGCGGGCAATTGCCGTCGAGGCCGCGATTTCCGCCGTAACCGCCGGCGGTGGCGCTGATCCGGTCGCAGCCGCCCTGCGTGGACAGGTCGAACTTCCTATCGGTTTTCACCTGGAATGTGCGGATCAGGTAGTCCTGGCCGTCGTGTTTCACCCTCAGCCAGCCTTTCGCCCCGGTCTCGGGTTCCGCGATGCTGCCCTCGAGCGCGTCGCCGGGCAGCGTAAGCTTCAGCGCTCGCTGGTCGTCGGCGCTGTACAGCTTGACCTGCTGGGTGCGCGCGCCGGTGATCTGCAGCTGCTCTGCCGGCGCAGCGCCGCCGAGCACCAGCAGTGTGGCGGCCAGGCATATGCCGCTAATCCGCTTGCTGCGAAGAGTCCTTATCATCTCGGAATACCTCCTTGGTTTTGTCCACGGCGAGACGCCACACCCGTTGCGACAGCTCGTACAGGGTGGCAACGAAATGCCAGGAGAAATCGATCACCCTGCCGTTGGCGCGGATCAGGGTAAAGAACAGCATCCCGGTCCAGTTGCTGACCCCCAGCCCGAGTACGCTGTATGCGAATAGCGACATGGCGCCGACCACCAGGGCGGCGCTCAGAGTCCAGCCAACAAGCAGCACTGCGAACCAGGCCAGTTCGCGCGGCGCCATGAGTGCATCGCCGGAACGGGTGTCGTCGTTGTCGCTGCTGGGGCAACGTCGCGTGATCATCGACTCCCAGATCTGCGCGACCATCATCAGCAGCATCAGGCACGCCACCATTAATGCATCGCTGCGTGTGAATCCGACGGTACTGCCGGCCGCCCAGTCGCTGTCGCTGAACACCGGGTAGTCGGCGCCGCTGTGCAAAAGATTGTCGAGCGCCATGGCGTGGAAATGCGCGGCAGCCAGCGGCGGATGAGTTGGTGGCTCCACGCGGTCGGCAGACATCATCAGGTCGGCGCCGTAGACGATCGCGCGGTCCCTGATCACCGATTCGAAGCGAGTGTCGCCGGACAGCAGGGCGCGAGTGCTCAGCGTGGTGTGGTAAGGGCAGGGGTTGAGCAGATCGCTGTCGTTGCCGGGCAGCTCGTACAGCAACAGGCGCAATGCGCGGCCAATCGGATTCGTGGTCCCGATCTGGCAGTTTTCGTGGGTGTAGCTGTCCAGGGGTTGCGCGGGATCACCGTCGAGGAGTTCGCGCCGGTCACTGATCTTCCAGGTGACCTCCATCGCCGAAAGGGGTTGGCCGACCTGCAATGTCGGGTCGACCAATGTGCTCAGTGGCGTCTGCGCCGGATTAGCCAATGCCCGGTAGAAAGCCGGTGCGGCGGTGCTGTGGCCGTGCTGCTGCATGGGGTAGACGATGCCCTGGTGCACATCGCGGCCACCAGGTGCTTGTACCACTGTGACTTCACCGACCAATTCGGACCGGATGCCTGCCGGGTATGGCGGCTCGCCAGGCGTGCCGGCAACCAGCAGGGGGATTCCTTTCTCCCGGTACAGCGCGGCCACAGCCTGCAATTCTGTGATTCCCGGGTCATCGCGCTGGTCGATGAAGGCGATATCGACCAGCACCCCGGCTGCCCCCATGTCCAACAGGGCACGCAGAACGGCGGCGTGAAACTCATACTGCGCGGGCCAGTGCTGGTCGAATTCGACCAGGTCCCGGTCATCCAGCATCACCACGCTGAGCTTGTCGCGATGCTGTTGCGGATGCGAGGTGGCAAGAATGCGGTACACCAGAGTGCGCGAATAATCCTCTGTGGCTGAAGAAATGCCGAACAGGTCTATCTGCTCCAGGCCGAAGAAGAAGCCGGTGAGCAGCAGAACCTTGGCCCACCAGCGGAAATGCTGCAGGCGTTGCAGGGCCCCCTTGAGCGTGCCCGGGGAGTGATCGTTGGTCTTCGCCATCCTTTGCTCACCACCGGTATCCAGCCGAAACCGGGAATCGAGCCGGTCCAACGCGAACCGGCTTCCTATCCATGATAGACGTACATCGGAGCGGGTGCGCGAAGGCGGGCGTAACTTGGATTAAGTCGCCTACCCGACCAGTGTGCTGTGCGAGGTGTTGTGAGCAGGGTAACGAGGGGCTGGTCTCGTGCCGTGGCCCCTGAAACCGACCGAGCGATGGCGGCCTGCCGCGGCCACCGCTTCAGGGCAGCAGGGCCTCGCCGGCGAACAGCTCGGCCACCGTCTCGCGTCTGCGTACCAGGTGCACCTGCTCACCGTCCACCATCAGCTCGGCCACGCGCGGCCGGGTGTTGTAGTTCGACGCCATGGTGAAACCGTAGGCGCCGGAGGAGCGCACCGCCAGCAGCGAGCCTTCCTGCAGGGTCAGGTGGCGGTGCTTGCCGAGGAAGTCGCCGGTTTCGCAGATCGGACCGACCAGGTCGTACTCGCCCGCGCGCCCGGGGGTGTTTTGCTCGATCGGCACGATCGCCTGCCAGGCCTGGTACAGGGACGGGCGGATCAGGTCGTTCATGGCCGCGTCGACCACCGCGAAGTCCTTGGCCTCGCCGGCCTTGATGTACTCGACGCGGGTCAGCAGCACCCCGGCATTGGCGGCGATCGCGCGGCCGGGCTCGACGAAGATCTCGTACGGTCGGTCGCCGAGACGCTCGGCCAGGGCCTTGGCGTATTCGCCGGGCTCGGGCGGGGTCTCGTCGCTGTAGCGCACGCCCAGGCCGCCGCCAAGATCCAGGTGATCGATGGCAATGCCCTCGGCCTCGAGCGTTTCCACCAGCGCCAGCACCCGGTCGAGCGCGTCCAGGAAGGGTGCCAGTTCGGTCAGCTGCGAGCCGATGTGGCAGTCGATGCCGGAGACGTGGATGTGCTCCATCGCCGCGGCCTTCTGGTAGATACGCAGCGCCTCGTGGATTTCGATGCCGAACTTGTTTTCCTTCAGGCCGGTGGAGATGTAGGGGTGGGTCTTGGCGTCCACGTCCGGATTGACGCGCAGCGCCACCGGGGCGGTCTTGCCCAGCTCGCCGGCGATCCGGTTGAGACGCTCCAGCTCGGCCTCGGACTCGACATTGAAGCAGCGGATACCCAGCTGCAGGGCGCGGCGCATCTCGTGCGCCTGTTTGCCGACGCCGGAGAACAGCACCTTGGCCGGGTCGCCACCGGCCGCGACCACGCGCTCCAGCTCGCCGACCGAGACGATGTCGAAGCCCGAGCCGAGGCGCGCCAGCACGTTCAGCACGCCGAGATTGGAGTTGGCCTTCACCGCAAAACACACCAGGTGCTGGTGCCCGGCGAAGGCCTGGTCGAAGGCGTGCCAGTGGCGCTCCAGGGTGGCGCGCGAGTACACATAGCAGGGGGTGCCGTATTGCTCGGCAATGCGGCGCAGCGGCACGTTCTCGGCGTACAGCTCGCCGTCGCGGTATTGAAAGTGATCCATGGTGGGAGGCGGCTTATTGAGACTGTTCGTCTTGTTGTGGCTTGGGGTCGTCGGGCAGGTACAGCGGGCCCTTCTGGCCGCAGCCGGACAGCGCCAGCGTGGCGCAGATCAGCAGCAAGGAAATCAGGTGGCGCATGCCGGAAGCTCTGTCAGATGGTGAAAACCTGGCAAGTATAAAGGAAGCGTGGGGCAGAAAGGCGCGGCTGCGTGAGGGTATGATGCGCGGCAACAAATTCAACCGCTGGAATCGACATGTCCGCCGAATACGACCCGCCCATCGTTCTCGAACCGCAAGGTGCGGCACGCGCCTGCGTGATCTGGCTGCACGGCCTGGGAGCGGATGGCAACGATTTCGTGCCGATCGTGCCGGAGCTGAGCCTGCCCGAGGAACTGGGCGTGCGCTTCGTGTTTCCGCATGCGGCGGTGCAGCCGGTGACCATCAACGGCGGCTACCGCATGCGCGCCTGGTACGACATCGCCGAGGCGGACCTGCTGCGCGAGCCGGACCTGGACGGGGTGGCGCAGTCGGTGGGTTACCTGCAGTACCTGGTCGCCCAGCAGCTGGAATCAGGCATCGGCCTGGACCGGCTGGTGCTGGCAGGCTTCTCGCAGGGCGGGGTGATCGCGCTCGACTGCGCCTTGCAGATGGCAGAGAAGCCGGCCGGGGTGCTGGCGCTGTCCACCTACCTGGCGCGTGCCGAAGGGCAGGGGGCCGGGCTGCAGGTGTTCCAGGCGCACGGCAGCATGGACGATATCGTGCCGCTGCG
>Ga0272444_10005521_pt1 | contig 10944 bp, 11 predicted proteins | sample SSMForm13_FD_201033 | JGI IMG/M metagenome (GOLD analysis project Ga0272444, IMG submission 201033) | Marine sediment archaeal communities from Little Sippewissett salt marsh, Falmouth, MA, United States - SSM-Form-13 | ecosystem: Environmental > Aquatic > Marine > Wetlands > Sediment ... | reverse complement strand
CGCAGGGCTCTCCACCTACTCCCTGCCCCAGGTGGAAAAGCGGCACATCGAAAACACCCTGGCCAACTCCGGCTGGAACCGAACCCGGTCGGCCAGGATGCTCGGCATCTCGCTCCCCACCCTTCGGAGCAAGATCCGGAAGTACGGGCTTGTGCCCCCCTGACATGGAAACGCAAATCGCACCCGGCACCCGAAAGAATCTTTTTACCCGGAAAGGTCTTTTCGGCCGTGAACCCTTTTTCCCGATTCGGCCCGTTTCGGCTGAAATGCGATTCCATCCGAATTCCAGTGCGTTGACTCTCCATCCCTCTCTCACCGCATTCCGGCACGACATTTGCCTAGGTGAGGGGCGAAGTCAAACCGATGGACCACAATGGAGAGCGCACGGTCATGGAGGTCAAGGACCTCAAAACAGTCGAGAAGGACCACCTTCGAACGGTCCTGGCGCAGACCTCTTGGGATCTGGAAAAGGCGGCGCGTCTCCTCGAAATTTCCCTTCCTTCCCTCAAGCGAAAGATGACGGAGCACAAACTTCGACCGCGTGATGAGCAGTGAGCCTGGAGAAAGGCGGCAACGAGGCATCCACCCCGGGGGTTCCGGGGACGCCTGAGCCGAGAAACTCCGAGAGGCGCTGTGAGAAGGCCTCTTAGCGGAGTCGCCTCCACCTGTGAAAGATAGAAACACGATCAGATCTTGCGGATGAAGGGCAGGCAGGTCTTTGAATCGAGACGAAGACCCGCCGCTTCGGAACGGCGAACGCTGAACTCAAACGCATCAGTCGGGCTTTTGTGGACCCGTATCCCTGACATACCGTTCAATGCACCCATTTCAGAAGGAGGGAAGGCTATGAAGTGTAGAGGATTGGGAGTGGTGGTTGTTCTGCTGGCGGCGTTTCTCATGTTGCCCTCGAGCGCGGTGTGGGCGGAAAAACCCATTGTCATCGGCTGTCCCTTGTCCACAGCGTTTGTTTACGGATGGGATGCGGAGCGGGGGATCACCCTGGCCGTGGAAGAGATCAACGCCAAAGGGGGCGTGAATGTGGGCGGGACCAAACGGCCTCTCAAGCTGGAGGTGATCGACACGCGGGACCTGGAGCCTGGCGTTCCGGTGAGCGAGGCCCTCCTGGCCGTGGAGAAGCTGATCCTGGAGAAAAATGCGGATTTTCTCCTCGGCGGTCCGGTGCGTTCCGAGGCGGCCCTGGCGGCCATGTCCCTTCTGAGCAAGTACAAGAAGATCTCCATCGTGACCACGGGCGTGCTCACGCCCAAGTACCACGCCATGGTGGCCGAGAACTACGACAAGTACAAGTACTGCTTCCGCATTCACGGCGAAGCGGTACAGCTTGTGGGAGAGATCATCGCCAACTTCATCGACTTGCGGGAGAAGTACGGGCTGACCAAGATCTTCGTCATGGCCCAGGACGTGGCCCACGCGCGCGGCGCCGGCAAGATCATCAGCAAGATAGCGGCGGGCAAGGGCTTCGAGGTCCTGGGCATGGAGGTCTTCCCCACCGGGACCAACGACTTCTCCATGGGTCTTCTCAAGGCGCGTAAGGCAAACGCCGAGATCCTGAACATCTGGATGGACATGCCCGAGAGCTCCATCCTCCTCAAGCAGTGGTACGACATGAAGATCCCCGCGCTCCCGTTCGGGTCCACCCTGGCCGCGGCCGAGCAGCCCGGGTTCTGGAAGGCCACCGAGGGCAAAGGGGAGTACACCCTGTGCAACGTGGTGAACGCCGGAAACGCCCCGTCTGAGGCCACGCCCTGGACCATGAAGTTCTACAATGCTTATGCCGAGCGCTGGGGCGTGGAACCCGAAGGCCTGGGGAGCTCGAGCAGCTACATGTCGGTCTACGTGCTCAAGGACGCCATCGAGCGCGCCGGCACCCTGGACTCGGACAAGGTGGTCGCGGCCCTGGAGCAGACGGACATGATGGGCGTCTACGGCCGTCTTCGCTTCGACCCCAAGAACCACCAGGTCATTCCCGCCCTCGATCCCAAGGACGGGGCCGTGGGCACCATTCTTCAGTGGCAGGACGGAAAACGGGTGGTGGTGTTCCCGAAGAGCATCGCCACGGGAGAGATCCTGCTTCCTCCCTGGATGAAAAAGTAGAACCAAAAGGGATGTGCCCCCGTCCGGACTCGATTTTCAGAACGGCCGGGGGCACCCCCTGAGCGAGTCGTCACCTTCGGGGCGATCAGCTGTGACGCTGCAGAGTCTGAAAGGAAGACCCTGAGCGGTCCGGCAGGCCGAATCCCCTGAAGGCTCGAGCGCGGGCTCTCGCGCGGACGTGAAACCATCCTCCTATCGCGGGCAATTCCATGGATATTTTGATCTACGGAACGATCAACAGCATCTCCCTGGCCCTGATGGCCCTCGGCTTCGCCCTGGTCTACGGCATCAGCCGGGTGGCCAACTTCGCCCACGGCGCCCTGTACGTGGTCACCGGGTTTCTGACCTGGAGCCTGTTTCGCGGGGCGGGCCTGAACTATGCCCTGAGCATCGTCCTGGCCATGGCCTTCACGGGCGTCATCGGGGCGCTGATTTTCCAGCTCTTCCTCATTCGTGTAAGGGGCATGGCCATCAGCGAGATCATCGCCTCCTACGCCATCGGCCTGGCCATCCTCGAGGGGTTTCGGTGGGGAGGGTTCAAGGGTATGACCTACACCCTCCCCCCGTTCATGGAGGGGAGCATCCTGCTGGCGGGGATTCCGGTGGACTACCACCGCATCCTGGTGGTGGCCATCGGGTTCGGCGTGGTGGGCTTTCTCTGGGCCTTCACCCACTTCACGCGGATCGGCCTGGCCCTTCGCGGCATGGCCCAGGACGAGCGGGCCGCCCTCATGCTGGGCATCGATTCGGACTTCATGGCCGTGGTGGCCATGGCCTTCGGGTCCATGCTGGCGGGGCTGGCCGCCGTGGTCCTTCTTCCCCTCGGGAACATCGTGGTGGGCAAGGGCTACGACGTGCTCATTCAGGCCATTGCCGTCTGCATCGTGGGCGGTCTCGGGAGCTGGATCGGGGCGGTGGTCGCCGCCTTCATCATCGGGTTCGCCCAGATCCTGACCGTGGTCTGGTGGGGCGCCCATTTTCAGATGGTGGTGGCCCTGCTGGCCATTATCTTCACCCTGGTCCTGAGGCCCTCGGGGCTGTTCGGTCGTCAGAAAGAGCTGGAAGAGAGGGTGTGAGCCGTGAGTGATGAACAGCGACGAAAAGAGCGCCTGGACCGGGGAATCAAGGTCCGGGCGGACAGCCTGTACGCCATGATGAGCTGGCGGGAACTGGCCTACCTCACAGTCCCCCGCCTCCTTCTCATTGTCGGAATCCTGGTGATCCCCTTTCTTATGCCGAGCATGTACTGGCAGAGGGTGATCTCGGTGGTCTGCATTTATGCGCTCCTGGCCCTGAGCTTCGATCTTCTGGCCCATTTCGTGGGGCTGGTGAGCCTGGGCGGGGCCTTCTTCATCGGGACGGGCGGGTACATCTCCGCGATCCTGAACACCTCCCTGGGGATACCGCCGCTCGTGGCGATCCCCCTGGCCGCGGTGCTCGGGGCGGTGGTCTGCACGGTGCTTCTCCTTCCGTGCCTTCCTTTGAGGGGGGTCTACTTCGCCATTGTGACGCTCATGTACCCGCTGGTCCTGGCGCGGATCATCGAGGCCCTGGACATCCTCGGGGGAACGGACGGCATTCTCGGCGTGGAGAGCTTTCCCAACCGCTGGGTGGAGCAGTACTTCGTGATCGCCATGGTGCTCCTGTTCCTCTTCGGGTTGCGGCGCCTCGTGAACACGGATCTGGGACTCGTGCTCCGGGCGGTCAAGGACAACGATCAGGCCGTGAAGGCCTCGGGTATGAGCATCTCCCTGTTCAAGGCCCTGGCCGTCTTCATCGCCTCGGTCATGGGGTGCCTGGGCGGTGCCTGCATCGTGCACATTTACATGTGGAGCGGCATCAGCCTGTTCGCCTTGGATTTTTCCATTCTTCCCATTGCAGCCACGGTCATCGGAGGAGGAGGCACCCTGGTGGGGCCCGTGCTTGGATGCTTCATCCTGGTGCCCGTTTCCGAGCTCCTGCGGGAGTTCGGGACCCTTCGCATCGTCGCCTACTCCCTGATTCTCATGGCGTTCGTGGTTTTCCGGAGCGAGGGCATCATGAACTACGGGCAGCGCAAGTACCATCAGTTCGAAAGGTGGGTGAAGGTATGAAGGGGGAACCCATTTTGCAGGTACGGGAGGCCACCAAGGCCTTCGGCGGCATTCTCGCCCTGAACCGGGTGAGCTTCGATGTGCACGAGGGGGAGGTCCTGGGCATCATCGGCCCCAACGGATCGGGCAAGACCACCGTGGTCAACTGCATCACCGGGTTCGTGAAGATGAGCTCGGGCCGGGTCCTGTTCCGCAACAAGGACATCAGCGGCAAGCCGCCGCACAAGATTGCGGACATGGGGGTGACGCGCACCTTTCAGATCATGCGACCCTACTACAGCCTCCCGGCCTTCAAGAACCTGGTGATTCCGCTCTTTTCGCCGCGCGCGCGGCGCACGGGTGGCTGGCGCGGGGGGGGGCGCCTCGGGGACCGCAACACCGTGGGCATCGACATTCTCGAGGAGATCGGTTTCGAGCGGGACTCCTTCGTGCCCTACAAGCTCGCGTCCACCCTTCCCACCGGCTACCTCAAGCGCCTGGAGCTCGCCCGGTGCCTGGCCCTGAAGCCGGAGGTGATTCTGTGCGACGAGGTCTTCTCGGGCCTGAGCATGAGCGAGATCGCGAGCATGGTGCCCCTGATCGAGCGCTTCCAGATGGAGGGCATCACCGTGGTCATGATCGAACACCGGCTTCGAGAGCTCTTTCAGGTGGCCGACCGGGTGATGGTGCTCAACTTCGGGGAGAAGCTCATGGAGGGTAAACCCGATGAGGTCATGGCGGACGACAGGGTGAAAGAGGCCTATTTCGGGTCCGAGGAGGTGGAGGAGGTGATGACGTATGCTTGAGGCCGCCGACCTGATGGTCTTTTACGAGAACATGCTCGCGCTCAACAATGTGGGCATCCAGTGCGACGAGAACCAGATCGTTGGGGTGTTCGGCGCGAACAGCGCGGGCAAGTCCACCCTCATGTACACCCTGTCCGGAATCATGGAGGATATTCGAAAAAAGGAGCTCATGGCGGGGGGCGAGCGGATCACCGTGCTCGGCCGGATCGAGTACATGGGCAAGGACATCTCCACGCTCAAGCCGAGCCGGCGAGCCCGCCTCGGCATCGTGCTCTGCCCGGAGCGCCGCCGCATCTTCAACGAGAGCAGCGTGCTCGAGAACCTGCGAATCGGCGGCTACCTGGCCTCGCCCAGGAAGGCCCGGGACACCCTGGACTACGTGTTTCACCTCTTTCCGCCCCTGGTCAAGCTCAAGAAGCGCGTGGGCGGGTTCCTGAGCGGGGGCGAGCAGCAGATGCTGGCCATCGGTCGCGCCCTCATGGCACAGCCCCGGCTTCTGCTCATGGACGAGCCCCTCATGGGGCTGAGCCCCTTGATTCAGGCCATCCTCGTCCGCTCCACACGGGAGATCCGGAACGAGACGGGCATCTCCATCATCGTGACCGAGCAGTACGCCCGGCCGGTGATTCCTATCGTTGACCACGCCTTCATCCTGGAGAACGGCACGGCCGTGCTCGAGGGAACGCGGCAGGACCTGATGGACAATCCTGACGTGCGGTCCGCGTACTTCGGGGTGGAGAACTGAGTCAGGGGACGACCGGCCGCCGCGCTTCAGGCCGCCGGAAGGTGAAGATACATGGATCAAACGGCCTCTGAAAGGAGACCCGGACATTATGAAGATCAGCAGGGATGAACTGGAAAAGGAGCTTACCTTCACGCGGTTCGACCGCATGTGCGAACGGTTTCCCGACCGCCCGGCCATCCTCTACCTGGGGACGACCTTTACCTACGCCCGCCTTCAGGACCTGACCCGGCGTTTCGCCGGGGCCCTGGCCGATCTGGGCGTGGGCAAGGGCGACAGGGTCATGATCTACACGGCCAACTGCGTGCAGTGGCTCATCTCCTTTCTCGGAATCCAGAGGCTCGGTGCGGTCCTCGTGCCGGTCTCGCCCATCTACACCTCCTTTGAGATCGAGTACATGGCCAAGGACTCCGGGGCGGAGACGATCATCTGCCAGGACACGAACTACTGCTACGTGCAGGAGATCTTCAAGACCACGGGCCTCAAGCGGGCCGTGGTGACGAACCTGGTGGATCTGCTTCCCCCCTGGAAACGGGCCCTGGGCCATCTCTTCGATCGGATCCCCTCGGGCAAGGTGGAGAAAGACGACCGGGTGTTCCGGTTTCGGTCGCTCCTTCGGCACGAGCCCCTGAAGGAGAGCCCTCCTATGGACCCCTGGAAGGACCTCTCCTACATCCTCTATACCGGCGGCACCACCGGCTTTCCCAAGGGAGTACCCGGAAACCACATCGGTATGACGAGCTACGTGAACGACGTCACCGAGGATGTGGCGGGCGATCACCTGAAGACCGGGGAGGACGTCTACATCGCCGTCAACCCCCTGTTCCACATCATGGCCCTGGGGCTCTGCATGGCCATCGGGCTCAACCGGGGCAACTGCACTCTGCTCATGCCCGTTCCCCAGGTGGACGCCATCCTGCAGACGATTCAGCGCCACCATGCCAGGTGGGTGCTCGGCGTGCCCGCGCTCTACCGGATGATGCTGGAGAACGATCGGCTGGACCGCTATGACCTGTCCTCCCTCACCTACTGTTACTGCGGGGGGGATGTCCTTCCCGTGGAGGTCTTCAGGCGGTGGAAAGAGCGCTTCGGCGTGCCCATCTATCAGGTCTACGGATCCACCGAGGCGGGCCATGTGACCTACAGCCGGATCGACGGGAATCCCAAGCCCACCACCATCGGGGAGCCCCTGGCCAGCCGCGAGTGCCGGGTGGTGGACCCCGAGACCCTCGAGCCCGTGCCCAAGGGTGAGAGCGGGGAGCTCGTGGTCACGTCGCCCTACACCCTGAAGGAATACTGGAACAAGCCCGATGAGACCGCCCGGTCCTATGTGGAGATTCAGGGCAAGACGTTCTACCGGATGGGGGACTTCGTCAGCCAGGACGAGGACGGACAGCTCGTCTATGTGGAACGCTCCGCGGACATCATCAAGCACAAGGGGTACCGGGTCTCGGCCTCGGAGGTGGAGGCGGTGCTCCAGGATCACCCCACCGTGATCGGGGCCTGCGTGGTAGGCGTGCCGGACCGAAAGGTGGGTGAACGGATCAAGGCCATCGTGGTGCTCAAGGAGGACGCCCGCGGCGTGGGCGGGACCGACCTCATTCGCTGGTGCCGCGAGCGGCTGGCCCCGTACAAGGTCCCCGGATACATCGAGTTCCGGGATATGCTGCCCAAGAGCAAGGTGGGGAAGCTCCTGCGCCGGGAGATTCGGGACGAGGAACGAAGGCGTATGGAAGGCGGAGGCAAGGCCGGCCGGGCCGAGGGGTAGGGGACCGCCCGGCTGCAAATGGGGTGGAAGATTTCGACGACATGGTTTATCCTGCAGGCAAGGTACGGTCCGCCGGGGCCGACCTCAGGGAGGGGGCAGTGAAAATGGACGTGTTTGACGCCATGAAGGCAAGGCGAAGCTGCCGGAGCTTCCGGCCGGATCCCGTGGACGAAGCCGTACTCGATCGCATTCTCGAGGCAGCCACCTGGGCGCCGTCTCCCATGAACGCCCAGCCCTGGGAGTTCGTGGTGGTGACCGATGCCGACCTCAAGGAAAAGATTCGCCGGGAGGCCGACCGGTGCCGGGCCTGGGCCCGGGAGGTGAGCGGCTGGGAATGGCTGGACACGTACGGCGTGGACTTCCTTTGCTCGGCTCCTGCCCTCGTGGCGGTGGTGGGAAATCCACGAAAGACCGGCATGGACCAGTTCCAGGAGGACGGCCGCGTGGCCTACCAGCACGCCTGTGCCGCAGCTATTCAGAACATGCTCCTCGCAGCCCACGCCCTGGGCCTGGGGAGCCTCTGGTTCACGCTCTTCGATCGCGCCAACCTGTGTGACATTCTCGGGATCGGCCCGGATCGCACCCTGGTGGGCCTGGTCTGCCTGGGGACGCCGGAAAAGGCGCCGAGGGAGGTGCCGCGGAAGAGCGCTGGGGACAAGACACGTACGCTGGGGTGAAGACGCACCCCGCTATTCTCCTTCACGGGAGCTCTTGAACGGAGGACTTCATGTCGTCGAACATTCTGGACGGAAAGCGCATTCTGGCCGTGGACGACGAGCCGGATGTCCTGGACACCTTACAGGACATGCTGGAGGACTTTGCGGATCTGACATTCGACCGGGCCACGGACTACGAGACGGGGTATCACCTCCTACGCTCCTGGACCTATGACCTGGTTATCCTGGACATCATGGGCGTTCGCGGGTTCGACCTCCTCAACGCCGCCGTGCACCTGGGGTTTCCCGCGGTCATGCTCACGGCCCACGCGGTGAGTGTCGAGGCCCTCAAGAAGTCCGTCGACCTCGGGGCCCGGGCCTACCTGCCCAAGGAGCGGATGGTCGAACTCGTCCCCTTTCTCGAGGACGTGCTCACCATGAGCCACGGCGCCGTGTGGCGCCGGGTCTTCAAGCGCCTCGGCGGGTTCTTCGACACCACCTTCGGACCCAAGTGGCAGAAGGGCGAGCAGGAGTTCTGGGAGGAGGTCAAAGAGGGGCGCCACGAGCCCGAGCCCGTGATCCTCAAGAAGTGAGCAGGGGCCTTCCCGACGAAACGAGGTCGGCCGGTCGCTACCCGTATTCGCCGCAGAACCGGTCCACCACCTCGAGCAGGTCCTCGGGCAGCCGTGCGCGAATCTCTTGGGCGATGGGCTCAGGCAGACCGCCGTAAAAGGCCTCGGCGATCCCGCCCGCGATGCAGGCCATAGTGTCGCTGTCCCCGCCCAGGGAGACCGCCTTTCGTACCGCGTCCTCGTAGCTCTTCGACTCGAGAAACGCAATCAGGGATTCCGGCACGGAACCCTGGCAGGAGACGTCGAAGCCGTACCCCGGCCGGATCGCGCTGAGGGTCCGGTGAAGGTCGTAGCCGAACCGGGACTCGACGGCCTTGCGAATGTCGTCTCGGGATGCGCCGGTTCGCGCCAGGAAGACGGCCAGGGCCGTGGCCTGGGCGCCTTTGATGCCCTCGGGGTGGTTGTGGGTGACCTCGGCGCTTCGTGCGGCCTCCGACAGCACCTCCTCCTCCGTGGTAAAGGCGAACCCCACCGGGCTCACGCGCATGGCCGATCCGTTGCCCCAGCTTTGGTAAGGCCGGCTGTCGCTCGACAGAAGCCATCGGGCGAACGACCCGCCGTATCCAGCCCCGGGGAACCTCCGGCCAAAGGTCTTAAGAGACTCGGCATAGCCGCGGTCCTCGAGAATGGCATGGGCCACGGCAACGGTCAGGACCGTATCGTCCGTAAACCGGGATCGGCGGGTGAACAGGGGAAATCCGGTGGTCTTGATCGGGCGTGCCTCGTACACCGAGCCGATGATGTCCCCGCCGATAGCCCCCAGCATGGCCCGCGCCCCCTCCCTCGGCCTCAGATGACCTCGAATCGATGCATGTCCACGTTTTTCCGCGCACGGTCCGGACGGAGGATTCGGCCGTTCATGGCGATGTAGACCCCCGCGTCCAGGAGCTGGGCCGCCATGGTGGCCGCGGCGATGTTGAAGACCGCGTCCGTCAGCCGGAACCGGGCGGGCTGCATGGCGCCGGTAAGCACGATGGTCTTGCCCTTCACCTCCATGAGCGCCTTCCCGGTTTCTACCATGGTGTCGGTCCCGTGCGTCACCACGAACCGGTCGTTTGCATGCGCCCGGACAGTCTCAACGATTCTGAGGCGGTCATCGTCGGACATCTCGAGACTGTCCTTGCGGATAACAGAGATGATCTCTGTCTCCAGCGTGACATTGGCCTCCCGAAGGACCTCCCCGATCTGGGGGTCCCCGACCTCGTAGCGGCTCTTCTGGTCGAAATAGATCTTGTCGATGGTTCCGCCGGTGGTGATGAAAACGATTTTCATGGAAGTGCCTCTGCTGCGGCCGTATCGCGGGAAGCCGCGCGTGCAGTCGGATTCCGGGTGGGTTGCGGGTTTCGCATCGTGTAAGGCTCGCGGCCCTCGACCTCACGAATCCTCGTTGATTGTTTTTCGCAGGGCGCCGCTTGCGAGTGCCTCGTTGTACCGCTGGCGCAGGAACGAGGCCCGGTCCCGGGCGTTCTCATAAAAGATCATGATCCTCGGGGGAAGCTCTCTTCGAGGTGGTTTGGAGGAGATTCTGCGCTGCTCGTTGATGAGCTGATTCAAACGGGCCACCTCGCGATGATGGCGAAGGGGGAGCCTGGCGAGAAGGTGATCGATGTCACGGTTCAGATTCTCGAGCTTTCGCGTGAGGTCCTGAATGCGAAGGATCTCGGGGTTTTCATTTGTAATGTTCTTTTCATCCATGTTCGAGCCGCTTCCTTATATCTCGACCTTGCTGTATTTCGACGGGTTCTACCTCAGCTCCCGAACGTTGTCAAACCAAACCATCCCTTCGCCGGAGGAGATTTTATGGAGGCGTTTTTCCTGCCCGGCCGGCTGGAACGCACGCCGTTGTCTTTGACAAGGCGTAAAAAACCGCGGGGACGGGAACGACGGCGTACGCGTTAGATGAGACGGAAAAGATTGGGGCCGGCAAAGACATACGAGAGAAACACAATGGGCTTGAGCAGGAGCGCGCCAAGGATGTTGAGATGGGTGAACCGGTCCAGGAGGAGAATTCCGATCAGGACGATGGGGGCGTAGCGGCCCGCCCGGCGGTATGCCTCGGAGGCTCCGGGGGGGAGGAGGTTTTCCATCACATGGGCGCCGTCCAGGGGGGGAAGAGGAAGGAGATTGAAGAGCCCCAGCCCCGTGTTCATGAA
>Ga0272444_10005519_pt1 | contig 10945 bp, 7 predicted proteins | sample SSMForm13_FD_201033 | JGI IMG/M metagenome (GOLD analysis project Ga0272444, IMG submission 201033) | Marine sediment archaeal communities from Little Sippewissett salt marsh, Falmouth, MA, United States - SSM-Form-13 | ecosystem: Environmental > Aquatic > Marine > Wetlands > Sediment ... | reverse complement strand
ATTCGATGAATCCGTTTCGCATATCGGCTCCTTTTCCCATCCCTCAGGTTTTTTGAAATAACGGTTTTCGCGTCAGATTTTCAGGTCGAAAAGGACTGTTGCCGAACAAGGATCCCTTCCCCCTTTCATAAAACATCCGGCGACAGGGCCGTGCGGTGACAAAGCCCGGCGGCGGATGATCCTGAAAGCAGCGAAGAGATCCCATGTCATTTCGTCCGGCCTTTAAGTCAAAAGATCCCCCGGCCAACGTCCCTCAATGTCTTGTGACAATGCCGCCATGTCCGGACCGGCCTTCGGTCGACAATCATTGACATCCGGGTCAAACACCGCTATCCGGTTTCGTCCCAAAAACTCCGAATTCCCGCGACCTCTTCCCCGCAAAAAAAATGATTGCCAAAATTAACATTTCCTACTAAAATAATGTAAAATCAGCCAGAAAAGGGTCGGAACCTTTATCCCACCATCCGTTTTTCTGCCGGCGAGGTGGATGATGTTTATAAAGATCCCACGGAAAAAAGAGATCATCACGGCCCTTTGCGCAGTGTCCATCGTCCTCATCGCCCTTTCGGTATTCGGACAGATATACAAGTTCACCCTCAACGACGGCCAGGACAGGTATCTGACAACCATATTCAATCTGGATGCCGAGGTGAACTTTCCGACGTTCCTTTCGATGGGAATGCTCCTTTTCTGTTCGGTTCTCCTTGTTCTCATCGGGAGATCCAGGTATGCCCTGGAAGTAAAATACCGCTGGCACTGGATCATCCTGGGACTGATCTTTTTTGGAATGGCCGTGGATGAAATGCTTCAGTTACATGAAATGACCATACCTCCCATAAGAAACTATTTTCATACCACCGGGGTGTTCCACTTTGCCTGGGTCATCCCGGCCGGGTTTTTTCTGGTGGTCCTGTTTTTGTTCTACCTGAAATTTCTTGGCGAATTGCCGGGAAGATTCAAAAACCTCTTCTTCCTGTTGGCATCGGTTTATATCGGGGGCGCTTTCGGGATCGAAATGATCGGAGGCCTGATCGCATCGGGCCAGGGGGAAAACAGCCTTTTCTATGCATTGGTGACAAACACCGAAGAGTCCATGGAGATCTTCGGGCTGATCCTGTTCATCTACACACTCCTTGCTTTCATTGAATCCCTCGAAGGGGATATCGCGCTCAGGTCCGAGTGACATCTTCCCCTGCCGGGGAAGCATAAATAAACCCGGCGAAAATTCCCTTTCCCGGGTTTTCTCCCTGGAAACCAAACTCACCAGGATTGAGGCAAACCGGCCATAAGGTCCCTCGGGTTTTTGGGTCGGGTGGATTCACCCCCCTGGGCCTGAGAGAATGATTTCCCCCAAAAACGCGGCTTTCTCCCCGGGAAAACTCCAAAGGATCATAAATCTTCCGGATAAATCCTTTTCCCCAGACCCCTCTGCCGGGCGTCAGGAAGGGACGGGCCATCTCCGCGCTTCCCGGCCTGCCATGATCAATCCTCCCGGCCAAGGACAATGAAGATCCTCTGTCCCGGGAATATGAGGTCGGGGTCCTCGATGTCGCTGTCCTCGGCGAGGGCCGGATACCGGAAGGGATCCCCCGTGTACGTCCTGGCAATGTCCCATAGGGTGTCCCCTTCCCTTACGATGTGTATTTTCGATCCGGGCGGTCCTTCTCCCGCCAATCCATTCTCCCCTTTTTTCACAAGGATGGTTCCCTCTCCCGGAGTGAGGCTCATTACAAGGTCAGGCAATTTTTCATCTCCGGGGCTTTCCATCCCCATGGTTCCTGAAGCCGCCTCCCGCTTTTCCTCTTTCTTACCCCCCTGCGGAAGGCTTGTCCCTGAAAGGATCGTCCCCGCCTCTTCCTTTTCGGCCAGGGCCTCGTGCTCGGGAATCCTGGCGTCAGTGAACCATGAGTGAATGTCCCGGAATGAAAAAAGCCCGGCGGCTCCAATAAACAGTATTGCCGCGACAAGGATCAGGCTTTTAGATTTTTCGCCCGCCTTCGAGGAAGGACCCCCGGTCTCCGACTCCCCCTGGCCCATATCATTTTCAGGCGCGGACCACGTGGGCGCCATAACCTTACCAGGCTCTTCTTCATCCCCATCGAAAAGCGCCCTTTCCTCCCCTTCCATGCCGCCTTTGGGTCCTGAACCTTGTTCGTCCGGTTTTTCTTTTTCCAGCGATTCCTCTCCGGAAATTTCAGGCCCATGGGGTTTTACCGCATCTTCCCCGGAAGGTCCGGGATGGGGGACCCCCCTTTCCGTCGTCTCCCCGGGGCCTTTCCCCGGGGCAGGCTCCTTACCACCTGTCTCTTTTAAAGGTTCCGAAACCGTTTCTCCGTGGGGTAAAGTCCCGGCGGAAGGTTCCGTTAACCGAGCTCCTTCGTCTTCCCCTGAATCCGGGGCGGCTTCATCAAATCCTTCTTCGGAATCAGACGGCGGGGGCGGTCCGGTTTTTTCGGCACGCTCCGGTTTTTTCCTGGAAAACAGATCAGCCTGCGCCTCAGCCTTCCCGGGGGGAGCGGGTTCTTCCTGAGAGGCTTTTCCAACCATGCTCAGGACGTTCTCTTCCCCAGCCTTGCCGGTGATATGGCTCACCAGAAAAGGCACGTCGAGGATCAGGCGCAGGTCCTCCCCTTCCAGGAAACAGCCTGACAGATACGGGACACGCAGCTCCGGGGGCAGATCAAGCTGCCTTTCCTCCGGCACGGAAACGTCCACCAGGACAGATTCGGCCAGCAGCAGGCCCTCGAAGGCGCCGTCCTTGAGATGTACCATTGACCACCGGGAATCCACCCTGGATCGTCGGCCGAAGCATCTTTCCAGGTCGATTACGGAAAGCACCGAACCTCCCGCCGCAGCAACTCCGATGGCAACCGGGCGGGAACCGGGAAGTTCCCGGATGGGAGGAAGGTCAAGGACATCCTCAACCAGTGAGGAAGGGATCCCGTAGCGCTCCCCATTGACCTGGACGATGTGGAGCATCACCCTCTCATTCCTGAACTGGTCCCGGAACCCGGACGCCGTGTCGAATATGACATCAGCGAAGTCGCTCCCGCCTTTGGCCGTCAGGGCTCTTGGTTCCAGGACAGGGATCAGAGCGTCTTTTACGGTTATCACGCACTGCAGCAGGCAGGACCTGAAGGGAGCCGGGGTCAGGGAGACGGAAAATTCCAAGGGGAGGAGCCTCCCCCTGACCCTTTCGATCAGGATGGCAAAGGGTCCTTCCGACAGCGGCAGTACCTGTTCCGGGTTCTTCCCCGCCCCCGTTCCCAGCTGGATGGATGGGTCCAGGACCGTCCACAGTGTTTCCCCCACCCAGGTGATTCCGGACACATGGGAAGGTGTCCGGGGGAGTTCGGCCAATCCGGCGAGGGGGAACGTCCTCTCCCCCACGCTTTCGCATGGGATCGCGAATGCCGCCCCGGCGATTTCCAGGATCGTTATTTCCTTCTCTTCAAGACCGGAAGGAAAAGATTCCGGATTCGGCATCTCCGGGAATTCCTTAATGCCTGGATCCAGGACCCCCTTTAGCAGCTGTCCATGAAGGTCCGGGAGACTGATCAGGGGAACCGGCTTTCCCGATATGATGGCGCATTCCCGGATACCCGCCGTCATGAGATGGGTCGGCAGCGGATGGGTGGATTCGGCTTCCCGCGGTTCCCCCTTCAAACCGTCCTCGAGCAGGAAAGCGTAATCGTCGCCTTGACCTGCCGGAAAAAGAGCGGCGCCCCTGTCGCCCCTTCCCGCGGGTGGATATCCGAGCCAGGCGGCCAGGTCGAACAGGTGAACGCTTTTATCCTCAATGGAGGCGATCCCCGCCATAACGGAATGGGACTGAGGCAGCCGGTGAACTCGAGGGACGTTCTTGACGACAGCAACGTCCTCCTCCCTGATCCCGAATTCTTTTCCGGCGATATCAATGAGGTAAATCATTTTATTTTTCGTATTCCCCGTGCAAGAAAACCTTTGGTTCCCTTCCTTCCGGGATCCGGATTCCCGTCCAGCATTTTTCCGGTTTGGCCGCTTATCCCTCCTTTTCTGAATACCAGAAATCCTCGGTCCCTTGGCAAAAAATTGCCCATCGCTGCGGGACATGGCTCGAAGACGCCCGGCCTCTTGTCATAAAGATATCCCCGGAGAAAAATCTGCATTCTTTTGCGCCTTCTTCCTGACCCCCCTTTTATGTCGCCGGTGACAATCTTTTCCCGGCCCCGGGCAAGTTTTTGCAGCAGGGACCTTAAAGATCCATTAACCGGAAAATTTATGCAAAATGCAAAACCCCCGGATTAATACCCTTCCAAATCCATCTTCAATCAGAACCTCGAGTTTTCAAAAAATTTGAAATCCATTGAAAAATAAAGCGTTTTTAAAAAAATCTATGATGTCGGTCTATTTGGAAAGATTCTTGCTAAATATTGTCAGGAGAATTATTGCCGGGAGGAACGGTTTGAAAATCGCCATACCCGAGTTCAAAGGGCAGGTTGCCCCCACTTTTGACTTTTCCAGGCACCTGCTTCTTCTGGACTTTTCAGCAGACAAGTCGTCGCAAAAAACAACCGTTGATTTTGCAAAGGTTGAGTGCAGCGCACGGCCCGGGTTCCTCAAGGAATTCGGCGCTGATCTGCTCCTTTGCGGCAGCATAAGCCGGGAAATGACCCATGCCATCGAAGAATGCGGCATCAGGATCATCCCCGGCCTCTCCGGGAAGATCGAGGATGTCCTGGAAACCTACGTTATGACAAAGCTTCGGGAACTGAATCCGTCTTTCCCGGGGGTCCTGGAAGAGATAATGAGGGATCCTCCCGCCCCGGAGGACCACTGCAAGGAAGACAAGCCGGATAACACCATAGGGAGGTGGATCAAACAGACCGGAAAATCTTTTATGGGTTGGATTAAGAGACCGCCTCCGGGCTGAAAAGGAGTCCTTTCGTCAGGGGATCAGGCTGGGTCGTTTCCCTCTGAAACCGGAAGGCTTTATCCCTTGCCGGACGGGGGTCTTATCCCGAGGCGCCTGCACTTGCGCCAGACGGTCGAATTGTCAAGCCCCAGTTCCCGGGCGGCGGCGGACTTGTTCCAGTTGCTTCGCTCAAGTGCGCCAACAAGGGCGTCCATCTCTATTTGCCGAAGGGTTTTCAAGACCCCGGTGTCTTTTTCCTCTCCGGATTCCTTCTGGAAAGGGAGGGAAGGAGGAAGGTGCTCGCAGAGGATCATGTCGTCCTCGCAAAGAATGAAGGCGTGCTCGATAGCGTTCTCCAGCTCCCGGACGTTCCCGGGCCAGTCATATTCCTGGAATGCCTGGGCCACCCTTGGAGAAAGTCTTTTTATCGATTTCCCGGTGATGAGATTCTGTTTTTGAATAATACTTTCAACAATTAACGGGATATCTTCTCTCCGCTCCCGCAGGGGCGGAAGGGCTATCTGAACCACGTTGACCCTGTAGTAAAGATCCCTTCGGAACCGGCCCGCCTCGACTTCCTCGCAAAGGTCTTTATTCGTGGCCGCCAGGACCCGGACGTTGGTCCTGATGGTTCGGGTCGAGCCCAGCGGCTCAAAACTTTTTTCCTGAAGAATCCTCAAAAGTCTGGTCTGGAGGGCCGGGCTCACGTCCCCGATCTCGTCTAAAAAGATCGTCCCCCCATCGGCCTGGGCGAAGCGTCCCGGCTTGTCCTTCTTCGCGTCGGTGAACGCTCCCGCAACGTACCCGAAAAGCTCCGATTCCAGCAGTGAATCCGGCAGTGCGCCGCAATTGACGATGACCAGCGGGCCGTCTTTGTGCTTGCTGAGATTATGAAGGGCATGGGCGATCATTTCCTTGCCTGTCCCGCTCTCGCCCTGGATCAGGACGGTGCCGTCGCTCCTGGCGATCCTGGGAATCATGGAAAGGATCTGCCTCATCCTCCTGTTTCTGGAAAGGATATTTTCCAGGGACTGAATCTCCGGAATCTCCCGGTTTGGTTCCTCGATGAGGAGAGGATCCCGAAAGGTTTCCACGCCTCCGATCAACGCCCCCTCATGATCTTTCAGCGCCGAGGCGGTTATCGCAATGGAAATCTTGGTTCCATCCGCCCTGATGATGGAAACCGGATACTTCATTAACGACTGGTTGTTTTCGATGGAGTTTTTAAGAGCGCAGTCCGCTTCGCAGATGTCGGCCTTGAACACATCGTAGCACGGTTTTCCGAGAGCTTCCTCCGCGGGAACACCGGTGATTTCCTCGGCCGCGGCATTAAAGGAAGTGATCCTGAAATTCCTGTCAACCGTGAAAACGCCATCGCCGATGCAGTCCAGGACAACCTTAAAAGCAGACTGGACATAAAAGTTTCTTTTTTCGCTCTTCCGCATGCGATACATCCCTTGAACCCGGATATCGGGTTTTCCTCCAGAATCCCCCGTTCAATGAGGTCTCACAACGATGGTGCTGACGCGTCATGCTAATGCATTCTGCAAGAAATTGCACCCCCTCAGGTACTATTATTTTGATTTTTGCAATGCCCATTTTTCAGGCCCTTCCACGCCCCTTCATCTGTCCGATCAGTTTTTTTAATGAAAACCAAAAGACAACTGCGTTTTCCGACTGATTTTGGTTCATGGCATGGTTCTGGCAAAAGCTTTGGGGAGATTGAATCTGAATGGAGAAAACGGTCTGAATCCGTTTAAATCCGGATTTGACAGAAAATTATGTGAAAACAGAAAGAAAGGAGGTTGAAAGGATTATTTTAGATTCACCGAGGAAGGAAAAGATATCAAAACCTTCGTAGAGACCCCTGAAAAACTGAAAATTCTAGTAGGGAGGAAGATGAAATGAGACATTTTAAGCAAATCAGACTGATTGCCTGCTCACTCGTCCTGGCCATGTGCCTGGTGCCATTCCTAGTGGACAAGGCCCAGGCCTGGGAGCCGACCAAACCGATAACGGTCGTGATCCCCTACGCAAGGGGCGGCGCCGACGTGATCGGGCGCTTTATCCAGAGCGTCGTTGGAAAATACAAGCTGTGCGAGCAGCCCCTCGTTGTCATCAACAAGGCAGGCGGCTCGGGCTCCGTCGGGATGAAGTACCTCATCGACAGGAAAGGAGACCCTCACTATTTCATGGTCAGCCTTTCGAGCGCCATCACGACCCCTCTTACGACCAACATCAAGTTTGACTTTAGAAACTGCACCCCTCTGTGCCGCCTGGCCCTGGACCGTCACGCCCTATGCATCTCCACCAAGAAATACCCCGACATTTATACGCTTGACCAGTTCGTCGCACTGGCAAACGACATGTCGGCCAAGGGGACGCCCCTTCAGGTTGGCGGGACCGGCTCCAAGCAAGAGGACGAGATCGTAAAGATCATGCTGGAAAAAGCCACGGACATTTCACTGAGATACATCCCCATGACCAGCGGGGGAGACGTGGCCAAGAACGTGGTGGGAGGCCATGTCGATGCCAGCGTGAACAACCCCTCAGAGTTTCTCGGGTATGTTCTTTCCGGGGACATGAGGCTTATCGTCGCTTTCGACAAGCAGAGGGTTAATGGATACATCAATGTCCCGACCATGCCGGAGCTCGGATATCCTGATGCTACTTACCAGATGCTCAGGGGCCTCTTCATGGCGCCGGACGTCGATCCCGAAGCTGTCGAGTACATGAGCGCGCTCATCAAAAAAGTGATCGAGACCCCCGACTGGCAGCAGTTTGTGAGCCGGATCATGCTGGATGGCTCCAACCCCATTTTCGGAAAGGAATTCGGGGACTGGCTGGTGGATTATGAAGCCCTGCACATTAAATATCTGAAAGAGGGCGGTCTCATCAAGTAAAGCAAGAGGTATTGTTTTCAACAAACACCTCCCGAGAGAGAGGAAGAACCCCATACGCCCGCTTCCTCAAACTCTTTGGGTTCCCCCGGTCTCATCATTCCGGGGCCGGGGGAACACTTATTCGGGCGGACAAGTTTGGATCCAATGAATCCGGTAAATGATCCGAGAGGAGTCTTGTCATTTTTAAATTTAAAAGGATTCCCGAAAAAATGGCGATTCCACTGAAAATAAAAGGACAAATCTTATGAAAAAAGCGGAAATTTTCATGGCTTCCTTCTGGGCTGCGCTGTCCGTGGCCATCATCCTCGAAGTCCGTTTCATCCCGTTTACCAGACAGCCCGTCGGCTGGGAGAAGGGGCTCGGACCCGAGGCGGGATGGTTCCCCTACTGGCTCGCGGTCCTGATGCTGGTATGCAGTCTGATCGTCCTCATCCCCAAGGTTCTTCGTGGCGTCAAGGAAGGATTGGCGGAAGACCAGGCCTTCGTGAGCGTGGAAGGGTTTATAGCGGTCATGCGTGCCGTCCTCCCGATGGTCATCTATGTCGTCACCCTTCCCTGGCTTGGCTTCTACCTCGGCTCAACTCTTTATCTTGTTTATTACCTGAGAGCCGTGGGAAAACATTCCTGGACTCTGTCGCTGTTAACCGGAACCATTTTCAGCGTGACCATTTTCCTCATCTTCGAAAACGCCCTTAAATTGACCCTGGCAAAAGGTTTTATCGAACCTATCTTGAACCAGTTTCTCTGATGCGATAAGGAGTCGATGCTGTGTTAGATATTCTTTCAGGCCTATCACTGGGCATTGATGTAACGTTTACAATGAGCAACCTTATGATCGGTTTCCTGGGAGTCGTCCTGGGGATGCTCTTCGGTCTCCTCCCCGGGCTTGGCCCCTTGAACGGGGTCGCGATCCTGCTCCCGGTAACCTTCGTTCTGCCCCCCGAATCATCAATGATCTTCATTGCGGCCATTTACTACGCCGGCACCGCCGGGGGGGCTATCACATCCATCACCCTGAACATTCCGGGAACGCCCATGGCGGCGGCCACATGTCTCGACGGACATCCCATGGCTCAAAAGGGGGAGGGTGCCATTGCCATTTTCTCGGCAGCCACCGCCTCCCTCATCGGCGGAACCTTGTCCTGCCTGGGTTTCGTCTTCCTGGCTCCGCCTCTCGCCAATTACGCTCTCATGTTCGGCCCGCCGGAATTCTTCGCGCTCATGGTTGTGGCCTTTGCCTGCTTCGGTGGGCTCGCGGGGAAATCGGTGACCAAGACCATCATCATGACTATCTTTGGACTGCTTCTCGCCTGCGTGGGAATGGATGTCATGACGGGTAACGCCAGGCTCACCTTCGGGTACATGGGGCTTTTCAACGGCGTAACCTTTCTTACCGCCGTCGTTGGGATGTTCGGGGTCGGGGAGGTTCTGACCACCATCGAGAAGGGTATCAAGGCGCAGATCATCCACCCCAACGTCACCTGGAAGGACTACATCCAAAGCCTGCGGCTCATCGTGAAGCACAAGTTCCTGGTGATTTTGAACGCGATCTTCGGGTTTTTTATCGGCGTTCTCCCGGGAGCAGGCGCGACGCCGGCCTCCTTCATGGCCTATGGATTTTCCAAATCCTTTTCCAAGAACAGCAAGGAATGGGGTACCGGAATTCCTGAAGGGGTCATGACGACGGAATCCTCAAACCATGCCGCAAGCACCGGCGCTTTCGTTCCCATGGTCACCCTGGGGATCCCGGGATCCCCCCTTGCCGCCATCGTGCTGGGCGGCATGCTCATCTGGGGCCTCGTGCCCGGCCCCCGTCTTTTCATTGAACAGCCGCGTTTCGTCTGGGGGCTCATCGTTGCAGGGTTCGTCGTCAACATCCTGGCCTACATCTTCGAGGTCAGCCTCGTCCCCGTCCTGATGAAAGTGCTCAAGACACCCTTTACGATCCTGACGCCTATCATCGTCATCTTCTGCCTGATCACCGGGTACGTCCAGAATTTCGGGATGATGGAAGTCATTCAGGTCCTCGTTTTCGGGATCCTGGGATATTTCTGCAAGAAAACCGACTACCCCGTCTCACCCCTCATCCTGGCCGTTGTCCTCGGCCCGATGACGGAGTGGACCTTCCGCCAGAGTCTGCAGCAAAGCGGCGGGTCCCCGATGATCTTCCTCACCCATCCCATTTCTTTAATTCTTCTTTTAGCATCGGTGGTCCTGTATGCTGTCCCGGTCTATAAGAATATTAAGGACCGCCAGAGGGAAAAGCAGGAAGCAGCAGCATGATCCCAAAGGGGGCCGGCCAGACCGGCCCTTTTTCATCTCAACTTTGACAGATTCACAGGGAGGCTCGAACAATGGCAGAAGAAAAGACTATTAGGATCGAACCCGTGGATGAGGTGCGGGCCTATGACCTGCTGGGGGATTTTGCCGGTGTTCAGGGGAGCCGGATCGAGGATTCCAAAGGCAATGTGCTTCTCAGGTCCTGCGGCAACTACGACCTGACGGGTCCGGACAAGAGCTTCTGCGGGGCCCACGCCTTTGCCAACTTCATCCGCGTGACAAAAGACGGGAAGTCCCGCTACTTCATGTTCGACGTAGGCCAGAACAAGACAGCCCTGGAGCAGAACATAAAGACCTTCCAATCCTTAGACAGCGATTTCGATCCCCGGAAGGTGGAGATGATCCTGCTCAGCCACGGCCACTCGGATCATTTTCACAATTTAAACAGGGCCCTTGAGATCGTGAACCCGGGGTCTGAAAGGGAGATCCCCCTCTACGTCAGCGGTGAGAGCTTTTTCAGACCGCGTGCGAAGATCTCCAAGGAGGCGTTCCTGAAGACCGGGGAATATCTGGTTTTGGCGCCGGACAGGGAGGGGGCAGAGAAACGAGGGGGCAAATGGATCATCTCCGAAAAACCCGTTCTGCTCATGGACGACACGCTCCTTTTTCTCGGGGCCATCCGGCCCGAGGCAAAAAAGATGGGGATCGCCAAAGACTATGAGATGAAGCCCCGGCCTTGGCCCAAATTCTTCGTGTGCGGCGAGGACGGCAAGGTTATCGACACCTCGGTGGAGGACGAGGCGGACGAAGACACCTCCATCGTCTTTAACATCAAGGACAAGGGGCTGGTGGTCATCACCGCCTGCTC
>Ga0272444_10005517_pt1 | contig 10946 bp, 18 predicted proteins | sample SSMForm13_FD_201033 | JGI IMG/M metagenome (GOLD analysis project Ga0272444, IMG submission 201033) | Marine sediment archaeal communities from Little Sippewissett salt marsh, Falmouth, MA, United States - SSM-Form-13 | ecosystem: Environmental > Aquatic > Marine > Wetlands > Sediment ... | reverse complement strand
GCATGCGCGCGCATCGACTCAGGTTCCAGAATCCCTGGGGGGCGTAGAGTTTTGTCACTTCTTCTTCCTCGCTTTCTTGGGTTTGGCCTTGGGTTTCCTCGGCGCCTTCGGCGCCTGGGGTTCCCCCTGTTCCTGGAAGCCGTCTGTTTCGCTCAAAATAAGAGGAGCCCCGCACTTACCGCAGGGCTCCTCGAGGGTTGTCACGTCCGTTTCCCGGGTGCTCTTGCAGCCGTCCCGGGAGCACTTGTAGAGGTAGATCAAAACTTCTCATCCTCCGCTTTGGGGAAGCGCGGCACACAGCGCTTCGTCTGTTCCTTGAAGGCCAGCTCCTCCGGCGACGTGTCCAGGTAACGCTCAGCGTCCCGGGCGTGGGTCATCTCCTTCTCATCCTTGGCCGGGATCACGGCGGACGCGTACATGGTCTTCCAGGGCGGCGGCTCCTCCACCCTTGGGGCCACGAAGGGCACCGGCTCCTCATTCACCCGGGGGCAGACCATGTGATTCCCATAGCCCTTAATGGCCGACCGGAGTTGCTCCTGGGTGATCTCTCCGGGGGTGATCCGCGAGGCGTCGAGGGTGCCGGTGCAGATCCTGGGCGGTCCGGGCCGGTTATCGAGCTCGGCCGGCAGCATACCGCGCTCGAGCATCGCCAGGGTGTGGATAGCCGCTGCGATGTTCCACAGGGCGGCACCCAGGTGGTCCTCCTTGGGCTCATCACCGACCATGCAGTCCGCGACGTAGTCGTTGACGTGCCGCAGGCCCGAGTCCAGGTAGGTCATCACCGGCTGGCCCTTCTCCCAGTTGCGCTCCCCGTACTTGCTCATGCCGTCCTCCATCCGCTTGGCATAGGCCCTCAAGGCGAAGGGGGATAGCAGATGAAAGGCGCCCTTGCCGTCCACCTTGTCGCGCACCGATCCAGTCGTAAATTCGCGGCGGTCGCCGCTGTCAGGCAGTTGAGCCATTATTGTTCCTCCCTTTCAAATTCATGGTTAGAGAAGCCCTCGCACTCTTCGCAGAGATTGGTATGCTGGTTGACGCAGCTCAGGCAGTTCCCGGGGAAGAAGAGATCATTCTCCCCACTGCCGTTGCCCTTGCAGCCCAGGCACATATTGGTCTCAAGCCACTCGCACGTGTAGCACCGCGGGCCCCAGGCGTGCAGCCCATCCCAATACTTCCGATTCAGGTACTTCTGTTGTTCGCTCATCAGTCCTCCATCAGTTGGTCGGCTGCCTCCAGCCACTCGCTCGTGAAGTCGTAATACTCCTTGAGCCGGCGCTCCATGCGCTGGCCCATGTTCCACATGCGGTCGATGATCTCCAGCAGCTGCTGGATGAGCAGGTCCTTTTCCTCCGGCGTGACCCGCGCGTGGCTCCGCTCAGCCAGGTTGTGTGCGTGCCTACGCGACTCACAGATGGTACTCAGGTGCTTCATTGGCTCAAACTCCCTTCCCCAGCACGTAGCGCTGGTACTTGCGGACGGCCTCGGTCTCCGAGCCCTTACCGCGGCTGGTGTTGTAGTAGCGCTTCCAATACTTCGCGAGCATCATCAAGGATCGCGCTGTGAGGATCCTCTGGGTTCCCCCGTTCTCCGGGTTCACCCGGGTGTAGCTGATCTCCGGGATGGGGTCTGGCACCCGGAAGTAGTGCAGCCTGGTGTAGACGATCTGGAAGGGGATGTTGCCTATGGAGTCCAGCTCATAGCGTTGCCCGACTGAGCTGAAGGTGTTGACCTTGTTTAGGACATCCTGGTGATAGACCAGCCAGTTGATGAAAATGTCGTACTGGGTTTGGGGTTCCATTTGAAAAATGCCCCGGGCCGGCCCTCCACCCAGCTGGGTGATGTAGCGGCCCATGGCGCTCTCTGCCGCCGCGGTGAGCATCAGGAGTTCAACCGCGGATTCACTGTAGGGGACCTCCGGAGAGAGGGCCCGCAGGGTCTCCTCAACCAGGCTCCGGAGTTGCCCCGGGTGCATGGACATGATGTCCTCCTATTCGGTCAGGTCGTGAAGGTCGCCCAACTGGTTGGCCACCCACTCCAGAAAGGTCTCGACATCATGGCCGTCATGTTTCCCGTAATTTTCCAGCTCGGCGTGCAGGGCGTCGAAGACCGACTCACGCAGATCCCGCAGCTTCCGCCGGATGTCCCCGTAGATGTAAGAGGCAATCCGGTGCCGGAGCTCCTCCTTGATCATGCGCTCCTGGTCGATGGAGCCCGCCATCTCTCGCGACGAGTAGACGTTGAAACTCTCGGCGCTGTAAGCGGTGACCCGCAAAGTGGCCCGCGTGCTCAAGATGTCGTTGCCCTCGTCTTTCCAGGACATGATTTCGATCTGGTCCAGGATGTTCCCGCGTTTTCTGCTCATGGTTTCCTCCTGCAGCTCGGGTTGTCATAGTGTGTGCTGTAGCTGTCCTCGCAGTCCTCCTGGTAAACCATGCGCGAGCACATGTAGCGCTCGCCCCCATCGTGCCAGTAGACCTCACGATAGGGGCAATCCAGTGGGCGCATGTCCCGCTCCGAAAAGAGTGTCGGCTCCATTAGAAAATGTCTCCTTTGTCCGGCGGGCCCAGGGAGAACTTCTCCCCGACCCCGTCCTTATAGTTGACGGCCTGGAAGGTGCAGCCTGGATGAAGCAGGTCCATAATCTCCATCCACAGCCGCAGACAGTCCTTGCCGATCTTATCCAAGGGGCGATCGTACTCGTAGGAGTCGATCGCCCGATCCCCGTCCATCGCCGTGACCACCGACGTGCGAACCATGTTGTCTCCTTTCACATAGAGCAGACGCCGGACTTGCACTGCTGATCCACGGCAGACTGGGCGTCGTAAACCACGCCGGCCTTGGCCTGGGCCTCGTCCATGGGGACCTCGGTCAGGGTCTGGCCAGCGCGGCCGTTGTTGGGGTAGGCGGTGATCCCGCGCAGCCTCGGCATGTACTGCCGGATGAGCATGGCCAGGCCACCCACCGTGTCCTCGTTGTTGTGCATAGATCCCCACTCGGGCAGGTTCAGCGTCGAGGAGATCCCCATGTCGACGTAGTCCTGCAGGTCCGCCTGGAACTTGATGCGCTGCTCCGGCCGGCTGGCCAGCTTGTAGGCGGTCTCGATCGTGTTGGGATCGATGTCGTAGTGCTTGACGATGTACTCCGCGGTGGGGTCCACGTAGTACTGGGCGCGCCAGCGGGATCCCTCCAGGTAGCGGCGGTAGGCCGCCAGGGAAAAGAGGGGCTCCATCCCCGAGGAGGTCCCGGCCAGGATTGAGATGGTCCCCGAGGGGGCCACCGCCCGGTAGCGCTCCAGGCGTGGTAGGCCGATGTTGTCGGTGAGGGCGTTGGCGCCGTCTTCCGAGTAGTCCTTGTATGCCTTGAGCCATGTGTGAAGCTCAGGGACAACCTGATAATTGTAACCACGGGCCAGGAGCCACTCGTGCACCCCCATCAGCCCGAGCCCAATCTTACGGTGATCCCGCCGCACGTCGCGGCACTTCTGGTAGGGGAGCTCACTTTTGAGTGATCCGCAGACCAGGAACTTGGCCGCCAACCGGGTCACGTGGCGGAACTCCTTGAGGGTGTGAATGCGGCTCAGGTTGAGCGAGCCGAGGTTGCAAACGTCCGAGTCATGCTGGGAAATGAACTCGGTGCACGCGTTGCGGCACACTTCCATGAGGGAGGCACCAAAGTTGAAGGCGAGCCCAGGCTCGCCGTTCCAGCACATCTGCCGGACGATCTTGTGAAAGAGCGCCAGGTTTGGCTGCTCCAGGAACGAGTCATCCAGACAGACCGAGATATTGGTCATGTCCAAGGGCGCCGGGTAGTTGAAATTGACGGCCTTGGCCAGCTGCACCTCCCGCGACCAGTTCTTGGCCTCGATGAACTCCGGGATGTCTCGGTGCCACCAGGGCAATCCCGCCCAAAGGGCGCTGCGCCGGCTACCGCCCTGTTGCACGTGCCGGCCGGCCTCGTTCATCATCATCATTAAGGGCACCGGGCCAGAGGCCACCCCGCCGGTGCGTTGCAGGAGACTGCCCCGCGGGCGGATGAGCCCGTAGTAAGCCCCCACGCCCCCGCCACACATCAGGGCGTTGACGCTGTTGCCGATGAGCTCCGACCAGCCCTCGCGTGTGTCGGTGGCGTGCATCGCGAAGCAGTTATTGAAGAACTTCGTGTCCCGGCCGGCGTAATAAAGGTAGCGCCCGGCGGGCACAAACTTCATCTCCCGGATCAGGTAGGCGATCTCGTCCACCTCGTCCCGGTGCAACCAGGACGCGCAGACGTCATCGGCCAGGGTCCTGGCCAGGTCGGACCAGGTCTCACAGCCATTGTGCATGTACTTCTGCAGGAAGATGTCCTGTCCGAAGGTTGTGCGAAACGCGTTGGAGAGTGCAATCATCGCGGCAGTTTCCCCCTCTTGAGTTCAAGTTTGACGTCCTTGTAGACACGGCGGTGACCAGTGGCGAGCACTGTCACCTGCTCGTAGTTCAGCTCCGGGCTTCCCGGAACAGGGATCAGGTGCCGTTGACCGACGTACTGGGTGGGGCCACCATCGTGGTCCCGGTAGACCAGCTTGCGCAGGGCCTTTGCTTTTTTGCCTCTCATTCGGTCACCTCCTCCGTATAGGTGTGGATGTCATCGATGACTTCCTCAATCAGGGCCACCGGCAGATCCAAGGTGGAGCTGTAGGGTTTTTCCGCCATCAGTTGTTGCAGGTATTGCAGCGCCTCATCCAGTTTATCGATCAGGTTGCTGGGCTCGCACCCGTTATTGACCAGTGTGTCCAAAGCCGCCCTCCCCCCTTTTGGTAGTTGAAAGTGTGTTGACCACATGGAAGATTGCCTTGGGGGCCCGCTTGAGGACCCCCTGGGCGACTGCGTCGCCCTTCTTGATCAGGATCGTGTGAAGGACCGCCTGCACCAGCAGGCAGACCTCGCCCCGGAAGCCAGCGTCGATGGTCCCCGGGGCGTTGGCGATGTAGCTCCCCCAATACAGTGTTTTGCCGCTCCGCGGCCGGATCTGCACCTCATAGCCGTGAGGTATCTCCAGGGCGAAACCCAGTGGCACCTTGCAGACCTCGCCCTGCGGGATCACACAATTCTCTGCGGCGATAAGGTCAAAACCAGCGTCACCGGGCTTTGCGTACCGAGGGGGCTCTGCCCCCTCGCGGATCACCTTAAACCCCACCGGCACGGTCTCCTCCAGCCAGTGCACGGTGCGCGGACAGTACTCCACATCATTCAATGTCTCACTTGCAGTCATGGCTATTCCTCCATCCATTCATCGGGTATCCCGGCCTGGAGAGAACTCCAGGGGAACCCGTTTTTTTCCGCCCATTGCCAGTAGCGGGTCTTCGCCCCGGCGTTGATACGATTTTTGGGTTTCTCAAAGACCAACCTCAAGTCGAGGTCCGGGTGGCAGTGCTTGACCCCCAAGAGGATGGACCGCGTGACCTGGTCCAACTTGCCCTTGAACTCCACAAAAAAATGGGAGCCATCAGGGCGCACCACCCGCCAGTCCGGCGTGTAGCTCTTGATCTTGGGTTGCCACTTGATATGGATAGGCTCGTAGGCCAGGGCGCTGCGCGGGATCCCCTGGTCATCCATCTTGACCTGGAAGCCCAGCTCCGCCAGGGAGCGGAAGCCAAATCCGCTGGCAATCTCCCGGGCCAGGGCCTTCCCCTTGCTCCGGGGCGGCAGCACTTTCCAGTAGCTCCACGCGCACGCCTCCGAGCAGAAGTGCTGGCTGGGGTTCTGCGGTTTAAACATCTCCTCGCACATCGGGCAGTCTGTGCTGCGCCCGACCTTTTCCTTTTTAAAGGCCACTGGTTGATTCCTCCTTGGGCGGCATCTGGGTGCACCATTGGCGCACCGGGCAGTAGCTCTCACAGCGCATATAGCTGCCCGGGCGGTGATCAACGCTGTAATCGGTGAGCTCCTTTCCCGTCTTCTTACGCCAGGCCAGGTAGGAGTCGACCTTCGCCTCACTGTCCAGGAGGCGCGTGGCGCGCGTCTTGCCGGGCTCCATGACGGCCCACTTCTCGTCCTTGAGCCAGCGATCACGATCGGTGCAATCCGGAAGCTCCTCATCTGAGACACTCTCTGCGTCAATCATGGACTGCAGCCGGGTCAGTAGGAACTTCTCCTGCACCGCACGCGTCCAGTGCTTGATGGGCAGCAGCAGGATCTGCTCTTTGGGGTAGCCCTTGTCGAAGGTTTTGCCCTTCTGGAAGTCCTTGAAGAGGGCGATAATGTAGAGCTCGCGGGTCTCAATCCCGATCAGGGAGGCCATGAAGCTGTAGAGATTGAGCTGCTTTTCGTAGTCCTCAAAGTCACCGAAGATATACTTCCAGGTCTTGGTGACCTTGAAGTCGTAGAGGATCTCGTCGCACCAGACGTCAAATTTGCCCGTGACTTTGCGCTCGAGGAACTTATCCCAGAGGCGCTGCTCAACGATGTAGTCACGCCCATCGGGCCGCTTGACCCGGGCCTTGCGCAGGGAGAACTCGAATAGATTATGAACCCCGCTGCCGATAAATGAGTCCACGATCGACTCCGGCTCCTGCGGGGGCAGCTCATGCCGGTGACGGCGCATCAAGTGCATGATCTTGGGCGGCTTAAGCAGGTCGGTCACACTGTAGTCGGCGCCCATGTTGGAGTAGAAGGTCGTGTACTCCCGGAAGGCGTCGACCACCGGAAATATCTTGCTCATATTACTCATAGTGCTCCTTTCAAGGTGTCCCGGGGCCGGCTGATGGCCGGCCCCGAGCTGTTTAATCGAAGGGGATCTCCGGGTCTGTGTCGTGGTCCGCCGGCGCTTCCGCCGGCGCCTGGGCCTTCTTGGCCGGGTTGGTGCTCTTACCGGCCGCGGACTTCTTGCCGGTGATGTAGCCGTTGAATATCTCCGCTCCCTCCAGGGCGGCCACACATGCCTCGGGGAATGTGAGAGGGCCCTCGTGTGACGCCGGGTGATCCAAGCACGCCTTCACCACTTCGACGGATAGCTTCAGTGACTCGGTGCGGGAGATGTCCTCGGGTGGGCGGAAACCGCCGGCGGTGGCCACCTTCTCGCGCTTCTTGTAGTCCTGTCCCTGCTGGGTCTTCCCAGCCGGCGCAGCGGCGGGCGGAGTGGCCGGCTGAGGGGCCGGCGGAGCCTGGCCATTGCCACGTTCCATGATCTCGACCCGTTCCAGGTTCCAGAAGTTTCCCTGCTTGACCGTCACACACTCTACCTTGTCCCCAGGCTGGAGGGTCTCGGTGACGGAGTTGATGGCGGCGTTGGAGGCGAAGTACCTCTTCTCCCACGGCTTGCCATCGTAGGTGGAGTTTCCTTTGATCACGTTGAAGGTTCCCTTGCCTACGGTGACCCCCTTCTGCAGCTCGGTAAACACGATCTTCGGCATTACTTTGATTCCCTTTCTTTGGTGATGAAATCCGGCGACTCGATCTGCTCGAGAACCTTCCCGAGGAACAGCCGCCACTCGATGAGTCTGTGAGTGCGGCGCTGCGTGTAGATGTTGCGCAGCACCTTGTAGTTGAGGTTGACGATCCGCCGCTGGAGGAAGCCCTCTGGTAGCAGCAGCTTGAGCTCGCGGAAGTGCATGTCCGGGAGGAGATCGATCTCCTTGGCCGAGCTGTATCTCCCAATCACCTTGTTGAGCTCAGCCAGCCGGAGGCTGGGGATCGGCGAGACGAAGTCCTCCTGCGTCAATTTGCGCCTGGTGAGCGTGTGCATGGTCGACTCACTCTGTTTGCTTACCCCCACCCGGTACGTGTCGAACTCCTGCCACCAGTAGCGGGGGGCCTTGATGTCCAGCCAGACCTGGATGGACTCCAGGAACTTGTTGTGGCCACCATCCATCGGGGCCAGGTTCTTGGCGCGGTTTTGCAGGCGCCGCTCGAGATCGACCTCGAACCAGGCGCGCCCTGCCCGCTCGTCGGACGTCAGGCCGTGAGACAGCCCGAGGCCCATGAGGGCCGGCAGAAAGCCGGCCTCCTCGATTACATCCACCGTCATTCCTATTCCTTCGGACATATTCCTCCAGGCATGTGAGAATTTAAAAAAAGGAGAGATAAGACTAAGAAAATTGGTCTTATGCCGCCAGGGGGTAGGTCTCCCCATAGCTATCGCCACTCTCAACGTCACCATCTAAAGGTACATTCCAATCGACGCCCCAGAAGATACCCAACAGCCGCGGCAGATCCCGGAAGGTTTCCAGGCAGATCTGTTCCAGCTGGTGGACTTCCTCGGCAGGGCCGTCGAACACCAGGGCGTCGTGCACCTGGCCAACCATTAAGGTTTGCATCTGCGCTGCCCGCATCTTTCTACGGACAGTGACCATGGCCAGGGCCACCACATCGGCCGCGGTTCCCTGCACCGGGTAGTTCTTGATCTGAGTCGGCAGGTACTTATGTTTCTTTCCCTGCTCCTGCTCCAGGAAGTGGAAAATTCTCCCGGATACCATCTGCAGGACCCCGTCGTTCGCATACACCTGGCTGATATTCTCCTGCTGCCAGCGGGCCAAGACCTCATACTTTTCGTAGTACTCCCGCACGATGGTGTCCCAGCGGGCGCGTGAGTAGGCGGGCATGGTCTGATCCATATACATGCCGTAGGCCGAGCCGCCGTAGAGCAGCCGAAAGCCGAAGACCTTCGCCACGGTGCGCAGTGGCTTGAACTCAGGGTGATCATTAGGGAGGTTAGGATCAGCGCCGAAGAACCTAATGGCGTTGTCCCGGTGATAGTCGACGTCCCCCACGATCTCTGCGATCGCGACGGGGTCCTGGCTGAGGAATGCCGCGATGCGCCACTCCAGTTGCGCCAGGTCGGCGTTGGTAATCTTCCACCCCGCCTTGCGCGGGATGAAGATCCGCTTCACAGGGGAGGTGCCCTTACGCGGAAAATTCTGGCCGTTTGGGTCTGAGCTGGTGAGGCGCCCGGTGGCCGCGATGCTCTGGTTAAAGTGCGGATGCAGACACCCGTCCGGCTGGATCTTGTTGGCCAGGCCCGAGTCACCTTTCCCAAGGAAACTCTGATAGGCTTTGTTGAGGTTGGAGAACTCGACCAGAAGCGCCTTCATCCGCCGTTGCTTGGCATTGGTGGCCTTCAGCATCTGTATCGTGTTTTTGGCCGTTGAGTAGAAAGATTCGCGGTCCTCCTGGTCCGCACTCTTCTTAACTTTGTCCCCCTTGGTAGCCTTGAACCCCAGTCCCTTGCGGTAGACCGGAACTCCCACCTTGCGGGTCTTGACGACCAACTCCTTGACCGTCCTGTTTCGGTGCTTGATCTTCGTCATCCCGGACTTGTAGTGGTAGAGGAAGGGCTCCTTGATCACCAGGTTACGGGTGGTCACATAGGCCTGATCCTCCATCACCGTCAGGGTCCCCCCGTAGAGGGCCACAGATAACTCATCCTTGCTCGCGATGTTACACGGCCAGCCGATCTCCTCCTGGATCGCGGCCTCCTTGGCCCTCACCTGGGTCCCCAGCTCACAGATGAACTCCTCCATGCGGTTACAGCACACTGCCATCCCGTTGTGTTCAATCTCCACCAGGCAGCGGAGCAGCTCCATCTGCAGGGCTACCAGCTTCGACAGGCCCTTCTTCTGCACCTCACCCCACTGCTGCTGGTATATGCCCAGGGTGTTCTGGGCGTCCCGCTCGACGTAGGGCTCGAGGATTGCCAGCGGGATCTGGTCAGTCTCAATCCCGGCCTCCCAGAAGGCCTTTACCTCGTCCAGCTTCTGCGGTATCCCGCGGCGCTCAGAGACCGCCGCCAGGCTGTACTCCATCTTGGCCTGTCCGTTTAATAAGTACTCCACGACCTGGGTGCAGAATAGCTTATTCTTGCCGAAGTCCAGGCCCAGCCTCACGGCCCAGAGTAAGTCAAACTTCAGGTTATGGCCCACGATTCGGTCGGCCTTGTCAAAGGCCGCCTGGATCTCCCTGATACAGAGCTGCTGATTGACGTCGGGTGCCTCGGTGTGGTTAAAGGTTAGGATCTGGGACGTGCCGTCCTCCTGGCTCAGGCATACGTTCACCAGGAAAGCCCCCTCGTGGTAGGGGTAAAAGTGTGGTTTCATCGAGGTCTCGACGTCATAACCAACCGCACTCACAGGTCCCCCAGAATCTCGTCGGCCTTGTCACGGAGTGAGTCAATCCAGACGCACGCCGGGCAACAGCCACCACGGCTACCAGATCTCCAGTGGGCGTCGTGACTGACCAGGGTGGCCTCCCGGTAGATATAAGCCGCCTCCTTCCACGCATCCCTCTCGCTCCGGAGGAGAGAGATTTTGAGGCCCTGCTTAATGATTACCTCCGCCAACCGCTGAACACGCTTTCGGCTTTCAGCGAGTTCCACTTTGGTCGTTTTATTCAGACCCATCAAATTCTCGATCATTTGTACCTCGACGTGGCGCGACTTAACTCGCACCGGCAATGGCCGGGCTGGCCGAATTTATTCTTGGTTATGGTGAAGTAGCGCACCCACTCCGCTGACTCACCGTCCACACTGGAAATGCCAATGGCGAAGTCCAGCTCGCCCGGGATGTCCACCTTCGACCCGTGCATGTGGCCCAGGGTCAATCGCTGGCGGTTTTGGGCGGTGCTATCCGCCTGGCCCAAGGTGATCACCAGGCAGTTGTATCGCTTGGCGGTCTCCCGCAACCAGTTGTACAGGGCCAGCAGGGCCGACGGGCCCGTCTCTGTGGTGAGCGAGCGGACCTTTGGTCCCTGGTCAATAAAGACCACCTGGGGCTTGTACTGCCGCAGGGCCCCCTCGATCTTGTTGATGTGATGAATACCGTCTACGAATTGCAGGTGCGGTGCGATCAGTCTCTCGTAGCGGCCGTAGAGATCCGCTGCCTCGGCGTTATTCTCCTCCATCTGCAGCCACTCCAGCGGCCGGTTGGCAAAGGAGCAGAACGCCCTAAGGCAGGTATCGTGGACCGCCTCCTCATTCCC
>Ga0272444_10005515_pt1 | contig 10948 bp, 9 predicted proteins | sample SSMForm13_FD_201033 | JGI IMG/M metagenome (GOLD analysis project Ga0272444, IMG submission 201033) | Marine sediment archaeal communities from Little Sippewissett salt marsh, Falmouth, MA, United States - SSM-Form-13 | ecosystem: Environmental > Aquatic > Marine > Wetlands > Sediment ... | reverse complement strand
GATATTCCGGAGCATTGGGAGGTGAGAAAGCTCAAACGCGTAGTCAGCTTCAATCCATCAAAGTCTGAGTCACGAGTGAATCTGCAGCAAGAAAGAAAGGTTGTCTTTCTTCCTATGGAGAATATTTCTGTAAATGGAGATATCGACTGCGCCGAAAAACGTCCTCTATCCGAAGTCTGGAATGGCTTTACTTATTTTCGTCGTGGGGATGTGGTTATAGCAAAAATTACCCCCTGCTTTGAAAACGGTAAGGGGGCTTACCTAAAAGGGTTTGAATCTGATTTCGGATTTGGCACTACCGAACTTATCGTTCTTCGTCCTTCAAAGCTCATCGACGGTGCTTTTCTCCGGTTTCTAACATCAACCAAACAGTTCTTGTTGATGGGTGAGCAATGCATGACCGGTGCTGCTGGCCAGCATCGGATATCATCGGATTTTGTGAAAAATTATCCAATTGGGTTGCCGCCAATAAAAGAGCAGCAGGAGATTCTCGAACACATCCAGGAAAAGTCAGCAGATATTGATCAGACTATCTCTCGTACCCAGCGCGAAATCGAACTCATGCGTGAATACCACACCCGGTTGATTTCCGATGTGGTTACCGGTCAGGTTGATGTCCGCAACATCGAAGTACCAGATGTTACTGAAGAAGAGTTACTGGTTCTGGATGAGGGGGGCTCTGTTACCAATGAGGTGATCGATGGAGAGGAGGGCCTTGATGATGTCGCCTGATAAAGCTTCGAAGAATATTCTCGGCAAACCGGAGGACTACCCGCGACTGCTTTCAGAGATCAAGGAGCGAATCCGAGCTGCTCAGTATGAGGCGTTGAAGGCGGTCAATAAGGAGCTAGTAGGTTTGTATTGGGATATCGGACGGATGATCGTCGAACGGCAGGCAGGAGAAACCTGGGGAAAGGCAGTTGTCCAACAACTGGCGGGAGATTTGCAAAACGAGTTTCCTGGAGTGACAGGTTTTTCCGCATCCAATCTCTGGCGGATGAAAGCCTTTTTTGAGGCATACACCGGTCAGGAAAAACTCGCACCACTGGTGCGAGAAATCGGCTGGAGCCACAATTTGGCAATTCTCGAGCGATGCAAGGATCCATTGGAACGCGAATTCTACATTCGCACGACTCGCAAGTTCGGCTGGTCAAAGAATGTGCTCATCCATCAGATAGATAATCAGAGCTATGAAAAGTCTCTATTAGGCCAAACCAACTTCGATCAGGCATTGACGCCGGAACTTCGTACTCAGGCAAAGCTGGCGGTGAAGGATGAGTATACCTTCGATTTTCTGGAATTGGGAGAGGAACACAGTGAACGGGAACTGGAGCGGGCACTGATCGGAAAAATCGAGCATTTTCTTCGAACCATGGGCGGCATGTTTGCCTTCATGGGCAGCCAATACCGCTTGGTGGTAGATGGTGATGAGTATTTCATCGATCTGCTTTTGTTTCACCGGCGGCTTAAAGCTTTGGTGGCAATCGAGCTGAAGATCGGCAAGTTCATGCCGGAGTTTGTCGGCAAGATGCAATTCTATCTCACGGCATTGGACCGTCAGGTGCGGCAGGAGGATGAAAATCCTTCCATCGGCATCATTCTTTGCAAGGAGAAAAATCGAACGGTGGTTGAGTACGCCCTGCACGATGCGCGGAAACCCATCGGAGTGGCAACCTATGAAATTACCAAAACCCTGCCTAAGGCACTGAAAGGCCAACTGCCATCACCTAAGGAAATCGCTCAATTGCTGGAGGATCTATGACACCGACAGATACCAGTGAAAAGGGATTGGAATCTCTCATCGTCGAGTACCTTGTAAAACGGGGCGGATACGAACAGGGCAGTCCGGAAGATTACGACCGGGAACACGCTGTCGATCTGGTCAAGCTGATGCAATTTCTTGAGGACGCGCAACCCGATGCAATTGAAAATCTCGGTATTGACGAGGATGGACCGAAGCGCACCCAGTTTCTGCACCGCCTACAGGGTGAGATTGCCAAGAGGGGAGTGGTGGATGTACTACGCAGTGGTATCAGGCACGGTCCTGCCCATGTGGATCTTTTCTATGGTACGCCGACTCCGGGCAATGTAAAAGCTACCGAGCGATTTGCGACAAATATTTTCAGCGTGACTCGTCAGCTTCGCTACAGCCGCAACGAAACCGCATTATCCCTTGATCTTGCAGTGTTTATCAACGGTTTGCCTATCGCTACGTTTGAACTCAAAAACAAGCTTACCAAACAGACGGTTCTCGATGCCGTTCAGCAGTACCGGCGAGACCGTGATCCGAAAGAGCTGTTGTTTCAGTTTGGTCGTTGTGTCGTCCATTTTGCCGTGGACGATCACGAGGTTCGTTTCTGTACCCATCTCAGGGGAAAAGCATCGTGGTTTCTGCCGTTTAACAAAGGGTACAACGATGGAGCGGGAAACCCTCCGAATCCTGCAGGTTTAGCAACCGATTATCTCTGGAAAGAGACACTTTCCAAAAAGGGACTGACCGACATTCTGGAAAACTATGCACAGGTAGTTGAGGAAAAGGACGAGAAAACCGGCAGGAAAAAGCCAAAACAAATTTTTCCCCGCTATCATCAGCTGAAGGTGGTGCGCATGCTTTTAGCCAACGTCCGTGAGAGCAGTATGGGCAGGCGTTACCTGATTCAACATTCGGCGGGAAGCGGCAAGAGCAACTCCATTGCGTGGTTAGCGCATCAGCTTGTGGGGTTGGAACATGAAAGTGCGGCGCTGTTCGATTCTGTCATCGTGGTTACTGACAGGCGGGTGCTCGACAAGCAGATACGAGATGCTATCAAACAGTTTGCACAGGTCTCGGCTACGGCCGGCCATGCCGAACATTCGGGTGATTTGCGCCGCTTCCTGAAGGCGGGAAAGAAAATCATCATTACGACCGTTCAGAAGTTTCCGTTTGTTCTCGATGAGATTGGCAGAGAGCATCGCACGAGCAAATTTGCCATTATCATAGACGAAGCTCACTCCAGCCAGGGAGGAAAGGCTACTGCAGCTATGAACAGGGTATTGGAGGCATCCGAATCCTATGGTGACGATGAAGAGACGGTTGAGGACAAGATCAACAAGATTATAGAAGGTCGGAAAATGGTGACCAATGCCAGCTATTTTGCCTTTACCGCGACGCCCAAGAACAAGACGCTTGAGATTTTCGGAGAACCGGCCTCACAGCAAGACAGTAGCGTGAAGCACTATCCGTTCCACAGCTATACGATGAAGCAGGCAATTCAAGAAGGTTTCATTCTCGATGTGCTGAAAAACTATACGCCTGTTGAGAGCTACTACCGACTTGCCAAGACGGTTGAGGATGACCCGCTTTTCGATGCCAAAAAAGCGCAGAAAAAGTTGCGCCGCTATGTGGAATCCCATGAGCATGCCATACGGGAAAAAGCTGAGATCATGGTAGATCATTTTCACGGACAGGTCATCGGGCACCGCAAAATCGGAGGTCAGGCTCGGGCCATGGTTATCACCAATGGCATTGAGCGGGCTATTCAATATTTCCATGCTTTCAAGGACTACCTCCAGGTGCGCAAGAGCTCTTATGAACCGATCGTGGCTTTTTCAGGCGAGTACGAGTATGGTGGAAAGAAAGTCACCGAAGCGACGTTGAACGGTTTTCCAAGCAGTCAGATCGTAGACAAGATTCTGCAGGACCCGTACCGGTTTCTGATCGTTGCCGACAAATATCAGACGGGTTATGATGAGCCGTTGTTGCACACAATGTATGTGGACAAGGCACTTTCCGGTATTAAAGCCGTACAGACCCTTTCACGCCTCAATCGAGCACATCCGCGGAAATATGACACGTTTGTCCTCGATTTTTACAATGACTCTGAAACGATCCAAAGGTCGTTCGAGCCCTATTACCGAACGACCATCCTCAGCGAAGAGACCGATCCTGACAAACTTCATGATCTTAAAGCTGATCTTGACGGTTACCAAGTCTATTCCCAGGAACAAATCGACGATCTGGTTTCTCTTTATCTCGGAGAGGCAGACCGGGATAAGCTCGATCCGATTCTTGATGCATGCGTGGCTTTGTATAATGCAGATCTTGACGAAGACGGGCAGGTTGACTTCAAGGGCAAGGCCAAGGCTTTTGTGCGCACCTATGGGTTCCTAGCCTCCATTCTGCCATACTCTAATGCCAGTTGGGAGAAGCTGTCAATCTTCTTGAACTTTCTGATTCCTAAACTTCCGGCTCCCAAAGAAGAAGATCTGTCGCGAGGTATTCTGGAGGCTATCGATATGGATAGCTACCGTGCAGAGGTCAGAAGCAGTATGGATATTGGCTTGCCTGATCAGGATGCTGAGATCGGTCCAGTGCCTGCCAGTGGCGGCGGGCGAATACCGGAGCCTGAGATGGATCAACTGAGCAATATCATTAAGGCGTTCAATGACCAGTTCGGCAATATCGACTGGAAAGATGTCGATAAAATCCGCAAAGTTATTTCTGAGGAAATTCCGACGAAGGTAGCCGCCGATGCTGCATATCAAAATGCTATGAAAAATAACGACAAGAAAACCGCCAGGATCGAGCACGACGCTGCGCTGCAAAGGGTTCTTGTCGAAATGCTCTATGATCATACTGAGCTATTCAAGCAGTTCAGTGATAATCCCTCGTTCAAGAAATGGCTTGCCGATACCATTTTCGGAGTGACTTACCAGCAAAAAGCTGGATAAAACGATCAAAGACCAATATGGATGTGGTTTGTTTTATGTGAGACTAAATTTCATTTAGCCAATTATTGATTCAATAAGACTGATAAGGAGAGTTGTAATGTTATGGGATGTAGATAAGCAAAAAGTTGTTCAAAATATTCCGCATAAAAACCAATATGATTTGTGGATGTCTCGCCTATGTCATGATGATATTAAAGAGATTAAATCAGAGATATTACAAAGAATAAAAGGGGATAAGGTCGCAACTGCAGGGTGGATACCTGGTTCTGATTGGCGAGGAACTCCTTTTCAGGCCATTTACGAACAAGCATGTCGTTTTGACCAAGAATCAGCTGCAAAATGTTTTGGTCTTATAGTATGGGAGACGATGATGGAGCATGAGGACTATTGGGGATTCGGAAGGTATGAGCTAAATTATTTGCCGATAAAAAGCATGACGTACTTCAAAGTGTCCCCATAATTCTTTTTTTAAGCATAAACGCTTCGGATTATTTAGGGAAGAAAGTCTAATCATAAGGGAGGTTTTATGGGTGACGATAGGAGCGAGCTTTCAAAGTATAAAATACAAATTGGAGCAGAGGATTTAATTGAATCGAAGGTCCTGTCGCTTATTACTGAAGAATCCAATGCGGCAGATGTTGATTCATCAAAGGCCCAAAAGAAACTTCTCGAGGTTTTGAAAGAAACTAGGGTACGCATGGGAACATTATTAAAAACTGATAATGTTTCCTTCCTGATTGGCGCTGGAGCATCAATGTCTGCTGGCGGGGTTTCATTGGCTAATATCCCCAAGTCTCTTGAAGATGCTTTGCTCGCAGAGGCCATGAATGAAAAAACAGAATCAAATGAGTCGGAATGGATACATTGTTTTTATGAAACTGCCTCTTTAATATCAGGGGGGTGTTATTCTTTCGACGACCGCCAAGCAAAATACCCACTGGTTGATGACAGTGAAACCGAGGCCATTTGTATAAACCTTGAAGATTACCTGAGTTACCTTCATATGTGGCGCTCAAGTATCGGGAGTTTGACGGATGCAATCAAAATTAGACGTACCGGCGATGATGATCTCATACTGGAAAAAGGCAATCTGGAACTGCTAATAAGAAAAATCACTGGATGTCTGACTGATCTTATAAATCTCCCTGGAGCAGGTTATAAAGGTAAATTGGCTGTCCATCGAAAGTTCTTAAAGAAGATATTGACTAGGCCTTTGAATCTAAGACGGGCCAACCTTTTCACGCTAAATTATGACACCCTGATTGAACAAGGAGCTGATGCTGAAGGTGCGGTATTGGTTGATGGTTTTGTCGGCAATATGAAGCGAGTGTTTCGACCTGAATCCTACGATCTTGATTTTTATTTTCCGGCACAGACTACTGAAGGCCGAGTCCATCGTTTTGACAGAGCTTTACATCTATACAAACTTCACGGGTCAATCACATGGCATAGAACCGAGCAAGGCTGGGAAAACCCGTATGGTCTGTATGCAACCTATTTCAACCAGCAATGCAAAGATGATGACGTTCTGATATATCCATCACCGCTAAAATATGGGCAGGCGCTTGGGTTGCCTTATTCTGAATTGTTCCGCCGATTCGGAAATGCAGTTGTCCAGCCCCAATCTGTTCTCTTCACCATTGGATATGGGTTTGGCGATGAGCATGTAAATGCGATTATTCGACAGGCATTAGCAATACCAAGCTTCACATTGATTGTCGTGGACCCAAACCCGAGTAGTGATTTTGTGAAGGAACTACAGAAAATTGGCGACGAACGGGTTTGGATTGTTTCAGGATGGGAAATCGGTACATTCGGCAACTTTGTTAAGCAGCTGCTTCCTGATCTCAGAGAAGAGGAAATTGATGCAAAAGTCATGAAGACCTTTAAGGCTCTCGCCTTTAAAGAAGCCCAGCCGGAGGTCGAAGATGGCGAATGATCATGAAATCGGGCGTGTAGTTGCTGTTGACACGGCTCAAGTGACCATAGAACTGAATCGAGACCTGAAGGCTCTTACCCGTTCAACATATGAAGGAACTATTGAAGTCGGGTCGATCAACTCCTATGTGATCATACCTGTCGGTTCCCGAAGAATTGTTGCCATGGTGACACGCGTTGTCCTCACAGAAGAAAGTGAGCTCAAGGCAGACAAAACAATGGTGTCCTTGCCTTCATCTCGACGTCTGATGAAAGCAACGATGATTGGTACGATTGACGAAAATGAATTCAAGCAAGGGATTAATCTTTTCCCTGTATTGGACTCACCGGTATTGATCACAAAGCGTGAAGATCTGGATGCTATTTTCGGTAAAAAAATTGCCTACGAATATGATTCTGATGAACCGGGATATTGTATCCCTGTTGGGCGCTCTGCGGTTTTTCCGGATTATGATATCAAAATTGACCCCGACACGTTCTTCGGCAAGCACGCTGCAATTATTGGGAGTACCGGATCTGGAAAATCCTGCTCTATAGCAACCATTTTGCAGTCCGTGATTGAGCACCCACAGGTAAAGCAAACACGATTTGTCATCTTGGATACGAACGGCGAGTATCGATCCGCTTTTCAGAAAGTGAACGGAAGCCAATGGAGCGATACAAAATCTGCGTTTAAATCTCTATACATCCCAACTGATCCAAACGAGAAAGAAAAGCTGGCGATCCCATACTGGTTTATGGATTCTGATGACTTTGTCCGGATTTTCCGGGCCTCACCCGGGGTGCAAAGGCCAGTCTTGCTTAATGCGCTTTCCTCTGCACGTAACAGCTCCAGTACCGGGAGTGCATGGCTTCAGTTGCGCCAAAATTTAATCAACGAATGCAACCGTATTTTGGGATGCTCTTCAGGCGGCAGTACTAATGATGCTCGGGCTATAAGTCAGTTATGTGATGGCCTCATTGCCTACCTTGACAATCCTATCAATGCAGGGGCAATAGCATTGATGGGGCAAGCATATTCTTCGGTCACCCTTGATGGCTTAAAGGATGTTTTTAATAACGTTCGCACCATTGTCAGTGAAGGTATATCTAATGATAAGAAATGGTTTGCTATCGTTGATCTCGGAAAGCAAACCAGAATCAAAGATCAGATAAATCCTCTATTATCTACTCTGTCGCGCCTGCCTGATGGTGATGAGTCTCTCTCCGTGGCTACTGCTGATTGCCCATCTTATTTTAGCCGCACCGATTTCCGCTATCGGCATATTGAAGAGGCCATATCCAGAGATGATGGAAGCTCAAGCCGAGCAAGGGACAATTGCTCAACGATGCTTATGCGGATTTTCAGGCTTCTTGAGGATTCAAGGTTTGAGTTTCTTTTCGGTCCGTCTACAAAAGAATGGCCTCAGATAAAGCATTCACTTGCAGCCTTTTTACGGGATTTGCTCGGCTTAGAAAGCAATCCGGATAGAGATTTATCCGGTTCAGAGAGCCTTCAAGATAACCTTCTGCCGTTTTACGACAGGCAGAGAAAGGGTTCCTCAAGATCCAATGTCGTTATTGTCGATCTCAGCCTCTTAGCCTCGGAGGTTCTGGAAAACGTTACAGCTCTTATTGGGCGTTTGATACACGAATTTATGCAACGCCTGAGCTTCCCAGAAAGTGGTATAGGCCGTGGCGAATTCCCTGTTGTGCTTGTTCTTGAAGAGGCCCAGAACTATATCCGAGAAGGCAAAAAGAATGAAGACGACTCCATCTCGAAGCAAGTATTTGAACGGATAGCACGGGAGGGGCGTAAATTTGGATTGGGATTAGTTGTGGCCTCTCAAAGACCAAGTGAGATGTCTAAAACAGTGCTTTCGCAATGCAACTCTTTCGTGGTGCATCGACTGCAAAATCCTGAAGACCTTCGATACTTTCGAGAAATTGTTCCCGGGATATATGGGCAATTACTTGAGCAGTTACCGGCACTGGCTCCACGAAGCGCTCTTGTGCTTGGAGAATGTGTTCAGGCTCCCGCATTGGTTGAAATGAGGGAAGTAGACCCAGCGCCTCGAAGCAAAAACCCGAAATTTTTCAAAAGCTGGTCTACCGAAGGAAAGCTACCTGATATTGAAAAGATATGCGCTAAATGGGAAAACAACATCGAAAAGGGAGATGAAGACAGCGAGGTTTCTTAATGAAAATTCTCCAGACATCAGAGTGGGTAGGCCGTTCTTATTTTATCTCAGCTAAAAAAAGGAGAACGGGGTTTGCTATACAAGGAAAAGCATCAATGTTAAGTTTTTTCAAAAGAACTTCCGAATATATCACGGTCCGGTTTTTACATTGCATTCGATTTGTAAGTAAGTATTGCGGATTGCGCGATATCTCTATTTGACTCCGTTTTATTCAAGTGTTGGCAGAACAGTTGTCGTGTTGCCTCTTCCCTGGCATCCGGATCGGGCAGGGCGAAGATGCGTGATTTGTGTCTCTTTGGAAGGGAATGGAAAAACTCCAGCTTGAGCTTCTTGGGAAGGTCTTCCCATTCAAGAACGGCAAATGCTTCCTTTTTCAGTTCTGGTGTCATCAGTGACCACATGCCGAGTTCTATGGCGGTTAACGCGCCTTTGCGGGTGAGCTTGCGTGATGGGGGAGGGGTTAGCAGTTGTCGTTGGGCGTCATGGAGTTCTTTGGCGGCAGTGGTCAGTTTATCGAGTTTTTTTCGGCTTGTCTGGAAAAGTTTCCATGCGTCGGCTTTGTCCGGGAGTGGTTGAAAGATATGCCCTTCGAACTTTGTTTTTTCCGCTTCTTCGTACCACAGGTGTAACTCCTCCTGGGTGATGTTGTGCTTTTTGAGCATCAGTCCAATGCCGATGTCAAAGGAGATTTCATTGAGGACTTTGCCGTTTTCTTTCAGGAGGGCTTTTGCATAGGTTTTTCCCTTGATGAGCTGCAGGGTTCGGATCGCCCGTTCGATTTCGATATCATCCGCACATCTGATCAGAGGGGCGGCTCTTTTCTCTGCTTCAATGAGATTTCGGCCAAGCTTACTCACTGCTCGTTCGAGCATGAAGTTCGAGCCACTTGACATTGTCAGCTCCAAACTGCTCGTTGTTTTCCTCATCGCTGTTTTGATGGCTGTTGGTTCTGGCATGGGAGGGGGATTGTACGTTGTCGATATCTCTGAAACACCATTGGAAACTTTGTGCCTGTGCGGCAATGGCGGTTTTCAGTCCTTTGGCCGCAATGACCTCGTCACCTGTCGATAAAGAATACAGCTCTTCAAGAGCGATGCTTTCGACTTCTGCATTGTTGTAAGCTCCTCCTTTCCTGAGGCGCATCCATCGAGACCAGTGCTCTTCGATAAATGCTTGTGAAAACCCTGGATTAACCGTTTCGATATCAGTGTTAGTATTAGTAGTCTTTATAGTAGTGTTCCCTGATCTGCTCCCGGTCTGCCCCTGTTCTGTACCTGATCTGTTCTCGTTCGGCCGTATCTCCTTGTTATTGATGAAGTTGATCTGCTCCCGATCTGTTCTGTTTCTGTTTCCGGTCTGTTCCCTGATCTGTCCCTTTTGATTTTGCTTGTGTACAGTGCTTTCCGGGTACTCGATACGGACACCGATTTTGTGTAAAAACGCCATCACCTTTTTCCTGCTCCACCCCCATCGTTTTGCATACCCTGCAACTGACACCCAATGATTGTTGTCAAAATCTACCTGGATTGAGTAAGCAGCTTCGACCTTGGAAAACGGCCGGTTGGTTGGCAGCTCTTTCACAAGAGCTTTTGAAAGAGGTATCCAGTTGCCGTATTTCATGGATGACAAAAACCTGGTTCATGGTCCTGTGAATACGCATTATGAGACGGGATGAGCGGCTTGAGAAAAATCTTTCTATGCTTGATCCAAAAGAACGCTGATTTTCTTATCTTTATATACAAGGTCAGGTGTCAAGAGCCCGTTGCCTTTGTTTCGAATTCCCGCTGTTTTGGTGGAGGAGTTTCCTCCTGCTTAGGGTATCTGCGGGAAAGGATCTCCTGAAGCAGTTCCTCCTTGGAGAAATAGAGCTTTCCGCCTGACTTGTAGTAAGGGATAACGTTATGGTAAACTTTTGAATAGATTGATGCTTTGCTGATGCCGAGCAGTGCTGCAGCTTCATCGACTCCGATGAAGGTGTGTTCTTTTTGCTTGCTGTTTTGTGATGCAATGTTGTCGAGTTTTGAAACAACAACTTCGAGTTTCTGGTGCAGCAGCTTGACGGCCTGGGGCAGGTTATCGAATGATACTTGGGGGTCCATATCTGTCTAAGTGGTTGAATT
>Ga0272444_10005514_pt1 | contig 10949 bp, 10 predicted proteins | sample SSMForm13_FD_201033 | JGI IMG/M metagenome (GOLD analysis project Ga0272444, IMG submission 201033) | Marine sediment archaeal communities from Little Sippewissett salt marsh, Falmouth, MA, United States - SSM-Form-13 | ecosystem: Environmental > Aquatic > Marine > Wetlands > Sediment ... | reverse complement strand
ATCCCGGCGTGATCCTGATTGAAAAACCGGTTATCCTGGATGAAAAAGTCCTGGGATCGCTGCGGCTGTGTGTCAGCAAAACGTCCATGAACGAGAAACTGGACGAAATGGGACGGCGGTTTTCTGATCTCATCCGGCAAAATAACGCGGCCGTCACGGAAATTCTCGACAGCGAATCGGAGCAGGTGGTCACCCGGTTTACCGGCGGGCTGCAGGCAATCACCCGGAACAACACGGCGATGGCTGCGAAGGTTCAAGGGGCCATTACCGGGACCATCCAGGAAATAGGGCAAAAGGTCAGCCTGGCCATGGTTGTCCTGGGGCTGATATCGATAGCGGTCGTGGCGATTGCCGCCTTTTTTATGATTTCCAGGATAGCTTTAAAAATACAGAAGGTTGCCAGAAACATCAATGACGGCACGATGCAGGTGGCCGGCGCGTCCAAGCAGGTCTCCGGGGCAAGTCAGGCGCTGGCGCAAGGCTCTTCTGAGCAGGCCTCCTCGATTGAAGAGACCTCTGCTTCGATCGAAGAACTGACCGCCATGACCAGCCAGAATGCCGACAATGCCCGTCAGGCGGACCAACTGATGCAGGAAGCCAACCAGGTGGTCACCGGGGCGAACGATTCCATGCAGGCCCTGACCGTTTCCATGGCGGACATCTCAAATGCCAGTGAGGAAACTTCCAAGATTATCAAGACCATTGACGAGATTGCGTTCCAGACCAACCTGCTGGCCTTGAATGCCGCTGTCGAAGCCGCCAGAGCCGGTGAAGCCGGGGCCGGTTTTGCCGTCGTGGCGGATGAAGTGAGAAACCTGGCCATGCGGGCGGCCGAGGCCGCTAAAAATACGGCGGGTTTGATTGAAGGCACCGTCAAGAAAGTGAGCGACGGCACCACCATGGTGAATCAGACCAACGAGGCTTTTGCCACCGTTGTCGCCAGCGCCACCCAGGTGGGTGATCTCGTATCTGAAATTGCCGCAGCATCAAATGAACAGGCCCAGGGGCTTTCCCAGATAAATACCGCGGTCACGCAGATGGAAAAGGTCACCCAGCAAAATGCGGCCGGGTCGGAAGAGTCGGCCAGCGCTTCCGAGGAGATGAACGCTCAGGCTGAGCAGATGCAGGCCATGGTGAATGAACTTCTGGCCCTTGTCAACGGGGCTGCCGGGCCGGGCAGCATCCCCGGCAAGGAAGCGGCGGGCGACGGGGCCGGCGTGGAAAACATCTCAGGCGGCCGGCCGTTTCAAACCCCACGGGACAGAGAGAAAAGAGAATTGGAGCCTGCCAGGTTGATTCCCCTGGAGAGTAACGATTTTCAAGATTTTTAACATTCGCTCGGGCGCTCCTTTTATAGCTTGGCAGCCGATTGCCGTTAAAGGAGCGCCCCTGAACCCGCCTGGAACACGTGTTGTGTCTCAGAAATTTCCTGGGAAACAGCGCTGCCGTTATCCTGCTCTAAAGTTAGGAAAAAATCCGAAATCCGAATATCGGAATTCGAAACAAATCTCAAATTCAAATGTCTAAATGACCAAAACAAAAGCATGTCAGTTGTTGTAATAAAAGGTTTTGTTTGAATTTTTGGGTCATTCTGATTTGTTTTATTGTTTCGGATTTGCGGCATTGGCCTTGAGAACATTCCGATATTCGAATTTTTAAAATGCTCAAAATCGCGATTGCGGAAGTATTATTTTATAAGAAACTTATAGGACGCAACACTAGAACCTATCTCAAAAAACGGATCTTGGTTCAAAATGCGGCGGCCGCGAATATCAAACCGGAGGTATACATCCGGTATTTCGAGGATTTGATATGAGCGCCCAACGCCGAGTTTGGGCCAAAAAACTTTTTTGAGATAGCGTCTAAACACACACGCGGTTTTTAATTCAGTTCCCTCGAAAGGGTTATTTTGTGAAACACAGGGTTGTGATCACAGGGGTCGGGCTTGTCACCCCGGTCGGGATTGGTGTCGAGGCCTCCTGGAACGCGATCTGTGCCGGTAAATCCGGGATCGGACCGATTACGCGGTTTGATGCCGGGGCTTACAAAACGCAGATTGCCGGAGAGGTCAAGGGGTTCGAGCCCCGCGACTACCTGGACAAAAAAGATGCCAAGCGCATGCAGCCCTACATCGCCTATGCTGTTGCCGCCGCCAAAATGGCCCTGGCCGACGCGGACTTGAAGATCGACGGCACCAACGGTGATCGCATCGGGGTCTCGTCGGGCTGCGGTCTCGGCGGCCTGTCCCTTCTGGAGGCAGAAGCCCAGAAGCTTGAGCGCTTAGGTCCAAAAAGAATTTCCCCGTTTTTCATTCCCACAATTATCGGCAACATGGCTCCCGGCATGATTTCCATCACCACGGGTGCCCGGGGGCCTAACCTGTCCATGGCCACCGCCTGCGCCGCCGGTACCCACGCCGTGGGCGAGGCGTTTAAAATGGTGCAAAGCGGCACGGCCGAAGCGATGATTGCCGGCGGCGTGGAGGCGGTTATTTCGCCCTGCTGCATCGCCGGCTTCAACGCCATGAAAGCCCTTTCCACCCGCAATGAAGCGCCGCAAAAAGCCTCACGGCCGTTTGACCGGGACCGCGACGGGTTTGTCGTCGGCGAAGGCAGCGGCATGCTGATACTGGAACCACTGGAAACGGCCCGGTCGCGGGGCGCGAAGATTTACGCGGAGATCTGCGGATACGGCATGAGCGGTGACGCCTACCACATGGCATCGCCGCCGCCGGAAGCCGACGGCGCGGCCCGGTGCATGCAGGCCGCCATAGAAGATGCCGGCATCGACCGCGATCAAATCGGATACATCAATGCCCACGGCACCTCGACCCCCCTGAACGATAGTTCCGAAACCACTGCGATCAAGGCTGTTTTCGGCGAACACGCCGCCGGCCTTATGGTCAGTTCAACGAAATCGATGACCGGTCACCTGCTGGGCGGCGCCGGCGGCGTCGAAGCCGTCTTTACCGCCCTGGCCCTGCAGACCGGCATCATCCCGCCCACCATTAACCTGGAAAACCCTGACGAAGGCTGTGACCTGGACTATGTGCCGAACACGGCGCGTAAAGAAGCGGTTGAGGTCGCCATGACCAACAGCTTTGGGTTCGGGGGAACCAACGCCGTGCTGATCATGAGAAAGCCGGATTAGATCCGGCGGCTCAAGGCCCCGGGCTGAAACCACCTGACCTTGAACCTGCAGCCGTGTTGCCTGAAATTTTTCCTTGTCGTCCGGACAATCACAAGATATGATACCGAACCAACCAAAACAGTTCCGTGAAACACAATATATGGAAGGAGACGATCCATGATGGGCAACAGCAAAGATCCGGTCATCATCGGTTGTGATCATGCGGCCTACCCGTTGAAGGAGACGATTAGAAAATTTCTGGTCGAAAGCGGGATCGAGGTCGAGGATGCCGGTACCCACAGCGAAGCATCGGTGGATTACCCGGATTACGGTGCCCGGGTGGCCGGCGGCGTCTCCACCGGAAATTTCAAACGAGGCGTCCTGCTTTGCGGATCGGGCATCGGGATGTCCATGGTGGCGAACCGATTTCCAGGGGTGCGCGCCGCCCTCTGCAATGACCTGTTTTCAGCGATTATGTGTCGAAAGCACAATGATGCCAATATACTGGTGCTCGGCGGGCGGGTGGTCGGTGAAACCCTGGCGCTCGAAATCGTCAAAGCCTGGCTGGAAACGGATTTTGAAGGCGGCCGGCACCAGTCCCGGCTCGACAAGTTCGACCGGCTTGAAAATATGCAGGCGTGAGGAGTGCATGATGAAGCTGCGTACCATCGACAGGATAGACCCCGAGATTGCCGACGTTATCCGGGATGAAATGACCCGGCAGGCCGGGACCCTGGAGTTGATTGCCTCGGAAAATATCGCCAGCCCGGCGGTCATGGCCGCCCAGGGCAGCGTGCTGACCAACAAATACGCCGAGGGCTACCCTGACAAGCGTTATTACGGCGGCTGCGAAAATGTGGACGTGGCCGAAAACCTGGCCGTTGAACGGGCCCAGGAGCTCTTCCGGGCCGATTATGTCAATGTCCAGCCGCACTCGGGGTCCCAGGCCAACATGGCCGTCTATTTTGCCCTGCTCGAACCCGGGGACACGGTTCTGGGTATGGACCTGGCCCATGGCGGCCATCTGACGCACGGCAGCCCGGCCAGTTTTTCCGGCCGGATATTCAATTTCGTCCATTACGGCGTCAGCCGGGAGACCGGTACCATCGACTACGATCAGGTCAGGCAGCTGGCGGCCGAACATCGTCCGAAAATGATCGTGGCCGGCGCCAGCGCCTATCCGCGCATCATCGATTTTGAAACCCTGGCAGATATCGCGGCCGCGGTCGACGCCTTTTTCATGGTGGACATGGCGCATATCGCCGGGCTGGTGGCCGCGGATCTGCACCCCTCGCCCGTTCCCTTTGCCGACGTGGTGACCTCGACGACCCACAAAACACTCAGGGGCCCCCGGGGGGGGCTGATCCTGTCCAGGTCCGTTCACGGCCCGGCCATCAGCAAGCAGGTGTTCCCCGGTATCCAGGGCGGTCCTCTGATGCACGTCATCGCGGCCAAGGCAGTCGCCTTCCGGGAGGCGCTCTCCGATTCATTTCGGGCCTATCAACGGGACATCGTGACCAATGCCGCCGCACTGGCTGAAGGCCTCATGGCCGGGGGTATTGAACTCGTGTCGGGCGGCACGGACAACCACATGCTGCTGGCCGATCTGACCCGTCTGGATATCACCGGCAAGGACGCGGAAGCCGTCCTGGGAAAAGCCGGGATAACGGTCAACAAAAATTCAATCCCGTTTGAAACCCGCAGCCCGTTTGTGACCAGCGGCATCCGGCTGGGGACCCCGGCCCTCACCAGCCGCGGCATGCAGGCCGGTCAGATGCGGCTTATCGCCGACCTGATCACCGGGATTTTAAAGGCCCCGGAAGATGAAGCGCAGATCCGGATTGTTCGGGAGCGGGTCGATGGATTGTGCCAAGAATTTCCGTTATACGAGGGAGGACTCGACTGAATGAAGGAAGCACCCAAACGTCCGTCGTGGGACACCTATTTCATGGATATCGCCTGCCTGGTCGCCAAACGCTCGACCTGTCTCCGCCGCGGCGTCGGTGCTATCCTGGTGAAAGACAAACAGATACTGGCCAGCGGCTACAACGGGGCGCCGACGCGGGTCGCCCACTGTTCCGAGACCGGCTGCCTGCGGGAATCTTTGAAGGTTCCTTCCGGTGAGCGGCATGAACTCTGCCGGGGCATACACGCTGAGCAGAATGCCATTATCCAGGCCGCTTCCCACGGGGTTTCCATAAAAGGGGCAATCCTGTATTGCACCAACCTGCCCTGCTCCATCTGTGCGAAAATGATCATCAACGCGGGTATCACGCAGATTATCTATCTTTCCGGTTATGCCGATTCGATGTCGGAAGAGATGCTGGCCGAAGCCGGTGTGGACGTCATAAAGTTTAATCCAGCGAGCGAGGGGGATAGCGATGAAGTGTCCGTTCTGCAGTGAGATTGACAACAAGGTGATCGACTCCCGGTTGAGCAAGGATGGCAATGTCATCAGGCGGCGCAGGGAGTGCATCGTGTGCACCCGGCGGTTTACAACCTACGAGCACATTGAAGAAGTGCCCATCATGATTATTAAAAAAGATGGCCGTCGGGAGGTTTTCAATCGGGAAAAGGTGGGGGCGGGTATCCACCGGGCCTGTGAGAAACTGGATATCAGCGTGAACGTCATCGAGGAGTTTCTCGATGACCTGGAACGGGATCTGAAAGAGACCGGTGAAAAGGAGATCCCTTCCCACGACATCGGTGAGAAAGTGATGGAAAAGCTTCATAACCTTAATGATATCGCTTACGTAAGGTTTGCATCGGTGTACCGTGAATTCAAGGACGTCAACGATTTTGTGTCGGAGCTGCGCAGCCTGTTGAGCAGCCAGAAATCCTGACCGGGCCACGCGGCCCGTCTCAAATCACGGCCTTCCATTTCCGCTTCCAACCCGGCTGCCCATGGCGTGGGCAGTCGCCCCTGTACTGGAACGGGACAACTTCCAGTCTGCCTGTCAAAGCCTGCATTGCAAAGCGCTTAAAAACAAGATAGAGAGCAGTCAGTCTGTATATCGGTTTTCGTAGACAGGGCGAGGTGTTATGGATCACCAGTACTATATGCGCCGGGCGATTGAACTGGCCCGGAAAGGGCGGGGCTTTACCTCCCCGAACCCCATGGTGGGGGCGGTGGTCGCCAAAGACGGCCGCATCGTGGGAGAGGGTTACCACCAGGCGGCCGGGCAGCCCCATGCCGAAGTCAACGCTCTCGACGATGCCGGCGAAGAGGCCCGGGGAGCAACGCTCTATGTGACCCTCGAGCCCTGCAACCATACCGGGCGGACGCCGCCCTGTACGGCAAGAATCATCCGTTCCGGCATTGAAACGGTGGTGTCGGCCATGGCGGACCCCAATCCCCGGGTGACCGGCGGCGGTCACGCGGCCCTCGAGGCTCACGGCATCCGGGTGCATCGGGGGGTGTGCGAAAAGGAGGCGCGCCGCCTGAACGAAGCGTTCGTTAAGTACATCTGCACCGGCCGGCCCTTTGTGACGGTGAAATGCGCGGCAACCCTGGACGGCCGCATCGCCACCCGGACCGGGGACGCCCGCTGGGTAACCGGTCCCGACTCGCGACTGCATGTGCACCGCCTGCGGCACGCCGTGGACGGTATCCTGGTGGGTATCAACACCGTGCGGGCCGATGACCCGAGTCTGACCACCCGGCTGCCGGCGGATGTCCAGCCGGACCCCCGGGACCCGGTACGGATCATTCTGGATACGCACCTTTCAATACCTGAAAATGCAAGGATATTGCGGCTTGACTCCGAGGCAGTAACCCTTATTATATGTGCGGATGTTGTGCCGGACGAAAAGCGGGCTGCAATCGAAAGTGCCAAGGTCCGGGTGGTACCCGTTGAAACCGATGAAGACGGGCGGATTCATCTGGACGGGCTCATGGAGCGGCTGGGCGCGGAACAGATCACCAGCCTGTTGATCGAAGGCGGCAGCCGGGTGATCGCGTCCGCTTTTGCAGCCGGTATTGTCGACCGGGCCATGTTTTTCTACGCCCCGAAAATTCTCGGGGGCGACGACGGGGTGCCCGTTTGTGCGGGACCGGGCCGTGACAGCATGGCGGATTGTATCCGGCTGACCGATATTCGAACCCGGCGTTTCGACGATGACCTGCTGGTGGAAGGGACCGTGCAGTATCCGGATTGAAAGTTAAGTAAAAGGGGGCTGAGTGACTAAAGTGACTAAAGTTAATGAGTCGCTTCTCTTTTTTGTTTTTTAAAAATGAGCAGAATTCCTTAGCTTTAGATTACTTCAACCTTCAGGTCACTTTAGGCACTCAACGTAATCATCGTGAAACAGCCGGATTTAGAAAACCTGGCTGTAGAGATCAACTGTAAAAGGGAGCTATGTTTACCGGTATCATCGAGGGATTGGGGACTGTAGCGCAGATCCGGCCGGTGGGCGGCGGCAGCCGTTTAACCGTGTCTGCGGATTTTTCCCTGGAAGGTACCGGCATTGGAGACAGCATTGCCGTGAACGGGGCCTGCCTGACGGCTGTCAGCCTGCAGGGGTCGCGTTTTTCTGTGGATGTTTCCCCTGAAACGCTGTCGAAAACCACCTTCAAGTCGGTCAAAATCGGTGAGCGCGTCAACTTGGAACGGGCGCTCAGGTTGTCCGGTCGTCTGGACGGGCACCTGGTGTCGGGCCACATCGACGGTTTGGGCACCATCTCCGGCAAAAAAGAGCAGGGCAACGCCGTTGTGGTCACCTGCACGGTTCCCGAAGCCCTTTCCCGTTATATGATTCCCAAGGGATCCGTGGCGATTGACGGCATCAGCCTGACGATAAACAGCTGTGAAAAGGATAGCTTCAGCGTCAGCATCATTCCCCACACGGCCAAGCTGACCACCATCGGCCTGAAGGGTGCCGGGGACGCGGTCAATATTGAAACCGACATGCTCGGCAAATATGTAGAAAAGTTTTTAAGCAGACAAGGTAGTGAGAGCGGGAAAAAGCAAGACCCAAAGTCCCTGGACATGCAGTTTCTCGTGAAAACAGGATTTTTATAAAAATAGCAGGCGGCGGTTTGATGACATTCGAACGGCCCGGGAGTGTAGAAAGTACCATGCCCAAAATTTCCATTGAACAGGCAATAGAAGACATCCGCGCGGGAAAGATGGTCATTCTGGTGGATGACGAAGATCGTGAAAACGAAGGCGACCTTACCATGGCGGCCGAGAGCGTGACGCCCGAGGCCATCAATTTCATGGCCAAATACGGCCGGGGGCTCATCTGTCTTTCGCTGACCGGTGAGAAAGCCGACAAACTCAACCTGCCGATGATGGTGAACAAAAATACGTCGCCCTTTGAAACCGGGTTTACCGTCTCCATCGAAGCCAAGAAAGGTGTGACAACGGGTATATCCGCCGCCGACAGGGCCACCACGGTATTGACGGCCGTGGCCGAAAACGCCGGGCCGGAAGATCTGGTCCGCCCCGGCCATATTTTTCCCCTGCGGGCGCGGGACGGCGGGGTCATGGTGCGTGTCGGGCAGACCGAAGGGTCTGTGGATCTGGCCCGGCTGGCCGGCATGACACCGGCCGGGGTCATTTGCGAGATCATGGATGACGACGGGACCATGGCCCGCATGCCTTCTCTGAAAAAATTCAGTGAAAAGCACGGCATCGGCATCTGCACAATTGCGGAACTGGTGGAATACCGCACGCGGACCGAATCTTTTGTGACCCGGGCGGCCGAAACAGAAATTCCCACGGCCTACGGCGGTAATTTCAAAATCCTGGCCTATGAGAGCATAATTGACAACCTGACCCACATTGCGCTTGTGAAAGGGGAGATAGACCCGAAAGAGCCGGTGCTGGTGAGGGTGCACTCGGAATGTATGACGGGAGATATCTTCGGGTCGCTGCGTTGCGACTGCGGCGACCAGCTGCACAACGCCATGGAGATGATCGCCGAGGAGGGCTCGGGGGTCATTTTATACCTGCGCCAGGAAGGCCGGGGGATCGGCCTGGTGAACAAGCTGAAGGCGTATGCCCTGCAGCTCGACCACGGGCTTGATACGGTGGAGGCAAATCTCGAATTGGGTTTCAAGGACGACCTGCGGGATTACGGGATCGGTGCCCAGATCCTGGTGGATCTGGGGGTCAGGAAGATGCGTATCCTGACCAACAACCCCAAGAAGATGGTGGGGCTTGAAGGGTATGGCCTGAGCATCGTCGAGCAGATCAACATCGAAGTCCCCGCCAATGAGCACAACAAGTGCTATCTCGAATGCAAGAAGCTGAAAATGGGTCACCTGTTGCACATGGGCTGACAAAAGGGAGGTGCGTAAATGCCGAATCTGATTGAAGGAAGATTACTGGGCGAGGGTAAAAAGTTTGCGCTGGTAGCCAGCCGGTTCAATGACTTTATTACCGACAAACTCGTGGGGGGAGCCCTCGACGCGCTGGTCCGCAGCGGGGTGGATGATGACGACATCGATCTTTTGAAGGTCCCCGGGGCCTTTGAAATTCCCCTGGTGGCCAAAAAGGCGGTCGCCACCAAGAAGTATGATGCGGTTATCTGCCTGGGCGCTGTGATTCGCGGTTCCACGTCACACTATGATTATGTCTGCGCGGAAGCGTCCAAAGGGATTGCCCAGGTGTCGCTCGATTCAGGTACACCGATCATTTTCGGCATCATCACGACGGATACCATCGAACAGGCCATCGAACGGGCGGGAACCAAAGCCGGCAACAAGGGGTGGAGTGCCGCGGTTTCAGCTGTTGAGATGGCAAACCTGATGGATACATTGAACAGGGCATAAATTTTTATGGGGATCCGTCGAAGAGCACGAGAGCTTGCGATGCAGGCTCTTTTCTATATTGATTCGAGGCAGTGCGATCCGGAAGAGGGCGTCGACCTGTTCTGCCGGAACAATGCGCCGCCCAGGAAAACCCGCCCGCTTTTTCTAAAGCTGGTCAGCGGGGTCATCGCCGGGCAGAAAGAGATCGACGCGCTGATCGAGCGCTTTTCCAGCAACTGGAAGGTGAGCCGGATGTCCGGGGTCGATCGCAATGTGCTGAGGATCGCCGTTTTTGAACTGATGGGCTGCCCCGACATTCCCACCCGGGTGACCCTCAATGAAGCCATCGATATCGGCAAGCGGTTTGGCACCGAGGAATCGGGCGCCTTCATTAACGGGATCCTGGACAGCATTCATCAGGCCATAGAAAATGAGGGGCTGCACCTGGATCTGGCGGTGCCCGAGATGGTGATCGACTGGGAAGCGCAGCTTGAATCCAGTGTCGGGGTGCCTCAAAAACAGGTGCCGTTGCGCCGGTTCGAACAGGTAAAGGGAAAAAAAGGGGTCGTCAAGCGCAAAGGACCCCGTTTTACATCAGACGAGAACGAGCAGACGCTCGATTGAAGGGAGTGAACATTGATAATCAAGTCCATGGCCCTCGGCCCGATTATGGCAAATTGTTATGTGATTGGCTGTGAAAATACCCGTGAAGCGGCGGTTATCGATCCGGGAGAAGAGGCTCCCAGGATCATTGACGCCCTGAAAGAGGATGACCTGGCGCTGAAGGTGATCTTGAATACCCATGGCCATTTCGACCATGTGGGGGCCAATCGGGAGCTAAAACTGGCCTTTCCCGAGGCCCGGCTGATGATTCACGGCGATGACGCCCCCATGCTGGGACAGCTGGTAAATTCGGCCCGGATGTTCGGGATGCAGGCGGAAAATTCACCCGATCCGGACAAGCGGCTGGAGGACGGGGACGTGATTACGGTCGGCGATATTGAGCTGAAAGTTGTCCACGTGCCCGGGCATTCGCCCGGCGGCGTGGCCTTTGTTACAACGG
>Ga0272444_10005513_pt1 | contig 10949 bp, 15 predicted proteins | sample SSMForm13_FD_201033 | JGI IMG/M metagenome (GOLD analysis project Ga0272444, IMG submission 201033) | Marine sediment archaeal communities from Little Sippewissett salt marsh, Falmouth, MA, United States - SSM-Form-13 | ecosystem: Environmental > Aquatic > Marine > Wetlands > Sediment ... | reverse complement strand
GTACAGACACACCTATGCTACGTAATATTTCTTGTGAGTATAGCATGAAAACAAATCAAGTCAAGACGGTAAATGGCGAAAAATTGATTGTTAAATTAAGAAAAGTTAGAAGGCCTTGCGCGCCAGTCCCTCTGAATTTTTTATTATACCGTCCCTGATATCGCTTGAGTCCGTAAGCTCGCCAAGCACCTTTTCTATCTTCTGGGGCGTAAGGAGATCTTCAGGGGAGTGGGCATCGGTATTAAGGACCATCTTCGCGCCGGCGGAGCGGGCCATGTCAAAGACATGCCTGTTGCCCTCGGAGTGCCCCTTCCGGACCGTTATCTCAAGATATATCCCCTTCTCGGCCGCCAGGCGCGCGTCTTCTTCACTGATAAAACCGGGATGAGCGAGGATATCCACTTCCGCGATTATCGCGGCCATGTTGGTGCCGGGTATTACCGGCTCGACCGGCGACTCGCCGTGGGCCACCACTATTCTGGCCCCTTTCCTCCTGGCGTATCTTACAAGCCCGCTGTATTCTTCAAGCGGCACGTGCGTTATCTCTACACCGGGCAGGACAGCGATGTCCCAGTGCCTGTTAAGCGCTTTTGACACCTTTACGAGCCCGCGCAGGACGGCATCGATATTCGAGTGGTCCACGTGATCGGTGAGCGCTATCGCGCTGTAGCCGGCGACTTTCGCGCGCCTCACAAGTTCGCTGGGCAATAGAAGCCCGTCACTCAAGAGCGTATGTGTGTGCAGGTCGATCATAGTTCTAGGTTCTAGGTTTTTGCTACCAGGTTATAGATCAGCGCGAAGACCGCGCATCCTATACCGGCGTCAAAAAAACCGTAAACGGCGCCTATCACACTGCCTATCGGCGTCGTTGTATAGCCGATATAATACGACTTGATAAAAGTGGGCTGCTGCCCCATGCCGAATATGTTCAGCCATGTCATAATAAAGATCCCCAGCGCCCAGACGCCGCCGCCCGCTACTGCAAATGCTAAAACATTAAGTGCCATACTCCACCTCCCGGTTTTATAAACAGTTATCACATAAAAAACAAAAAAGCAAATCAGTTCGTGACTCGGACCTTATCCAGCCACGCGTTAAGCGCGGCTGTGAACCTTGAGAGCTCAAGTTTCTCGGTAAGCGTATAAGACGCCATCTTCTCCCGGAAGGCCCTGTCCCTCTCACCGGCATCATCGTGGATAAATTCCTTCACCGGCTTTACCGCCAGGATAGTACCGCTTTTTCCGTCCCAATTCTTGTTGACCGGAAACCCCGCTTTTGCCAGGGGCGTATCCCAGGTGGCGTCGATAAGCAGCCATTTCCCGTCGATCAGTACTTTGCACGCGAGATGGTACGTTACGGGGATCTCATCCGCCATGTCCCGTACCTCTTTCGGGTAATCCGCGCCGATATCTTTCCAGTTAAACGAATATGTCATGTAGCGCGTTTTATATCCCAGCCGGCCATACATCATACCCATAAGATAATGTTTCGGCGTGCATGAACCCTTGCCGTCCTCAAGCATCCCGCGCGGCCCGTTTGCCAGATCCAATAATCTGAGGTCTATGAAATAAGGTATATCCCTGATCTGGCTGAATATCTTTACAAGCGACTTTTCAGGCGAAAGGCCTTCTGTCCACTCCCGGAACTTTTTCTTTATGATGTCATCCATGGTTTTTTTCTTTCCACAGGAACACTTTGTCTTTCGCACGGACGGTGAACGGCAGTTTAATGCCCACGGACCCGCCTTTACAAGCAGAACCCACCGGTTTATGGTCCACCTGCATCTCTTCCACCCGGGCGAAAGCCGCAGGCGTGGTCCTGCCGGACACAAGTATCTCCTCGCCTTTTTTCAAGGGCCCGTTCTTCAGGGCGACCTCCGCGACGCCTATTTTCGCGTAAAATTTCACGACCTCGCCCAGATACGTTTTTTCGCGCGCTGCGCACGGCCTCGCGCCGAGATCGGCGGACGCGCCGAAATAGAACCCGTCCGAAAAATCGCGATTGAATACCTGGCGCATTTTTCCGGTAAGCTCTTTTTTCAGGTCCTCCGTCAGCCTGCCGCGGGAGAAAGCGTCTATCGCTTTCCTGTAGCTCGCGGTGACTATTTTCACGTATTCAGCGGGACGCATCCTGCCCTCTATTTTAAAAGCGCTGATGCCGGAGGAGATAAGATCGTCAATGAACCCAATTGCACAGAGGTCCCTCGGGCTCAGGATATAATTCTCCCCCAACTCGTAACTGCATTCATCTTCTACGTCGGCAATGGCGAACTCCCTGCGGCAGGGCTGAACGCATTCGCCCCTGTTGGCCGACTTGCCGAAAGAATACTGCGAAAGAAAGCACCGGCCCGATATGCTGACGCACATCGCGCCGTGGACAAAGGCCTCGATCTCGCAATCTATCTTTTCTTCCCTGATCCGACGGATGACGGCTTTGATATGCTTAAGCGTGCATTCCCTGGCGAGGACTATCCTTTTCACGCCCAGGCCGGCATAAAACTTCACGGCTTCAAAATTGGAAACGCTGGCCTGCGTTGAAAGGTGGACCTTGAGCCCCAGCTCCCCGGCGATGGACATCACCGCCATATCCCAGAGGATCACGGCGTCCACTCCCGCTTTTTTAGCCTCTTCCAGGACTTTCCGGACTTTTTCCGCTTCATCGTCATAAACGATGACATTGAGCGCGAGGTATCCCTTCACTTTGTTTTCGCGCAGGAAATCCATGACCTTCCGCAGCTGGAGAACATCAAAATTCAACGCGGCATCGCGCATATTAAAGCCTTTAACGCCGAAATAAACGGCGTCCGCGCCCGACTCCACCGCGCTTCTCAGGGCGCCCCAGTCTCCCGCCGGGGCCACAAGTTCCGGTTTATGCGACATCGGGGTTTTTGCGGCTTTCGACCTTGTTGACCATGAACGTTTTCTGTCCTAAGATCTCGTTGTTCGCGAAGATGCGGAACTCATATTTTCCGGAATGGTTGAACTTGAGCGCCCCCAGGTTGAACACAAGATCATGCGTCTTGAGGGGGTCGGATATGTTTATCTCTTTGGGTATTTCCGCCTTGGCTACCGGTGAATCATCGTCCAGGTCCACAAGTTCCAGGCGGAAATTATAAACGCCGTTGGCATCCGTGAGTTTGATATACACCGCCAGCATATGGTGCACGCACGGGAACTGAAAAGCGTTTATGTTCTCGAATATGCCTATCAGGCTTTTTTTGTTCGTCGCCGCCTCCGTGATGACCCTGTCACACACCAGCATCGCGTTGACGATCGGTTTTGAAGCTTTTACCATTTCCGCCTCCTAAACTAACATGAGCATTACGCCTATAACAAATATTAGGAAAGCCCCTATCCTGAAAGATCTCACCGTCCGCCGGGCCATCCATTCAAATACTTTTTCCGATGTCTTTGACGTCAGCAGCATTATCACCCTTATGGCGATGATCATCCCGATTATCCCGACTATTTTTGATAACAGGCCGCTCGTCTTGAATATCGAGCCCATCATCATGATGCCGAACACCAGAATAAAACCGAACACTATCCATCTCACCTTGCGGTTGATCTTCCTCTTGAGCCTGTTCCTGAGCATCTCCGGTTTGACGGTCCATAAAAGCCCGAACAGTATCCATAACACGCCGACGATCTTCAGTAGCATCTTTATCCCTTCTCTTTTCTCCGGCTGCGGGTCTCCGCCTGCAGCTTCACCAGGACGTCCCGGGCCCTGCGGCACACGTCCTCGTAGTTATCGCTTTCCATCTCTTCGGGACTTATCTCTTCTCCGAACCTGACAGTTATCGGGTGCCGGTGCGGGAACCTGGCCGTCCTGGGCCACGCCTCATAGGCCCCTTCTATTATAACCGGTATCAGCCTGATTTTCGACTCTTTTGACAATATCCCGAACCCTTTCTTGAATTCGCCTATGTTCCCGTCAAGCGTGCGCAGGCCCTCCGGAAAAAGGCAGACGCTCTTTCCGTTCTTCAGGACGTACCAGCAGCTTCTTAAAGCCTCCAACAGATGCGAGGAAAAATCAAGCGGAATGATCCTGCCGATTTTTATCAGATGGCGGATAACAGGCACGGTAAAAAATGGCCTGAAGCCCACGAAGAAGAGTTCCAGCCTCGGAAAATGAGGCAAAGAGACCCCCACAAGAAACCCGTCCATGTAGCTTGTGTGGTTCACATATAAAACATAGGGCCCTTTTTCGGGCACATTCTTTTTGCCCTCGACCTTCAGGCTGAAGAACAGTTTAAAGATCAGATAGAACGGGACGAGGAAAAGGAAACAACCCAGCCATACGACGGGTCCGGGCTTAAGGTCTATTTTTCTAAGGTTCTCTTCTCTGGGAGGGACCGCGAGAAGGTCCTTCCAGTGATCCGGCCCCGCGGCTATGTCTTTTTCAAGAGGTTTGAACGCCTTTGTTTTGCCCTCAAGTTGCATCTCCACCCCGGCAATAAGGTCTTTAACGGTAAAAGCCTTACCGATAACATCGTCATCTATCTGGATATTGAACATCTTTTCAAGATCGTACGACATCTCTATCCTGCCGAGAGAATCCACTCCGATATCGAGTTCCAGAAGGTCCCCGGGAAGTATCGTCCTTCCGCTGCCGCTTTTTCCCTTTAGATAGTCCGCTATTTTTACGCCGTGCTCCGATTCCATCATCTCGAGGTCCTTCGGAGAGGCCTCTTCCCGTCCGGACACATGCTCCTCTTCAGCGGCCCCGGACGCGTAGATCTCTTTTACGGCGAACCGTTTGATCTTGCCCAGGACAGTGCGCGGCAGGTCTTCAAGGGTGACACTAAAACCCATTATCCTTTTGTGAGGCGCGAGCGAACGGGACACATTATCGAATCTTTCCTTTATGACGTTTTTTAAGTTTATTTCGCTGTACTTTTTGAAGAACTCAAGATCGGGCACTACCACCGCCCATAGGACGATGTTCTCCCCGCCTTTTTCCCTGGACGGCGCCTCAAAAACGCACATCTCTTTCACGGGGGCCTGTTTTAAATAAGCCTCTTCTATCTCTTCCGGATATATGTTCACCCCCGAGCTTAATACGAGCATCTCTTTTATCCGTCCGGTCAGATAAAGGTACCTGTCTCCGTCCATATACCCCAGGTCGCCCGTATGGAACCATCCCGCTTTGATGGCCTCATCGGTAAGGTCCTTTCTATTGTAATACCCTTTCATTATATTTCCGCCGCGCGCGACGACCTCGCCGATGCCGCGCTTGTCCATGTTCTCTATTTCTATTTCCACGCCCGGGACGGCCACACCGACAGAGCCTATTTTCGGCTTTGTAAGCGGCGTCATCGTAAGGATCGGAGAAGTCTCGGTAAGGCCGTAACCTTCCAGTATAGTGAACCCCAGCTTGAAAAGCGTTCTCGCGATATCCTCGTCAAGCTTGGCGCCGCCGCTTATGAACGCGCGCAGGGACCATCCGAACCTTTTGTGAAGAGCGAACAGGACGTATCGCGTCAGATTGATCCCGGTCCTGTTCCTCAATTTATATAAAAGGTTAATAACAAGTCTGAGAAGGGCGCCTAGCGGAAAAGGCACTTTTTTTAACCTGTCCGTTATCCTGCCGCAAAGCGCGTGGAATACCTGCGGCACGGCTATAAGCGATGTGGCGCCGTTCTCCTTCATGGCAGCCACGAGATCCTCGCCCCGCATGCTCGCCGGGTAGATGATCCTGCAGGCGTATAAAAGCGGGTATATCATCGTAGCCGTCAAAGGATACGCGTGATGCAGCGGTAGGACCGAGACAACGCTGTCCTTGTCCGTTATGATCCCCACTTCGTGTATTGACGCGCAATTGGCCAGGAGGTTCCCGTGGGAAAGCATGACGCCCTTAGGCACGGCTGTCGTCCCCGACGTGTATAAAAGGCACGCGAGGTCATCGCGGCCGATCTGCGCGTCTGCGGGCGGCGCGACCTTATTTTTCAGCGCCGCTCTGAACGCGTCCGAATCCGCAGAAACAATATCTATCGGAGTCTTTTCGGAGACCTCTTCCGCGAGGGCGAAATGCGCGTCGCTGGTAAAAATGAGATCGCACCCCGCGTCTTTTAAGATATTCCCCGTTTCTTCGGGGCCGGAGGCGTGATCAAGCGGCACGCATACGGCGCCCCTTGATATGACAGCGAAAAAAACGACGGCCCACTCGGGCCTGTTCTCCATCAGAATGGCGGCTTTATCATCTTTTTTGATGCCTTTTTCTTTCAAAAAGGCGGATAAAGCGCGCACGCGCCCGGCTGTTTCTTCAAGATCGATATCCCGCCACTCGTTACCGGCTCTGTACGTGATAACGGTCTTAGCGGGGTGCCGCGCCGCTGTCTCATAAAATCTATCTCTTAAGTTCTGATCCACACGGGACCTTCCTTATGATAAAAAACCCCGCCAGCACGAACAGGCTCTGGATAAGCATCGCCGCCCTGTAACGCGCTTCGCCCATAAAACCGAAAACAAGTACGGAAATCCCCCATACAAGCGGGCCGACCATGGCGGAAGACTTGCCGACAGCACCGAGCAGGCCGAACACCTCGCCAAGTTTTTCTTCGGGCGAAAGCTCTATCACCAGCACCCTGCTGGCGGTCCAGATCGACCCCATGGCGACGCCAAGAAGCGGGCCTATGATCCAGAAAAACACTTTTGAATAAGCGAGCGCCGTGAAAACAAGGCAGAAAAGCCATAACGACAAAGAGGCCATGATCGCCTTCCGGGGCCCTACCCTGTCGGTGACAAACCCGAAGAGAACGGAACCGATTATAGCGACCACCGTTGAGACTATATATATCGCTATCATCTCGCTGTCGCTGAAGTGCGCGACTTTCTTGACATAGACGGACATAAAGACTATCAGCGTGTTCACGGCGTTAAGGAATATGAACGCCGCCAGCAGGAACCGGGCGAGACCCGGATATTTTTCCGAGTTCACGAACGTCTCTTTTATACGAGAAAAGATCTTGCCGATCCCCGGCTCCCTCTTCGCGCCGGGCGGCGGGGCGCCCTCTTTCACCAGGAAAAAACACGGCAGTGAAAAAACAAGGAAAAGCGCCGCCGTGGGCACGAAAGCCCCCTGGTGCCCGTGCTTGAGCACGAACGGCCGCGTGACCAGAAGCCCGGTTATGGCGCCAGCATACCCCAGGGCCACGCCCAGGCCGGACACCCTGCCCACTTCGCTCCTGTCACAGATGTTCACAAGCAGCGCGTTATAAAAGATCGACGCTATCTGATACGTAAGATTAGCGAACGCGAATACCAGAAGCCCCGCGAAGAGACCGGGCACTACCCCCAGAAAAGCGGTGAAAACGCACGCGGATAACGTGAAAAGAACCAGAAAAGGTATTCTTTTTCTGTAAATATCCGAAAGGGTGCCCAGAAGGGGTTCCAGGACCGCCGCGACCAGCAGCGACCCGGAAAGCGCCAAGCTGTAAAGTATATCCTCTCTCGCTTTATCCACCGTGACCCAGAGGACAAAATACAGGGATATTACGTTCAGCGAAAAGATCGTGCCGGCAAAATCATAAAAGGCCCATCCAAGGACTTGCAGTCTTTTCTTCATTACAACTTTTATGTTGTATGTTAAACCTTAGGTCACTGCGAGGTCGTAGTCGTCTGTTTTTCCGCGGCCACCTTCTGGTACTGCGCTTTTATGAGATCGTTCTCATCTTTGAGCTTTGTGATCTGGTCCTCGAGCTCTTTCACCTGCCGCTTAAGGAAAGCGTTCTCCAGCTGGACCTTTTTGGCCTGTTCGTTGAAATCCGACATCTCTTTCTGGACCTTGTCGTACTTGTCCTGCAGTACCTGGTGTTCGCTTTTGGGCACTCCGCATCCGACAAGAGCGAGGACTACCGTGAACAATACCGCGTATTGCGCGAGCTGCACTACTTTTAACATTTTATCCCCCCTTATTTTCTATTGGGTCATCCACCTGAAAGCATGCCTTCAAAGACCTTGTTCCATATCTCTATTCCGCGCGTGAAACCGAGATACAACAGGATCAGGACCATTACAGCGATGAACATTATAAAAAAGAACGATTGTGCCGCCTGTTTATCTTCCAGTTCCTGGCCGGCAGTTTCCGGTTTCTCTTCCTCTTCATGATGATGCAGGTCGCCGCCGCATAACAGGCATACGCCCCATGTGTCATCATATTTTTCTTCGCATTTCTTGCATTTTTTGGCCAAAATGCATCCCCCGGCTTTTATTCCTTCTTCAGCCAGCCGCTGACGGCGTCCTTTATGCCCTGCTGGACCTCTTCTTTGGCGGTCTCCTCAAGGACGTTCTTGAGGTAGGGCTTCACCAGCTTCATAAGAGAATCCTGAAACCCCGTGAATTTCGGGTTTTCCACCGTTCCCGTTATTTCGAACTTCAGCTTTACGGGGTTGATGGTGTTCATGGCATTGCAAAGCGCGGACATCGGCACCAGCCCGGCGAACATCTGGTTCGGGCTCTTCGGCTCAAGATCATGATCCCGGAGCACCAACGAATTATCAGAACTTATTTCATCATCGATCACAAGAGTGGACGATCTAAGCGACAGTTTCCCTTTCGCCACGTCCACCGGTACGGAATCCTGGTAAATGAACTTAAGCGCCGCCAGGTCAAGGTCGCTGGAATCAAGATCCACCATCGTTTTTTGCGAACCGCGGGTGAATTTCTGGGTATAAGACACGTCAAAACTGCCCGCCGGTTCTTTTTCTTTCCTGAGGCTGCCCTTGGCGTACATGCCGTCTATCTTCACTCCCCTTTCGGGATCGAACGCTATTCCCCGCATCCTTATATCGGCTTTTTCGACATCCACCTCGCCGGTATCCGCTTTGAGCCGCGCGCGGCCCGTGACCCTGAGGTTGCGCACTTCAAAAAGATAACCGGACCGTATGGTCTTAAAACGCACCACTCTGCCCTTGGGAAGCTGCTGCACTTCCCTGGTTATTTCTTTGGCTTCCGTCTTTTTCTGTTCTATCGCTTCTTTTGACGACTTTTGCTTGAACATCTCGTACACTTTGCTGAACCAGTCCTTTTTGCCCCTGAGCCTGTCAAACCATGCCCTGGCCCTGGCGCCCACGCTGGGCGGCTCCTTTTCAGGTTCGGCGAGTTTCTGGATATTGAAGGTGCCGTCCGGTTCGGTCTGGACGTCTATCTCAGCTCCGGAAACATTTATACCGGAAAAGACGATCCTTTTTGAAAGAAGCCCTATGGGGCTCAGGCGCGCCGACGCGCCCTTGACGGCGGCGATACGCTCATTGGTGTCGGGATCGAATATCTTCAGGTTCTTGAACGAAAATGACAGCGTTACCGGCCAGACGCTTACCCTGTCAACGGTTATCCTGACGTTGCTGTGTTTATTGATCTGGTCTATCACGATCTTCCCGATCGCCGGGCTTATCAAAAAGCCCACCCCCATCTGGATCACTGCCAGGATAATCGCAAGTATGACTATGCCTTTTACGTTGAACACTTTCATTATTCCATGCTCCGGAGGCGCCCGACGAGTTTAAGCACCTTGCTGATAATGGGCACTTTCTTGAACCATTTAACAAAGGCGGAATTTTTTATCTTCACGAAATACTTGTCGCGAAGCAGGACGAATCCTTTTTTCGCTCCTATATATACGGGCGCGGTGAGGATGGCAGATACCACTATGCCGCCGTTGACGAGGGTGTTGTTAAGGTCAAGATACGCGATGATCGGAAGCCCCGTGATGATCTCCCAGAACCGCGTCAAGAACCCGACATCTATGAGAAGCAGCCCGCCGAGTTTATCCGCGAGGGCGCTTACGCCCAGCACATAGAACAGCTTGAAAAGCGGCAGCACCAGTATGGCGGCTAACCTGTTGATCTTAAAAAGAAAAAAACAGAGAAAAAGCACGACGGCCATCGGCCCGTTCAGGGGAAGAAAACCAAAAAACATTCCCAGACATACACCCGCGGCCACTTCGTCAGGTGAGACATTAGAGTCAAATAATCTGACTATTTTAACGGGTAAGTTTATCAGGAACAGCATGTTATTATTATAATGCCGCTTTTACAAAATGCAAGGTCGGCGCATTATTTACTTCGCCGCGCCGCCTGTCATCTGCGTCTTCATATATGGCATGGATTCATATGCGCATTGCAGGCCTATCTTTGTGGCCGTCATGATTATCGCGTAGATCACCATCAAAAGGACTATCTGCCAGAAAAGTTTACCGCTCATGACAACACCTCCCGAAAAATACAAAATTAGTAATGCGGATAATGGATCGCCCCGCTCTCAACCAGGCTCTGCATCTTTTTGATCCTCGCGTACTGGTCCACCTGTATCACGCACATAATGACGATATAAATAACCACCGCAAGCGTAAGTAAGGTCTTGTTCAAAACCGACATCGCCCCTCTCCTTTTTTTAATGTACCGCCATGCTTAGTAATACGGCGTCCTCAACGGCCTTTTTAAGGTTCTCGCTGCTCACCGTGGCACCGGTAACTGAATCCACTTCAGTGGATTGTTTCTCTATCATCTCCTGCAAAAGCGGTCTCACCATGTTGGCGTATTTCTCCCCGCCGCCGCCATGCTTAACTATCTCTATCTTTGTCATCTTCCCGTCCTTGACCGTCACAGCAACGGTAACAAAAGAACTGCTGGCGGTGTATACACCGTCCAACAGCGGCAGTTCACCAATATCTATCGCATAGCACAATATGGCGCTACTCAGCAATATGGCTATGGCAAGAACAGCTCTTTTCATACTAATAGAATATACCCGCTCTTCCCCCAATTGCAAGCCCCAGTCCCACCGACAAAGTCGGTGGGACAGAGCATTTGAACATTGGAACATTCGAGCATTGTTCAAATGCGGTCTAATGATCGAATGCTCTAATGTTTCATCCCAGGCCTGTCCCCACTGTTTATTTTCTTAAGGTTTTATGTTATATTCTCACATGAGCCAAAAGGAGCATATATG
>Ga0272444_10005512_pt1 | contig 10949 bp, 8 predicted proteins | sample SSMForm13_FD_201033 | JGI IMG/M metagenome (GOLD analysis project Ga0272444, IMG submission 201033) | Marine sediment archaeal communities from Little Sippewissett salt marsh, Falmouth, MA, United States - SSM-Form-13 | ecosystem: Environmental > Aquatic > Marine > Wetlands > Sediment ... | reverse complement strand
GTTCCCCTGGCGGAGAAAGGCAACGGCCTGGTGGAGATCCCCATTTCTCTCGATCTCCTCCGGATGGGAACTTCAATCCGGAGCCTTCTGACGGGATCAGAGCCCCTGTCGATCCGGCTCCTGGGTGATCTGGACATGAGCTCTTCCATGCCTCCTCTGGATCGCACCCATCTTCCCTTCGATCTGCGGGGAAATACCGAGGTGATCCAGCCCTGACCGAACCTCTTTTTCAAAATAGGGATTCGGAAATGATTTGTCAAGAGCGCGCTCCCTCGAACACGCCCGCGGCTCCGGCAGGGCCTGGTTCTTGCCCGATCGGCGATACCATCACACGACCTTGACATCCTCCACTACCAGCACCAGCCCGCCATCATTCCCCGGCGCCAGATTATAGGCCACGTCGGCCAGGCGGGCGGAGGACAGGGTGGCCAGCAGATTGGTGCGCATCCCCCGGGAATCGGACGGGCGAAAGGGAACCTCATTGATGAGACCCCGGGTCCCATCTCCCCCGGGTTGGTCAAAAACTTTCACCTGAGCCTTGTAGCAACAGAACTGAGGAATGGAATTGGCCTGCCCGAAGGGCACCAGCCGCTGCAGATAGTCCAGTTCGTCGCCATTCAATCTGGCCGGATTCAGCACGGCATCGATGCGCAGATAGGGCGGGGCAAACCGCCAGCTGGTGATCTCACGGGCGTACTGATTGATCTTCTGTCGGAACTCGCCGATATGCTTCGGATCCATTGAGAAACCGCCCGCTCCCCGATGTCCCCCGTACTGCATGAAAAGATCCTCACAGTACTGGAAGGCCGCAAAGATGTCGAACCCCGTCGGCGCCCGGCCCTCGCCCACGATCCTCTCGCCCGTGTGCCCGATCACCACCACCGGCTGCCCGTAATAGCGCCTGACCATGCTGGCGCAGGCTCCCAGGGCCCGAATGGGCGTCTCCTCAGCGACAACGATGATCACCGGTGCCTCGAACAGGCGCTCCTCCCTGACGCGATCGACCACTCTGCTGCAGGCATCCTGAGTTTCCTGTCGTTTCGTCCGGCTGGATTCCATCAGCTCCTCGGCGATCTTCCGGGCCTCCTCCGAATCCTCGGTTTGCAGCAAGGTGGCCGATGAGAACTTTCCCTGGTGATTGCGGCCGAATTTCAGGGCTCCGTTCATCTCCTGAGCATTGGCTCCGGGACCCAGCAGGCGGCGCAGGGCGACGATACCCGGCCGGGTGGAGGATCTCAACAGCTCATCGCCCAGGCGGCTGAAAACGCGGTTGTCCTCCACCAGGGGCACCCGGTCGGCGATCGTGCCCAGAGCCGTTAGATCGAGATGGCGGTCGAAATCGAAGGCCGAGTCCCCCGACAGGGCTCTGGCCAGTTGATAGGCCACACCCACGCCGGCCAAGCTGCGGAAAGGATAGCGGCTGTCGCCCCGCTTGGGATTGATCACCGCCAGGGCCCGCGGCAGCCCGCCCTGAATCTCGTGATGATCGGTGATGACCACGTCCAGCCCCAGCTCAGTGGCCATCTGCATGCCCGGAAAATCACTCGATTCGCTGTCGACAGTGATGATCAGGCCAAACCGGTCGCGCTTGAATCGCTTCAGGGCCTCCCGTCGAAATCCATACCCCTCGGTGGTCCGGTCGGGGATATAATAATCCGCCTGCGCCCCCAGGCCCCGGAGTGTTTCTTTCATCACGGTGACACTGGTGGCGCCATCGGTATCGTCATGGCCAAAGACCAGTATTCTCTCATGTTCGATTATGGCCTTGCGAATACGCCCCACGGCCACATCGATATCCGGCAGCAGGAAAGGATCGTTCAGGTGGGCGGTCTTGGGTTTTAGAAAACGCTCCACCCGGGAGGGATCATCCAAACCCCGGCCCACCAGAATGCCGGCCAGCAGCGGCTGAATATCCAGCTGGCGACTGATCCAGTCGCGCTTTTCCTCGTTCACCTCATTAATGATCCATTGATGGGACACGATCACCTCACCATCTCTATTCGTTAAAGGTCTCTTCGAAAATTCGCGCGGCCCGCAGTACCTCCTCGGCGCTCACATCCAGATGGGTCACGGCCCTGATCTTGGCGGCCCCGAAGACCACCACCAGAAGGCCCCTCTCCCTCAGCTTGCTGGCGGTCTGCTCCGGATCGATGCCCAACCCGGTGATATCCATAACCACGATGTTGGTCTGGACCGTTGACAGATCGATGTGAATGCCCTCGATGCGGTCCACTCGCTCTGCAAAGGCCCTGGCGTTGCGGTGATCCTCGGACAGGCGGTCGATATGATGCTCCAGGGCGTAAATCCCGGCGGCGGCCAGAATGCCGACCTGGCGCATGCCCCCTCCGTACATCTTCCGATAGCGCCGGCAGCGGTCGATAAAATCCCCTTCCCCCGCCACCATGGACCCCACCGGCGCCCCCAGGCCCTTCGATAGGCAGATGCTGACCGAGTCGAAGAGGGCGGCATACTCCCGGGCGGGAACACCCGACGCCACGCTGGCATTGAACAGCCGGGCGCCGTCCAGGTGCATGGCGATGCCCTTCTCCCGAGCCAGCCTGCTGATGGTGCGAATCTCCTCGATGGGGTAGACAACTCCACCTGCCCGATTGTGGGTATTCTCCAGGCAGATCAGCGTGGTGGGCGGTATATGGATGTCATCCGGGCGTATGGCCGCCTGAACCTGTTCTGCCGTGAGGACGCCGTGACGACCGTCGAGGGGATGAAGCTGAACCCCGGCCAGCACGGCCGGACCGGCCACCTCATAGTTGAAGGTATGGCAGTTCCGCTCCAGGATGACCTCATCCCCGGGATGGGTATGGGCGCCGAGGGCCACCTGGTTGGACATCGTTCCGCTGGGCACGAACAGGGCCGCCTCCTTGCCCAGGAGCCCCGCCAGCATGGACTCAAGCCGCTGGACGGTGGGGTCGTCCTGGAAAACGTCGTCCCCCACCCGGGCCTCGAAGATGGCCTGCCGCATGCCTGGCGAGGGCCGGGTGACGGTATCGCTGCGCATGTCGATGGGGTTCATAAGCGCTCCCCTGACGGTGAAAGCTGCTCGCAACAGAAGATCTTTAGCTTAACAGTATAACCGAATTTGCCGTTTCTGTCAATGGGAAAAGAACGATCATGACAATCCCCGTCCCCTCTGATAATGCGGAGTTCAGGCCGAATGACCGCAGCCTTCGTGAATCTCTTTTTCGGGCCGTTCAGCATGGAGATATCGGTTCAATATTTTCTTGACAAAAACTCACTTCCGTGATACAATGGAATTACTCACCGGCGGAAACCGTGCTCGTGATTTTCGATGGTTCTATATCATTCCTCAGATGTTCGCGCATGACACCGCTCAAAGGAGGTGCCGTCATGAAACGATCCGGTCTCATCGTCATTCTTTCGCTGGCCCTGATCCCGGCAGCGACCGCGGCCGAGGTGCCCGGCCTGCTCAATTATCAGGGCACCTTGACCGATCAATACGGGCTGGCGCTGGATGACACTCTCTCGCTGACCTTCTCCATTTACAGCGTGCCGGCGGGAGAACTGCCCCTGTGGACCGAAACGCAAGCCCCGGTAGCCGTCAGCCAGGGGATCTTCAATGTCCTGCTGGGCTCGGTAAATACCCTGACAGACAGTGTCTTCGATGAGCCCACCCGCTGGCTGGGGATCACCGTCTTGGGCGAGCCAGAGATGCAGCCCCGGCAGCAGATCGTCACGGTGGGCTATGCCTTCCGGGCCGCCGAGGCCGACACGGCCGATGCTGTACGCGGCGGCAGCGGCAGCGATGGCGACTGGACGATCGCAGGCAGCGACATGTACGCCGCGACTCCTGGAAATGTCGGCATCGGCCTGAGCAGCCCGGACTACAAACTTCACGTGAATGGCGTTTTCGGTCTGGGCAACACCTATACTACCGAGTTCCCCGACTATGGGCATGGACCGGCTGTATTAAAAAGATTCGCCTTTGGAGTCAACTATGGCGGGCAGGAAAATCCGATCATGGGAACGATGAGGTTCGATGATGGATCGAACTTCGGGGAACTTGCTTTCTTATCGAAAGCCTATGGCTCAACTCCGAGGGCCATCGCCTTTCGTGAGGGCACTGCCGGCACCGGGGGCGAGGAGAAATGGTTCATTGGAACGAACGGAAAAGCATTTTTCGCTGACCGGGTCGGCATCGGAACCGCCGATCCCCAGAGAGCGTTGCATGTCTCCAGCGACATGTCCAGCTTTGGCATGGTCACCATCGAGCGGGCCAGCACCTCAGCCGGTGAGGCGTCCATCGGCTTCAAGGAACGAAGCGATGCCGCCGGGGACAGCACCTGGGTGGCGGGAGTCGGAGGCTGGGGCAATACCAGCGATTTCGTCATTGGCCGGGGAGCGGTTGATTTTCTGATCAGCCATGATGCCGACGTGGGCATCGGAACCACCGCCCCGGAAAGCAGACTGCACGTCAAGGGCGACGACTGGCCCACCTACGTGACCATCGAGGCACCCGGCGGATATGCCCCGGGAATCAATCTGAACGTCGCCGGCAGCAACGAATGGTCGATCTTCTACCATCCGGGCGATTCCCTGATCAGCTTCTACCGCAATGGCGCCGGAAGCCAATTGGTGATCAAGAACGACGGCGCCGTCGGCATCGGGACCGGATACACCGGTACGGCGCAGCTGGTCGTCATGGGCGGGAATGTCGGTATCGAGACACATTATCCCGGCCAGAAGCTCGATGTGGATTATGGAAATATCATCGTCCAGGGAACCGGCAGCTGTGACGCCCCGGGAGAAGAGGGGATCGTGTATCTTGGCACCGTGCATCACCTGATTAAAGGCGTTTATGGCTTCGGCGTCAAGATCGGCACCTATGCCGCGGGCGATTCCGCTCTGACCATCAGGGAGCTATCCGGCAATGTCGGCATTGGGACGACCACTCCCGATGAGAAGCTGCATGTCAGGGGAACGGTGAAATGCGATGTGCTCAAGCTCACCGGGGGAGCAGACATCGCAGAGCCTTTTGAGGTCAGCGGCTCCATGGAGATGGAGCCCGGCATGGTATTGACCATCGATCCGGACCATCCCGGAGCCCTGAAGATCGCCGACAGAGCTTACGACCGCTGCGTGGCCGGCATCGTCAGCGGAGCCGGGGACATTGCTCCGGGACTGATCATGAGCCGGTCGGCTGATACGGCGCCCGGAGAACACCCCGTCGCACTCACCGGCCGCGTATACTGCTGGGCCGACGCATCCTCCGGAACCATTCAGACGGGAGATCTGCTGACCACATCGGATACGCCGGGGCACGCCATGAAGGTAACCGATTACGATCAAGCTCAGGGGGCCATTATCGGTAAGGCCATGAGCTCTTTGGAACAGGGGCAAGGATTGGTTCTGGTTCTGGTCACCCTCCAGTAGGAAAGGCGGTGCTGTCATGAAAAGATCGGTGATGAATATGACGCCGGCGGGCCGCCCGGGCGCATTGCTTCTGGTCCTGTGCCTGCTGATCCTGCCGAAGGGCGCCGGGGCTACAGAGATGGGGGCCGGCCAGGTGCGTGCCGCCGTGACCACCTGGGTGCGGCAGATCAGCGCCGACGCACGTTCCGACGCGGTCATCGAAAGCCTTGAGCCCTACCGGCAGGACGGCCGGACAGTGGCCTATATCGCTCACCTCTCCGGCGGAGGATTCTGCCTGTGCGGGGCCGACGATCTGGTGCTGCCCGTCTATCTGTACAATCCCCACGCGGAATATGATCCCCAGATCCCGGACTATGATTTCGTGCTCTGGGAGATCGGCACCCGTTTAACATCGCTCCGTGAAGGCCTGGCACAGAGGGATCCCGCCATCCTGCAGTATCAGGATCTTCTCTCGGGAAGAGTGTCTCTCTGGCAAAACCTGATCGCGGGTCAAGCTCCTCCACGGTGGGAATGGTCGAAGGAGACTCGCACCGCCCCGGATTCCATGAAGCTCATCTTCACCCCCCAGTGGCATCAGGGGTCACCATATAACGATCTGTGCCCGGAGCTGGATCCGGGAAACAACAGCGAAGTTCCCGTCGGCTGCGTGGCCACGGCCATGGTCCAGATCATGTACCACTGGCAGTGGCCCAACAGCGGCGTGGGCGCCGACACCGTCTGGTACAACCGGCGCTGGGAGACCAATTGGATCAGTGAACCTCTCACTACGGATCCCGGAATTCCCGCGGGCTACGCCGGCCGTCTCCAATGGACCGCGACCGCCGGGGGTCAACTGGAGATGAACGGTCGCTGGGACATCAGCGTCTATGAGGCGGCCTGGCAGATCAGCAATAATACCAATTACCGGACCGCCCTGTTTACTCTCTACAACCGGCTCAACTCCAACACCACCACCTGCCCGGCCAACTTCGGGGCCACATCATACAACTGGAGCGTTCTCGGGGATACCGTCGGGGAGCCGCCGGACCCGGGCGCCTCCGAGGCGGCCGAGATCAGTTATCAGGCCGGCGTCGCTGTTGATATGAGTTATGGCACCTGGGGATCTGCGGCCTCGACCGGCGATGTGCCGGGCGCCCTGACGGATCATTTCAGATATGATCCTGACGGCGTCTACAGTGTCAGAGGCACCAAATCGGCCAGCACCATGGTGGAGGAGATCCAGTGGCTGCGCCCGCTGGAGATGCGCGGCTGCCGGCCCACGGGAGGCTGTCATGCCTGGGTGTGCTATGGCTACAACAAGATCCCGGCGACCTGGGAGTTTCTGATGAATATGGGCTGGGGCCCGGCCACCAGCCGTGTCTGGTACACCCTGGATAGCGCCTGGCTGGGGTTCACGCTGAATCAGTATCATGCCACACGATTGGCCCCACTGGATGTGATCCAGTTCGTCGGGGCCGCAGACCTGGGCGACGGCTCTCCCGACGATCCCTACCGGGACCTCGCAGAGGCTGCCGTGGAGGCGCCGGACAATGCCACTCTGATCTTCAAGGCCGGCTCTGATAACACCTTCTCAGGCCCTCTCACCGTCGATCGCCCCCTCACGCTGATCGGGCACGAGGCCAGCATCCACAGCAGTAAATCCGGTCTGGCCTCGGAACCGGTGCAAATGGAAACACAGCAGAAAATCGACGGGAAAGTCAAGGAAGGGAGTCGGCCATTGGAGCAAAGGAGAAAAACTCCCTGAGCGACATCGAAAGGCTCAATTGAGAAATCGAGTCTATGCCATTCAGAAAAGATGCTATCAAGACCAGGCCCTCCCGATCATTCGGGAGGGCTATTTTTCTGCGCATAACATCACAGCTCTGTGTTCTATAAAGTATTTCAATTTTTTTTCTTGACACGAGACCGCTTTTCGGGTAGAATGGTAACGCGATTTACTCTGTTCTTTAACAGCGGACAAATTCGATTGCGTGTTCTGAAACCGTCATCCTTTCACCATTCCATCTCACCCGGAGGTGCGAAATGAAGGTCGGAAACCTGATTGTCTCGGTAGCATTCGTCTGTCTGATCTGTACCTTTCTCTCCACACCAGTTATCGCAAAACAAAACACGATCATCGACGGCCAGGCATGCAACATGAGCCCGTCCAAATCCGTCCCCGGCCAGCTCAACTACCAGGGCTATCTAGCCGATGCCGCCGATTCAGCGGCCGTCACCGCAACCCTGGAGATGACCTTCCGGCTGTTCGACTCCGAGACCAAGGGGGCCGAGCTGTGGTCGGAGACGCACGCGATGGTCGAGGTCAGTGAGGGATTGTTCCAGGTTCTGCTGGGAAGTGTGACCTCATTTCCAACAAACCTGTTCGACGGCTCCCTGCTGTGGTTGCAGACCGAGGTCGGCACGGAGATCCTGGTTCCCCGCAAACCTTTGGTCAGCGCGGCTTACAGCCAGATGGCGGAGATGGCCGATCACGCCTCCACGGCCGACTGGGCCACCGACGCGCAGAACGCGGTCCATGCCGACACGGCCGATCATTGCCCCGGGGTCAGTGCCTGGACGGTCTCCGGCGACGACGTCTACCGCCAGACGGGCAAGGTGGGCATCGGCACCACCAGCCCGCTGACCGAGCTGGACGTGGACGGCTCGGTGAATGCCGCCACCTACTACGGCGACGGCTCCAACCTGACCGGTATCAGCGGCACAGCGGACAACGACTGGACCATTTCTGCTCCCGACATCTACTCTGCTCTTGCCGGTAAGGTGGGCATCGGAGTCACCCACCCCACCACCAAGCTGGAGGTCGATGGCGACGTCAAGGCCACCGCCTATTACGGCGACGGCTCCAACCTGACCGGGATCAGCGGCACCACCGATAACGATTGGAGCATCGCTGGAGACGACATCTATCACGAAACGGGCAAGGTCGGCATCGGAACGTCCAGTCCCACCGTAGCGCTCGATGTGCGCGGCCAGGCGAACATCGGACTTGGGGCGCAATCTCTGCACATTAACGACGACGGCCAATTTTACGACATCGATGATCCGGTGACCATTAACGATTGTCTGGCCGTCCTTTCCAGCAGTCCTTCCTATTTCGCCTCAGGTTACCTTGGCATCGGGACGGCCAGCCCCTCAAAGAACCTGCAAATCAAAGGTAGCGAAACCACAGTGGCCATCGTCGATACTGGCGCAGGGGCCACAAACATCTTTATGGTAGCCTCCGGTCATGATACCTGGCAGTTGCGGACCGGGTCGGTCGGTTTCTCCATCAAGGACATGACCACGGCCATCGATTACCTGACGGTCAAGATGGATGGCAAGGTCGGAATCGGAACGACCAGCCCGAGCCAGGTGTTGCACGTCGCCGGGCACGGATTGATCGAGGGCCCTGACGGCTTCGACACCGTCGGTGAACAGGCCACTCTCTTTCTGGGCGACACGGGAAAATACTTGCGGTCTACCTTTGGCGGCAGCACGACCCTGAATTCGAACGATCCGATCCTTTTGCGTACGATCGGAGACGCCAACCTGTTATATCTGACCTCTTCGGGAAGAGTGGGCATCGGGACGACCAGCCCCTCGGAAAAGCTGGAGGTGGCCGGAAGCGTCGAGGTGAATAACGACCTGATCGTCAGCGGCGCCTATAAAGGCACCATCGGACCCAACAACGGCGCCCCCTTTCCCCGCCCGGCCTTCGACTCCGGCTGGCAGACCATCGATGCCGGCGTGGGACTTGGAATCATTCACGACGTTGGTGGTGATATAGATGACTACGTCATTGACATGCAGATCAACGGGGGCACCAGCAATCGATATCTTACTAGTGACGCGATTTACTGGGATTCCCTAACTGCAACCGGTATGTCAGTTACCCGCGTTCCCGGCGATCTAACTGTGAGCACCGTGCGCATCCGTATCTGGGTGTATAATTGAGATCCGACTCCAGTACTCCTTCCAATTGGACTTAGGCTTTGCAGTTTAGAACCAATCCCAGTCACCACCGAGAAAAGGGGCGCAGCATGCTGCGCCCCTTTTCATGCGGCAGACAGGTTATTTGCTTCTTCCCCTCGAACCCTCGAATCTCGCTTCACGAACTCCGGTTTTTTCCCTGATCTCTAATCTCTAACCCCTGATCTCTTTCCCGCATAAAACAAACCGCCGGCATGACACCGGCGGTTCATTTTTCTCCAAACTATGAACGAAACTCTCCTACGTTCCGCTCACCGTCATCTCCGCGATCCGGTAGGTGGGACAGACCCTCGATCGATCGAAGACCAGATCGTTCCCCACGGCGTCCAGGTTCTTGAGCATGTCCAGGATGTTGGAGACAATGGTCACCTTGGCCACCGGCTGGGCGAACTGGCCATTCTCTATCCAGACGCCCACCGCGCCCACGGAGAAGTCCCCGGTGATTACGTTGGTGGCCTGGCCGAGGATGGACATGATATACAGGCCATTCTGAACCCCGGCGATGATCTCCTCGGGAGGCGTCTGACCCCGCTGGAGATAGAAATTGTTGGTCCCGATGCCGGGGTTGACTCAGAGAGATCGAAAATCACAATAAGGACAGGCAATCTCATCAGGGGCAAGCTGAAGCCACATCATGGCCTGGAGCGTATTTTCACTTGGCTGCCCGGAATGGTGCGCCTTACCCTGAGCCAAATATTGTCTTGACAATGAAGGTCGGCTTGAAGATATTATATTTTCTATGTCAGCTAGTATTCTGTGGGAACATAGGGACATCCTCATCTGCGTTCTCTATAGAAAAGGAACCGTTTCATCCTTTGTTTGCATTAGTGCGCTGGACATAGTTTATGCTGAGGTCTAAATCTTTTACGACATTTGGACATCGAACATTGATGCAGAAAGAAATTGATCGCGAAACCCTTCCTGAACAAAAGGACTGACTCGAGAAGACCGGAGACCGATTAAAATTCGGCTGGCTTAGTGCGTTTCTAAGGAGACCCTATTTAAAAAAGGAGAAGAAATGATAGACCGGGATGATGTTCAAAAACGGGTGCGAAAAGTAACCTCGCATGTGCTGAGAATTGATCAGTCTGAAATTGGACCCGAATTGAATTTTGTATTTGACCTTGGGGCAGAATCAATAGACAGCATCGCTTTAGTCGCTGGTTTTGAAAAAGAATTTCATATCGAAATGGATGAGGATTCTGCTTTCGAAGTCCAAACAATAGACAAAGCTGTAGATTACATTATTGATTGCTTGGAGAAGAAAAAAAATACGGGGGGAGATTCTAAATGAGAATTATTATTACCAAAGATTACGATGAAATGAGCAAACGAGCTACATCAATTATTTTTGAGAAAATTTGCAAGAAACCTCACTTTGTTCTGGGATTGGATGTGTCTGATACTATCATCGGAATGTATCAGGAAATGATCAAACTGAACAAAGAGGATCGTTTGGATTTTTCAAGGGTGGTGACGTTTAACCTGGATGAGTATTTGGGACTCGCGTCAACCCATTCTCATAGTTGCCGCTACTTTATGGACACGAATCTGTTTAATCATATTAATAT
>Ga0272444_10005511_pt1 | contig 10951 bp, 2 predicted proteins | sample SSMForm13_FD_201033 | JGI IMG/M metagenome (GOLD analysis project Ga0272444, IMG submission 201033) | Marine sediment archaeal communities from Little Sippewissett salt marsh, Falmouth, MA, United States - SSM-Form-13 | ecosystem: Environmental > Aquatic > Marine > Wetlands > Sediment ... | reverse complement strand
ATCGGCGACAGGTCTACCAATGAGGGTGTCAACCTCAATTTCGGCGTGACCGCCACCGATCCCGATGGTATCGATCCGGCATTGACCACCTCGACTCTACCGACCGGCGCTACCTTTACCGATAATGGCGGCGGCAATGGTACCTTCGACTGGACGCCCGATTTTACGGAATCTGGAAGTTACAATGTTACCTTCTATGCCACCGATGATTCCGCTGCGGTCGACTCCGAAGTCGTGACCATTAACGTCATCGACGCCGGCAACCAGGCCCCGGTGCTTGATTCCATCGGGCCTAAATCCACGACAGAAAATGTCAATCTGCTCTTTACCGTGACCGCCTCCGATCCCGATGCCACCGATCCGGCGCTGTCGACCTCGGCCCTGCCGACCGGCGCCGACTTCACCGACAACGGTGACGGCACCGGAGCTTTCGACTGGACTCCCGATTTCACCCAGTCAGGCAGTTACGATATTACCTTCTATGCCGATGATGGTTCGCTCTCCGACAGTGAGGTCGTGACCATTAACGTCATCGACGCCGGCAACCAGGCCCCGGTGCTTGATTCCATCGGGCCTAAATCCACGACTGAAAATGTCAATCTGCTCTTTACCGTGACCGCCTCCGATCCTGATGCCACCGATCCGGCGCTATCGACTTCGGCCCTGCCGACCGGCGCCGATTTCACCGACAACGGTGACGGCACCGGAGCTTTCGACTGGACTCCCGATTTCACCCAGTCAGGCAGTTACGATATTACCTTCTATGCTACCGATGATACCGCCGCGGTCGATTCCGAAGTCGTGACCATTACTGTCATCGACGCCGGCAACCAGGCCCCGGTGCTCGATTCCATCGGGCCCAAGTCCACGACAGAAAATGTCAATCTGCTCTTTACCGTGACCGCCTCCGATCCTGATGCCACCGATCCGGCGCTATCAACTTCGGCCTTGCCGACCGGCGCCACCTTTACCGACAACGGTGGCGGCACCGGAGCTTTCGACTGGACTCCCGATTTCACCCAGTCAGGCAGTTACGATATAACCTTCTATGCCGATGATGGCTCGCTCTCCGACAGTGAAGTCGTGACCGTTACTGTCAATCAGGTAAATCTTGCGCCGGTGGCCGACGCCGGAGTCGATCAGATAAATGTTTTCGTGAATTCCACGGTAACTCTGGATGGAACTGCATCCAGTGATTTCGATGACGATCCTCTCGATTTCAGCTGGATTCAAATCGGCGGCACATCGGTGACCTTATCCGATCCACTTGACTCCATGCCGACTTTTGTTCCACCGTTACCGGATACATATATATTTGAACTGACCGTCTATGACGGGCAACTGTATTCCGCACCCGACACGGTGGAGATTACGGCTATCAATGCCGACCCGCCTCAGCCCATCGCGGATCTGGCGATCAGCATCAGCGGCGAAAGCCTTGTCCTCTCCTGGTCCGAAGTGACGACCGATATCGGAGGGTTGCCGACCGAAATCGGAACGTATATCATCTATCGTGATACCATGGCTTATTTCACGCCCAATCCCGATGATTCCATAGGCGCGGTTGATGCCCTCACGCTGGGCTTCACCGACAGTGATCTCGGTGGCGTGGACGTCGTCGGTGATACCCTCAGGCAGTACTTCTATACCGTCGTGGCCGAGGATATTTACGGTAACCGATCGACCGCTTCCAACCGGGTGGGCGAGTATGATTATCAAATCGTCACTACCGCCACGACCGATTACAACCTGATCGTGGTGCCTTTCGAGAACACCGGTATTACCACAGCCGACCTGTTGATCGATGCTATCGGTCGCAGCAATGTCTTCACGGTCAACAATTATCAGAATTCATCACAGAGCTTCGAGTCGCGGTTTGCGGCTGGCTTTGGTGTCAATTTTAACGTTGTCCCGGGTGGTGTTTACCAGGTTAACGCCGCTGTCGCCACTATTTTCTCGGTGGCCGGATCGGTTCCCGCACCGGGGACAATACAATATCAGTTAACGACAACCGGAACGACCAATTTCAGTTTCCTGTCGATTCCCTTTGACCGCGAGACGGATTTCGTCACGGCGCAGGATGTTCTGGATAATCTTCCGGGGAGCTTCAACACGCTGAATCGTTATGTGGCCGGATCGCAAAGTTACGAATCGCGCTTCGCGGCCGGATTCGGCGTCAACTTCCGGGTTAAAGCCGGTAAACCATACCAGGCCAATTCGGCCGTTGACGACACATTCCCGGCTCCCTAGGAGACCGAAAGAGGAGATGATATATTATGAGGAAAAAAGAGTATTACGATACATTTGGAGGTGTCAAGGTGTTTAATACCATAAGCAAGGTATCAAGGATGCTGGCCCTGATGGGCGCCCTGGTCCTTCTCAGTTCGATTTCGGCTTTTGCTCAGGGTTCGATATTCGGAACCGTAACCAATTCCGATGCGTCAATACCAGCCAACGGTGAAATCAGCTTCTTTGGATATCTGGATGATACCGATGAAGAAATCAGAATCGAAACCTGTGTCGGAGCCGGTTACGATGCCGGCAACTGGTTCGACGATTTTCAGAATTACCTGACCGAAGCGCCGGGAAATCCTTATGATTATCATTTCTATAATATCGCCAACGGTGAAGGCGCCGTGCTGTCCAAGCTGATTCCCAATAATTCATTTCAGCAGGAAGATATCGATCTGGCTCCGGTCGCCTGGCCGCTGAAGCCGACCGGCCTGGGGGCAACCGTCGTTTCATCGTCGTCTATCGTCATCAGCTGGAATTATATCCCTGGTGAAACCTATCATGTTTATCGACGCCTGGCGACGTCCAACGGTTCCTTTTTCAGAATCGACAATCCCGGAGGATCGCTGGCTGATCCCGGCGTGGCCGTCGGCTATTTCGTGGATAATACTTCTGATGGAACCAGCGGTTATCATTACCTGGTCATTGCCGAGAACGCCGGCGGCAGTCTGGGACCGCATTCCGATGTTCTGGTGGTTGATGGATCGGTTATTGCCGCTCCCGCCGTCATCTCGATCGATCCTGATTCCGGTTCTTATATCGGCGGGACACCGGTGACTATAGCCGGATCGGGTTTTGACATGAATGGAGCCACGGCAACCATCGGTGGCAATCCCCTGACTTCGCTGTCGGTTGTCTCACCCTTCGAGATGACCGGTTTGACCCCGGCCGGAACGATCGGGGCGGCCGATGTTTCCGTGACCAATACGGCCTCGGGTTTATCCGCCAATCCGCTTATCGGCGGCTACGATTATCTGGCCAACTCACCGCCGGTGCTCAATGCGATCGGTCCCAGAAGTATCAACGAAGGCGAAAACCTGAATTTCACGGTAACGGCCACGGATCCCGACGGTACGACTCCGAACCTCTTCGCGGAACCATTACCGGGAACAGCCACCTTTGTCGATAATGGCGGCGGCTCCGGAACATTCGACTGGACGACCACTTTCGCCGACGCCGGAATATACACGGTCACCTTTTATGCCACTGATAATATCGACACCGTTTTTGAGGATGTTGAAATAACCGTCAATGAGGTTGGTAACCAGGCCCCGGTACTCGACTCGATCGGGCCCCGGACGGTTACCGAGGGCAACAATCTCAATTTCTTGGTCACCGCCTCCGATCCTGACGGAACGACTCCTGAGCTGTCGGCCACCGGCCTGCCGCTTAATGCCACTTTCGATGATAATCTCGACGGCACCGGGACTTTCGATTTCAATCCCGACCTGACGCAGGAAGGCCTTTACTCCGTGACCTTCAAGGCCTTCGATGGCATTCTGGTGGACTCCGAGGTGGTTGAAATCACCGTTCTCCGAACCAATCAGACCCCGGTGCTTGATTCAATCGGAGAAAAGGATGTCTTCGAGGGCATCAACCTCAATTTCACCGTAATTGCCTCCGATGGCGACAACGATTCGCTGATACTTTTCACCTCGGCTTTGCCGGGGACGGCCGCCTTTACCGATAACGGCGACGGTTCGGGCATCTTCGACTGGACGCCGAGTTTTACCGATGCCGGTACGTATGATGTCACCTTTTACGCCACCGACGAAATCGATACCGTATCCGAACTGGTTACCATAACCGTTCAGGAGGTTGGCAACCAGCCGCCGGTTCTGGACAGCATCGGCCCCCTGGCGGTGATTGAGGGAGATACGCTTATTCAGTTAATAACGGCCTCGGATCCCGACGGAACGATACCCTCGATAGGCATCGATTCCCTCCCGGCCAACGCTGTTTTCGTGGACAGCGGTAACGGTATTGCCACCTTTACTTTCACGCCCGATTTTGCGCAATCCGGTTCATACAATGTCCTGTTCTACACTTCCGACGGCGTTCTGTCCGATTCGGAACTGGTTACGGTCACAGTCAACGAAAGCGGCAATCAGACACCGGTTTTGTCGGTTGTCAGCGACACCAGTATTTATGAGGGCGACTCCCTGGTGGTCGTCGTCGACGGCTACGATCCCGATGGCGGTGCCGTCTCGCTGAATGTCTTTGCCACGGTTATGGAATACGGTTTTGTCGACAGCGGTAACGGCGTCGGTGTCTTCCGGTTCGAGGCAGACTATTACGACGCCGGTTCCGAAACGGTTTCGTTTATCGTAAGCGACAATGATGTCCCCGTGGCCGCCGATACTGTCCCGATGAGCCTGAACATCATTGATGTCAATCAGGCGCCGGAGATCGCACCGATCGGCCCATTCGGCGTAGCGGTCGGGGATACCCTGACATTCGATGTCACGGCCAGCGACTCCACCGATCCCAATCCTTCGTATGTCTTGATCTTATCGGCTCTGGGAGCTCCGGTTCACTCCAGTTTCGTCGATAACGGCAACAATACCGGAACCTTCACTTTCATTCCCGATTCCACCCAGGTGGGGACGATAAATGTGACTTTCACGGCCACTGACAACGGTTCACCGGCCTTGTCGGACAACCTTCCTGTTGACATTAATATCGTTCAGGAAAACCGTCCGCCGGTTATCGATGTCGAGGACGCCTACACGGTTTTCGAGGGTGGTTCCCTGAGCTTTACCGTTACGGCCACGGATCCGGACGGCAACACGATTGTCCTTTCTATCAGCGAATTGCCGGATAATGCCACCTTTACCGATAATGGCGGCGGCGTTGGCTCTTTCGCCTTCGATCCTGACTATACACAAAGCGGTCTTTATGGATTGGTTTTCAGGGCCTATGATGGATTCGCCGTCACCAAGAAGAATGTTCTCGTTCAGGTCTACGAAGCCGGTAATCAGGCGCCCGAGGTGGACTCCCTGCCGACTCAGACTGTTACCGAGGGTGATTCCATTCAAATCACTATCACCGCTTCCGATCCCGACGGGGACACCCCGGTCCTGACGGCGGATTCGCTCCCGGAAAATGCCACCTTCATCGACAACGGTGACGGTACCGGGCTTATTGATTTCAATCCGACCTTCACTCAATCCGGAACTTATGATGTTTATATCTATGCCGATGACGGCGAGTACGTGGACACCCTTATCGTAACCATCGAGGTCGCCGAGGCCGGCAATCAGCCGCCCTCGATCAGCGACCCCGGCCAGCAGCAGGCCAACGAGAATCAGACCGTTAACTTTACGTTAACTTCGAGCGACCCCGATATGACGAGACCAGCTCTTTCGGCGGCCAATATGCCGGAAGGCGCCACTTTTGTCGACAACGGCGATTATACCGGAACCTTCAACTGGGTTACCGATTATTTCGATGGCGGTGATCATATCGTCACCTTTTATGCTACCGATTCTCTCGACGCCGGATTATATGATTCCGTCAACGTCTTTATCCGGGTTGATAACGTCAACCAGGCGGTGATTATCTACGTAACCGGCTTTTCTCCCTATGAAGTCGACGAGGGTGATACCTTAAACATCTATGTCTACGGCGTCGATCCTGACAGTTCCATTCCGATTCTGGAGGTCAATACGCCCGGCTATACTCTTGATTCCAACATGACCTTCTATGATTCTCTCAACGGTGTCGGCCTGTTCACCTTTGCGCCTGATTACAGCCAGGGTAACGATCCGCAGGCTCCGACGCAAAATTATCGCGACTACTATATCCAGTTCCGGGCTATCGATGCCGATGATCCATCGGTCATTAATCCTTCTAACGTTCTCCGGATCAAGGTCTACGACAAGAATCAGGCTCCGGTCATCGCTGCGGTCAACGATACGACGACCACTGAAGGCGACACCCTTTCTATCAGTATTTCCGCAACCGACCCCGATGGAACCATCCCGACGCTGAATGTCGACCCGACCACGCTTCCGGAAAACTCCAGTTTCACCGGTCCTTTCACAAACATGAAAACCTTTAACTTTATGCCGGAATATACTCAGGCGGGACCCTATACGATCACGTTTATCGCCAGCGACGGCAGTTTGGCCGATACTCTTAACCTCAATGTTGAAGTCCTCGAGGCGGGCAACCAGGCACCCTATTTCACCTCGATTCTCCCGGATACGCAGATAGTTCTGGCCGGCCAGTCATTCTCGAGTCATATTACCGCCGCCGATGCCGACGCAGATATTCTCACGATTACTGTCGATACGGTTTTGCCCTACGCGGCCTTTATCGATTCCGGCAATGGAGCCGCCAGTTACAACTATTTCCCGACACTATCCCAGGTGGGTGAAATCAATCTCGTGACGTTTTTCGTCGAGGATCCCTCCGGCGGTACCGATACCATGGCGACCTATTATCGGGTGGTCGATTTCCTGCGGGGAGATGCCAATTCCGATATGGAACTCAACATGCTCGATATCATGTTTCTGATTAACTTCCTGTATAAGGGCGGGCAGGAACCGGCCTCTCTGGAATCGGCTGATGTCAACTTCGACAGCTTAATCAACCTGCTTGATCCGACTTACCTGATCAATTTCTTCTACAAGCAGGGGCCGCCTCCGCCAGGCCTGTAAACTTCAGACAAAATAGTCTTCAGGACTTAACGCCGGGCCGTCCGCTAATCACGGACGGCCTTGTTATTGAGTAACTTAGGGAACATGGCGGGAGTTTATTCAACCCCAAAAGTCCTTGACAAAACATGCAATTGAGTTTATTATTATAAGGCTACGGGTTTTTGGAGATATTTTTCGAATACTGGCCTTTTTACAAGGTTGAGCTTTTCCTCACAAAGCCAGGTTAATCGGCACAGGAATACTGTGTTCACCGGGCAATGGTATTGGGAAACAACGGGCGTTCAATTGTATTTGACTGCCAAAACGCAGGATAACATGAAATCCAGGCGGCACTTAAGTAAGAAATTCGATTTTTCAGGTAGCTTCAAAGCGACTGAAATATCCTGAGCTTTGACCGGCCGTATTTCAGGAGAAAATTCCTGCCCGCGGATTGACCCAAGAGGAACAACCGGGTTGAGAATATTCAACGCACGCAAATTGCATTACGAACTTTTTGAATCAATGCCTTGAAAGGAGCAAAAAATGATCCAGAAATTATCGGCGTTATTTATCATTACGCTGGTGATGGTTGCATTTCTGGCGGCCGGTACCCTGGGAATGTCGAAAGCCGATAAAGATAAGTGGACCAACCACAATCGGGTGGCACCCGGAACCATGCCCAAGGCGAAAATAGCCGGAGCGGAACGTGGCACCGGTAGTGTTTCCACTCAGTCGGGTGGTTTTGAAAATCTCGGTTTTTACGAGATGCCATCTCTGTCGCCCGGTCTTGTCGTGGGTTTCACCACTTACGATTATCAGCACAACGGCTCCATGACGCGCCATGTCGATTGGCGGGCATCTGAGCAGATTCATTTCACGTGGATGAAGAAGCTGGATGAGATTTACGGTGAATCCAGAGGAACCGCTTATAATATTTGGGATTGCGTCGACGCCCAGCTGGTGCATAACGAGACCGGCGGCGGCTGTGCTCTCCATCCGTATCCAGATGCCAATAATCGCTCCGGTTATGTCGCTCTTGACGTTGACACCGAGGGCAAAGTGGTAATTGCCAATCACCATGATGAAGGGGCTGGATACCAAACGGAATTGTGGTACGACTTTGCCCCGGGTGCCTGCTACTGGTCCCCCTATCGTGACAAACTGCCGGATACCTGTGCCATCCTTTCACTCGAGGAATGCAACTGGCATCCCGATGAGTATGAGCTGATCTGGCCGGATGTCGATTATCAGATCTGGGACGGCGATACAGTCACGCACGTTTTTTCTCAGCAGTCCCGTGAGGGTATCAAACCCCAGGCCATCGTTTATTTCCGCCGCATGGGTAGCGATACGGTCGGTTACTGGGAATGCCCCGGCAAATGTGTCGATACTGTTTCCGATATCGCCCAGCTGGTAACCGCCTCCAGGGTTAATGCCAAAGTGGCTCTCGTCTGGATAGCCAATATGCCGGAATACGAGGAGGAAGGCCTGCCCTATCCGTGGAATGAATCCGGCAACTCCGGAAGCCAGCGGGAAAACGATGTTTTTTGCATGATTTCCGAAAACATGGGCGCCACCTTCGGGCCCAAGATCAATATCACCAAAAACCATCCCGATTCCGCCAGCTGGCACGCGCATACCGATATGTCCTGTCTGATCGGGAGCGATACGGCCCTGCATGTCATCTGGGATGCTCGTGAGTGGGATCCGGCAACCCAGAACTGGCCGCATTTCTATGGCTGCCGGCTGTTCCACTGGGATGACAAGACCGAGGAAATCCGGGTTGTTTCCGATGCCAACTGGGATCTGCCCGACATGAATTACTGCACCGGAGGTGCCTGGAATGAAATGAGTATCGTCAAAATGACGATCTCCGAATGCGACGGCAAATTCTACGCCCTCTACACGCAGTATAACGACGTTTACAACGGTATTGAAGACGACTGCCACGAAGATACCTGGACCGGCGGGCAATCCTCGACCGCCAACGGTGAACTGTATCTGGCCGTTTCCGACAATGGCGGTTACAACTGGGATATCGCCCGCAACCTGACCAATTCGTACACCCCGCACTGTGAGGAAGGCGTTCTCGAATGCGACTCCGACATGTGGGCTTCGATGTCCAGGTTCGGCGGCCAGCTGGTCGATTGCGATTTCACCGGTGTTCCGGTCGTTGACCCCTCGGAAGGCGAATATGCCAACCCCGACGATTATTATCTTGACGTCTTCTATGTCAACGACAAGTATCCGGGCGGTGCCGTGCAGGATGCCGGTGTCTGGACGTATAACCCGCTCAAGTGGTTCCGCGTTCCGTGTGTCCCGCCGGTGCCCAATCCGGTTATTTCCTTCTCTCCGAAGGAACTGGCCGATCCGACCAATACCGCTCCGGGAATACCCAAGGATACTACTATCAAGGTTGAGAACATCGGTAATGCCCCGCTGACCGTTTACTCCATTACAGTTGCTGAGCTTACCGGTCCGAGCGGATGGCTGAACGTTAACCCCAACGAGGATATCAATATTTCCCACCTCTCGCCCAACTATGCCGAAGTTACCGTGACACTTAACCAGGGCGGCGTCATTAATGCCACCTCCACTCCACCCTCGCCGACGGCCGTTCAGGGCTATCTGATCTGTGAATCCGACTCTAAGGGTGGCACACCGGAAACTCCCGCGGTCGACACCTTCAGTGTTTATCTGATCGTAGCCGATCACGTTGAGTTCCCGAAATGGGCCGATATCAGTACTGCCTGCACCAGGATTATCTTCAACAACGCCGGAAATATCGGTAAAGGCGGCAACCCGCCTGACGGTGATTACAATCTCGATTTCTTCACTCCGCCCGAGTGCGATACGACCGACAACCGGTCCGGATCCGACGACAACGCCAACGTCTATATCTACAGCATGAGTCCGTTCATCCTGAGAGTTACCGACGCCGGCGATACGGTGATGAACTCGTATATTTTCGATGCCGACTGGCTCGAGTATGACGGTCTGCGCCCGCTCGATTCGATCGATATCAACACTGGCAATGCCGACTACGACTATGCTCATGTTCGTAAGTTCTGCACCAAGGACTCGGCCATTGCCGGTGAGATCGAATACTACGCTCCCAAGACGCTCGACCCGCGCGACTGCAAGTTCATAGTCGCCCGTCAGATCTACTACAGCTACGATGGCAATGACCATGACAGCGTTTATTTCGGTGAATTCATGGATTGGGATATTCCCTCCGATTCGGGTGTCGAAAACGGCTCCGGTTATGATGCCGGAGGCGGCGTCGCCAGCCGTGACCTGATGTATTGCTACGGTGCCGAATACGGCCTCGACAGCATTATTAACAATGACTGTGTTATGGCCGATATGCGCGCCGCCGGTCTGGCTTTCTACAACGGTGTCAAGGTCCCGTTCCGCAATGATGAGGACAGCGTGCAGAATCCGGCCGGCCCGTGGTGGACCCATTTGAACGAGGACTGGGTCTCGCCCACCGGCGGTTTCGTGGCCTCGCAGATTTACAGCCAGATCAATACGCTGACCGATCCCTTTACGGCCTGGGAGCCCACCAGTGGTGGTCTCGACTCGGCCTACCAGGATCTCCATATGGTGTCCGTTTTCGGTAAATTCGACCTCGGCGCCGATGATACTCTCTATTTCGTCAAGATTCTGGCCACCGAGATGATAGGCGGCTCCGACAGCCTGATTTCCACGATCGACCGCGCCCGCGAATGGATCGGCGCTCATCCGGAAATCTGGACCTGGCCCCCGCGGATTACGACCTGCTGTGATCTGCCGGGCGATGCCAACAACAACCCACCGGTTAACATTCTTGATATCACTTACCTGATCAACTTCCTGTACAAGGGTGGTCCGGCGCCACCGTGCGGTCCCGAGGGTGATGCCAACGGCAACTGCGTTATCAACATCCTCGATATCACGTATTTGATCAACTTCCTGTACAAGGGTGGTCCGGCGCCGATATGCGGAACCTGCCCGGATCTTGAATGAGGTTTATG
>Ga0272444_10005509_pt1 | contig 10953 bp, 6 predicted proteins | sample SSMForm13_FD_201033 | JGI IMG/M metagenome (GOLD analysis project Ga0272444, IMG submission 201033) | Marine sediment archaeal communities from Little Sippewissett salt marsh, Falmouth, MA, United States - SSM-Form-13 | ecosystem: Environmental > Aquatic > Marine > Wetlands > Sediment ... | reverse complement strand
TTGAATATTTCTCTTTCATAGATCATTTACACCTATCGTGACACTGGTGATACACGCTAAATGTTCTTTTGATAGGGGAAAAGATATTTCGAATGTCATTTTCGCAAAAGCTGTTACTGGGTGGTTTTCATGCCCTCATTTACTGACATCAGCGCTGACATGAGAGTTTGCCTGGTTAAAATTCAGCTTTTTTAAATGAGATTCCATACGGCTCACACCACCAATTATTATTCCATCTCCGGCGCGCGGGAGGGAATGGTGTCTAAACACCAAGAAGTGTGAGTTCTCTCCTAAATAAACGGCACCCATGTGTTTGCGTATCTTTTTGTTGCAAATTGAATATACTCAGTGTTCATTACCCCAATCTTCGTCTTTGTCATCTGAGAGAGGTCAGTAGAAGAAAAGAGTTTTATGCGATATTTACGGAATTCACTTAGGAGTACTTTCGTATATTAGCGATTAATTTGATATTTATTATTTTAGTATATCTTAGGTTGTTTATAGTTGCTTTCCCCTTATTCTTCCGCTATAATCCTTCCAGCTTGGGATAAAGCTCTCAAATTCATTTTATATTTGAAATCTCGGCTAAAAACACAGAAAGGGAAGTTTCGAGCTGGAGCTATCGAGACTCAAAACATTTTATTATGGCAGATAAGAACCAAACACAGACTCCTCTAACGGATGAGGAAGTCCACAAGATGATTGATAAACATCTTGAGAAGGCCGATTTCGGTAAAATGCATCTCACAAGAGGAAAAATCGTCACAGGTAAAGTTGTCAAGAAAAGAGAGCACGAAATTCTCGTTAGTATCGGTGATAAGTATGAAGGGATTGTTGGTGGAACAGAATTAAAATCTGACGATGTTGACACTGATGCATTGAAGATTGGTGATGAGGTAATGGTCTACGTTCTCAACCCGCATGATGACAAAGGTCAAATGATTCTCTCTATTAAGAGAACTGGAACTGCAAGAAAATGGCTAATGTTAAGAGAGGCAAAGGCAAACAATTCCATCATTGAGGTGGAGGTAATGGAAGCTAATAATGGTGGTGTAATTGTAGATACGGGCGGGTTAAGAGGATTTGTCCCCACGTCACAGTTGGATTCTTCAAGAATCTTTAGGCAAGGTGAGCAAACAAGGAAAGAAGATGTGATGCAAACAATTCAGTCAAAATTGACTGCTTTAATTGGAGAGAAGGTTAAAGTTCGAATCATCGAAATTGACAGGGAAAAAAATAGGGTTATTCTTTCAGAAAAACTTGTAACCCAAGAAGAAGACATTGCAAAGAGAACTGAAACTCTAAAGAAGGCAAAGGTTGGAACTGTATTGAAGGGTGCTGTAACAAGCATTACACCATTTGGTTTATTCGTAAATGCAGAAGGTTTAGAAGGTCTTGTCCATATCTCAGAAATTTCATGGGACAAGGTATCAAGTCCTGCAGATTTCTACTCAGTTGGAGATGAGGTAAAAGTTCAAATCATTGGCCTTGAAGATGATGGCAAGAGAGTTGCGTATAGTATTAAGAGATTGCAGAAAGATCCTTGGGCAGATGTGATTGCTCAGTATAAGGTTGGACAGATTGTAAAAGGAACTGTGCAAAAGATTGTTGATTATGGAGCATTTGTCAGAATAGAAGAGGGATTGAATGGACTTGTTCATATTTCTGAAATTTCAGATGAACTTGTTTTAGATCCAAGAGAGGTATTGAAGGTTGGTCAAGAATTGGAATTACAGATACTTTCAATTTCACCAACAGAAAGACACTTGGGTTTAAGTCTCAAGAGGGCAAAGTCATCCAAAGAGGAAGCTGTAGTATAGGGATTAATTAGGATTTGTGGACTCTGGTTTTTTAGCAGAATTAATGATTTTGTGCTAAAATTACCAGAGTCTTTTTTGTTATTTGAAAAATATGAATGGATTAAAGAAACTAAGTCAGAACGGAAGAACTGCAATAAAAAGAGCCCATGATATTGCTGAGCAATCTGGTGGCAAATCAGTTGGCCTTGAGCATTTATTTTTGGCTTTGTTGCAAGATAAGACATTTATTTCTTCACAGGTGTTATCATCTTTTGGTGCAGACTTTTCTCGGTTTAGCCAACAAATCATGTCTTCTTCCGGAAGATCTTTATTGTCAAAAAAATCAATCGACTTGTCCTCTGAAGTTATTGAAGCAATTCAGCGAGCATATCTGATTTCTAAAGAATTATCGCATGTTTATGTTGGCACTGAGCACTTGCTTATTGCCTTGTTTACCTTTGAGAGCAATTTATTAGTCAGCGAGTTGTCTAGAATAGGATTGACTCGAAAGTCTGTGCAAGAACGGGTGTTGGCTGTAGCATCATATCCTCCTGGTGTCTTTGTTCATGTTGGTAGCAAGGATGATGAAGGTGATGGGGATTCCATTTTAGAATCATTGGGTAGAGATTTGACTGAATTAGCAAGAGAGAAAAAGTTATTGCCAGTTGTTGGGCGTCGAAAGGAGATAGACAAAATGTTGCAAGTTTTGGCTAGAAGAACCAAGAATAACCCAATTTTGGTAGGAGAGTCGGGGGTCGGAAAAACTGCAATTGCGGAAGGTTTAGCACAGAGAATTGTAGAGGGGAAGGTTCCATTATCACTTCGTGACAAGAAGGTGATCTCGATTGATACAGCATCGATTGTTGCGGGCTCAAAAGTACGGGGAGAATTAGAAGAGAAAGTTTTGGATATTATTGAGGAAGCTCGTCAAGACAAAGATGTAATCCTTTTTATTGACGAAATACACACAATTCTTGGGGCAGGTTCTGCTTCTGGTGGATCACTAGACATTGCTGATATTCTCAAGCCTGCACTGGCAAATGGAGAGCTGCGGTGTATTGGGGCAACAACAATTTCTGCATACCAAAATATTTTTGAGGAAGATGCTGCCTTATCACGGCGTTTCCAGCCAGTTGAGGTTGAAGAGCTTTCTGTAGAAGAATCCTTAGTAGTTCTAAAGAAAATTAAGAAAATCTTTGAGGAATTTCATGGTGTTAGCATTGATCAGAAAGCTTTGGAGACGGCAGCAAAGTTATCGGACCGATATATTTATGAAAGATTTCTTCCGGACAAGGCCATTGATCTTGTCGACGAGGCCTTGGCGAGGATGAAGTTAGAAAAAGAAGGAAATGCTTCAAGTTCTGTAAAGGTTCGGCAAAAACTTACTACTGTAAAAAGGGCCAAAGAGAATGCTATCGCCGAACAGAATTTCGAGCTTGCCTTGGATAAACGTGCTGTGGAGGAAGAATTACGAGAAGAATTAGAAAGAAAGAAAAAGGAAATGAGTGAAGCAGATAAAGGAAAGATATTTTCCGTAACGGCAGAAGATATTCAGAAAATTGTCTCTGAACTAACGGGGATTCCCTTGAAAACACTTTCTCAGGAAGAGAGGGATTCCATTAAGAATATCGACAAAGTCCTTAATAAATTTATTATTGGACAATCTGAAGCTGTAGAATCGGTTGCAAGGGCACTTAAACGATCGCGAGTTGGTATCTCTAGTAAGGATAGACCATCGGCCTCCTTCCTGTTTTTAGGACCTACTGGGGTTGGTAAAACAGAGCTTGCAAGAGTCGTCGCAAGAGAACTCTTTGGTTCAGAAAAGAATCTAATACAAGTTGATATGAGTGAAATGATGGAGCCACATAGTGTTTCGAAAATAATAGGTGCTCCTCCGGGTTATGTCGGATATCAGGAGGGTGGTCAATTAACAGATCAGATTCGTAGGAGACCATATTCAGTGGTTTTGTTTGATGAAATAGAGAAGGCGCATCCAGATGTCTTAAATCTTTTGCTTCAATTGCTTGAATATGGACAACTTACTGATAGTAAGGGGCGTGTTGCAAGCTTTAAGAATGCAATTATTGTTTTGACTTCAAATATTGGTGCCGAGGAAATTTCCGAAGACGCTGCGCTTGGATTTGCAACAGATTTGGATATTAAGAGTGGAGAGGATTTAGATCGAGCATATGAGGAAATGAAGGACATTCTAATTGGGGAATTGAAAGCGGAATTGCGTCCCGAGTTTCTTAACCGTTTGGATGATATTGTTATCTTTCGCTCTTTAAGCTCGAAAGATGCTGCGAAGATTGTGAAATTATTGATAAAGGATCTTAATAAGCGACTATCGGGAAGGAACTTAAAAGTTGTTGTTACTCCAGTGATTGTGAAATACATTGTGGAGAATGGCTTCGATAAGGAATATGGCGCTAGACCAATCAGGAGGTTGATTCAGGATGAGATTGAAGCATTGGTGGCCGACTATGTTTTAGAGCATGGTGAAAATGAAACCAATAAGATCAGGCGAATTAATATAAAAAAGACAGATCAAGGCTTATCAATATAGGATTCGCGGTTTAATTTGAAAAGCAAAAGGGGCTACTGCCCCTTTTGCTTTTGTGGTGCTATAATGTCTGTAATATGAAAGGATCAAAGACAAAATATATGTGTTCCGGGTGCGGTGCAGAAAGTCCTAAGTGGATGGGTAAATGTCCTGGTTGTGGCGAGTGGAATACTTTGCAAGAAATTGAGGTCTCCCGATCATCTGGGAAAAAAACTGTAAGTCTTCCAAAAACGGAGAAGCTTAAGATTGTGACTGAGGATGAAAGGATTTCGACTGATGTGGGGGAATTTGATAGGGTTCTTGGTGGCGGTGCTATTCGGGGGGAAGTAATGTTATTCGGGGGTGCTCCTGGAATAGGTAAATCAACCTTATTATTGAACTTGTGCGAAGATCTTTTGGGCCAAGGGTTTAAGGTTTTGTATTTCTCAGCGGAGGAATCTGTATCACAAATATCTCAACGTGCTATGCGGGTGGTGAAAAACCACAATGATATCAAAGATAAATTGGATTTGGTTAATTCCTCAGATGTTGATGAGGCTGTGAGCTTTGTTGAAGGTGGAAAGTACGATGTCGTAATTGTGGATTCGATTCAAACAGTTTCGACAGATGATTTGTCTGCATTACCAGGCAGCATTAGTCAAGTTAGAGAGTCAGCGATGCGACTGACTCGTGCTGCAAAATCAAGTGGGACAGTATTAGCAATCGTTGGGCATGTTACTAAAGAAGGCAATGTGGCCGGACCAATGGTACTTTCTCATATCGTTGATGCTGTGTTTGTTTTAGAGGGGGACTCTTTTGGTGATTTGAGAATACTTCGTGGTGTTAAGAATAGATTTGGGAACGTTAATGAGATAGGATTATTCCAAATGCTGGATATTGGTATGGTTCCAGTTGAAGACGCTTCTGAGGTGTTGATTGGCAAGTTAGATGCGAAGGTTCCTGGCGTAGCTAGGGGGGTCCTTGTTGAAGGAGTTCGTCCTATGCTGATTGATGTTCAGGCACTGGTAACAAAGACCGCATATTCGATGCCGAAAAGAGTTTCAAATGGAATCGAGCTAAGGAGATTGCAGATGCTCATTGCTGTTTTGTCTAAAGTATCAAGACTCAAGCTTTCAGAATATGATGTTTTTGTGAATATTGCTGGCGGTTTCCAGGTGAAAGATCCTGCATTGGATCTACCAATTTGTATGGCAATTTTATCATCATATAAAAATAAACCACTACCTATAAGTTCTGCGTATATTGGGGAAGTTGGGTTGTCTGGCGAAGTGCGTCCTACGATGAGGCACAAGAGTCGTCTTGGAGAGGCAAGTCGATTAGGCGTAAAGAATATTCATTCCTGTGGCGAGGGTAAGAATGGATACAGGCACATCTCCGAGTTTGTTCATTCAGTCAAGAGCTCCTAGAAACTCTCCGTTTGTTCTCTATTCTTCCATTTTATCCAGTAACCTTTTCCGAGTGTCATCGTATACTTTATCCACATGCGTGTGTAGATTCTGGTGAATATCAGCCGGCCTCATTGTCCCCGTGTCCCAGCCGGAATAATAGAACGCAGTTTCCTATGGGCTTGACATACCGAAAATTATGGGATATAATTCTCTCAGAATCAGAGTAGAAAAGTAACTTCTATCTCCCAGAGTCTGGTTCGCGTACAACCTTACTGGACTCTAGGAGATGGGAGAGTACCAAACAAACTACTCCGATTCTGATAAAATTAGAGTCGGGGTCGGTTGGGGCAGTACCGATCCCATCTTTTTTATTTGACACTTGTTTTACTCTCTAGTATCATCTTCATTAACTTAATTACCACATTACCCTCGTTTTATTAGATCTTCATAAATGATTTCAAAATAGGTGTTAGGTGTATTTGCGGCAATCTATTAACAACATTTCCTCATATTTATTATTTATTTGAACAAAGATTCACAAAATGAAAGTTGCAGAACTGGAAAAACTGACAATTGCTGAGCTTAGAGAAAAAGCTGAGAAGTTAAAGTTAAATAACTTTGCGGAGCTTAGAAAAGCTGAATTGATTATGGCTATTTTGGAAAAGACTGGGGAATCCGGAAAATTAAGTGTTGAGGGTATTTTAGAGATTTTAAACTCGGGATCTCATGGAATATTGAGGAATGAGAAACTACATCCTGGGGACACAGATGTTTATGTTTCTGGATCCCAGATTAAGAGATTTAATTTGAGACCAGGAGATATGATATCTGGTTATGCCCGACCTCCTAAGGATAAAGAACGATATCTCAGCTTACTTAGAGTAGAGAAGGTAAATGGCAAAGCTGCAGAAAAAGCAACGGCAAGAGTTACTTTTGAAAAATTGACTCCGATTTTCCCTAATGAGCAACTTGTTTTAGAAACTTCACAAGAAGTTCTGTCAACTCGTCTAATTGACATACTGTCACCTGTTGGAAAAGGGCAGAGGGGAATGATTGTATCACCTCCAAAAGCGGGTAAGACTTGGTTGTTGAAAGATATTGCCACCGGCGTCGCAGCGAATCATCCTGATGTTGAGTTAATGGTTTTGTTAATTGGTGAGCGTCCTGAGGAGGTTACAGATATGGAGAGATCTGTAAAAGGCTGGGTTGTTGCTTCTAATTTTGATATGGAACCTGAAAATCAGACCCGAATTTCTGAACTTTGTCTCGAAAGAGCAAAAAGATTAGTTGAGGAGGGAAAAGATGTTGTAATACTCATGGACAGCATTACGCGGCTTGCAAGGGCTTATAACATGGTTGTTCCACCTTCAGGCAGAACTTTAAGTGGTGGATTTGATCCAGTTGCGCTATATCCTCCAAAGAAGTTCTTCGGTGCTGCTCGTAATTTTGAAAAAGGTGGCAGTTTGACTATTATTGCAACTGCCTTGGTGGATACAGGAAGTCGATTGGATGATGTTGTTTTCGAAGAATTTAAAGGGACGGGTAATATGGAACTAAAGTTGGATAGAAATCTGGCTGAAAAGAGGATTTATCCATCAATTGATGTAAAGAAGTCTGGAACACGAAATGAGGAGCTATTGTTGTCTTCTGAGGTACTAGCTGATTCATGGCGAGTAAGAAGGATGCTTGAAACCCTTAAAGACGCTGAGGCGACACAGTTATTGGTAGAGAGGATAAAGAAGACAAAGACAAATAAGGAATTTCTCGCAACTTTGCATGAAGCGATGTAGTTTTTTGAAGATTGATCCTAATATTAACAGATGCTAAAATTTAGGTATTGACTACATATTAGGATCTTAAGTTTTTAGAAGAGGTATATGCAAAATACGATTAATAACGATGACCCAATCGATATTGGGAGTCTCGTTATTGAGAATGGAAAAAGGTCAAAACAGTTTGGGATGGCACGATTCTTACGGTATGTGTGGTTGCCATTTGCTTTTCTGAGAAAACTATTTGGATTCATTTCCTTAAGGATCATTCAGCTTATCCGCATATTATTCGCCATTTATGAAATTATTGTTCTCTACTTAGGTAGGCAGAAGAATGTGTTGGTTAGCCGATTGTTTTGGGGGCGAGGTGGGTTGTATCGAAACTTTTTCAGGGTAGGCATGGTATTTGCGTTGTTCGGTTGGGTATATGTTTCTTTATTTGGTGGAGAGAGTTTAGCACGATCATATCAGGCCGATACGAATTTGCTTGCTATGCAGAAGGATTTTGACATAGAGCTGGGAGCTTCAGTAATCCCAATTGATAAAGATCGCCCACGAGATTCCATAACTGAGTATATCGTTCAGGGGGGGGATACAATATCTCTAATTGCTGAAAAATTCGATATTTCCATACAAACAATTAAGTGGTCTAATGGACTATCATCGGATTATATTAAGCCAGGCCAATCTCTAAAGATATTACCTGTAGCTGGGGTATTGCATATCGTGAAAAGTGGCGATTCTCTGGCAAGTCTTGCTGCGAAGTATAGCGCTTCAGAGCAGGCAATTGCTGACGTAAACTGGCTTGATCCCCCGTTTATCTTGCAGTCAGGTCAAGAGTTAATGATTCCCGGTGGTGTAATTGTAACACCATCTACACCAGCACAGCCATCAATTCCAAGTACGCCTTCTGCGTCACCAGTATCAGGGACGGGTACGTTTATTACACCGACATCTGGTTACATCTCTCAATACTATTGGAGGTGGCATAGGGCAATTGACATCGCTAGCAAGTCCGCTCCAAATGTTTGGGCTGCAGATTCTGGTAGAGTAATTTATTCTGGTTGGGATAGTTCCGGATATGGACTGACGATACTTATTGATCATGGAAATGGCTTTGTTACTAGATATGCCCATGCAAGCTCGCTTTACGTTAAAACTGGTCAATATGTGAATCGTGGGGACGCGATTATGCGAATGGGTAGTACAGGTCGTTCTACCGGTACTCACTTGCATTTTGAAGTTATTCTAAATGGCATAAAACAAAATCCTCTTGCATACCTGTAGGTTGATAATCTAAAGTCTTTGTCGTAAAATTCGATGGTAATACATGGGCCTGTAGCTCAGACTGGCTAGAGCGCATCATTCGCATTGATGAGGTCAGGGGTTCGACTCCCCTCAGGTCCACCAGGTTAATATCTAACAGTTTTCCTTTTTGTGAGTTGTAAGCATCTTGGCATTTGCGGTATAATCTCCTTGTGATTTGAGTTGTGGGGCTGTAGCTCAGTTGGCTAGAGTGTTTGTATGGCATACAAAAGGTCAGGGGTTCGATTCCCCTCAGCTCCACCACTGTGTCATTGCAACACTATGGCATAAGTAAAGTTCTTTCAGATTTGTCATCGTTTGCGCTAGAATAAGTAAACGCTTTGGAGTAGTAGGCTTTGATTAGTTTAAGAGAGTTGACAGTTAGTGCAAGTCAACAACTATGAAAAGTTGAACTCGCTAAGGCATAAAGTTAAATACCGGTATTAAAGATGTTTCAGATGCTTATGTCCGGAACAATAAAGGTGGTACCACGGTAATTTTATCGTCCTTGGAGGTTTTCCGGGGATTTTTTATTTTATTTATTTTAAACAAATGAGTCAGTACGATTTTAAAGCTATTGAGAAGAAGTGGAAGAAGCGTTGGTATGACAGTAATTTATATAAAGCTGAAGATTTCTCGGATAAGCCCAAGAAGTACATCCTTGCCGAATTTCCATATCCGTCAGGTAAGAGTATGCATATCGGTCACTTAATGAGATATACGGTCCCAGAGGTATATTCGCGCTTTTTACGTATGAAAGGCTACAATGTTTTATTCCCGATGGGGTGGGATGCATTTGGCTTGCCAGCCGAGAATTTCGCAATTAAGACGGGAACCCATCCAAGTGTAAAAACGGAAGAGCTTGTGGAGTTGTATAAAAAATCAATGCAAGATATCGGATACGGGATTGATTGGGATCGGGAAATAAATACTACGGATCCTAATTACTATAAATGGACCCAATGGATATTTTTAAGGTTCTTTGAAAAGGGGTTGGCAGAGTTGCGTGAGACTTCAGTTTGGTGGAGTGAGAAAATGAAGACGGTTCTTGCGGAAGAAGAAGTGGAAAAAGATTCTGAAGGGAATCTTGTTGCTGAAAGAGATGGGAGTCCCGTTTCAAGAAAAACCGTTAAACAATGGGTTTTGAAAATGCCCGAATATGCTGATGCACTGATAGAAGGATTGGATGAGACAGAATTTCCTGATGCGATAAAAGAAGCTCAAAAAAATTGGATTGGACGAAAAGAGGGTATTAGTATTACATATCCGATAAAGGAGTACGAAGAGTTTGTAACAGTCTTTACAACTCGACCTGATACGAATTATGGGGCGACCTTTGTTGTTGTTGCACCTGATAGTGAGTTTGTTAAAAATAATGCAGAAAATTTCCCCAACTCTGATGAGGTTGATAAGTATGTAGAGAATGCCAAGAATAAATCAGAATTAGAAAGAATTGTTGAAGGGCGTGCAAAAACTGGTGTCTTTACAGGTTGGCATGCGATTAATCATTTAACGGGAAGAGAGATGCCTATTTATGTAACAGATTTTGTTTTAGCTTCGGTTGGTACCGGATGTGTTGTTGGTGTTCCAGGTCATGATGTGAGAGATTTTGAATTTGCAAAGGAGAAAGGGTTGGATATTGTTCGTGTAGTAGTTGGGACCGATGGTGATGAAAGCCCTATTACGAAAATAGAGCAAGTTCAGGAAGATGAGGGCATGATGGTAAATAGTGATTTTTTAAATGGAATGGATATTCATGATGCCACTAAGAAAATTATGGATTATATTGTTGGAAAAGGTTGGGGAGAACGCACTGTCAGTTATCGTTTACGAGATTGGATATTTTCTCGTCAGAGATATTGGGGGGAACCAATTCCTTTGATTCATAAGGAGAATGGTACTATAGAAGCTATTGTTAATACGGAAGATGTTGATGGGGTTAAAGCGAAGTTGCCGTTGAGATTGCCTGAGGTTCCCGATTATAGCCCTTCGGGAGATGGGACTTCTCCACTTGCGAGGAATGAAGAGTGGGTAAATGTTTTCGATAGTAATGGCAATCCCGCAAAACGAGAAACAAATACTATGCCAAATTGGGCGGGATCTTGTTGGTATTATATGAGGTATCT
>Ga0272444_10005508_pt1 | contig 10953 bp, 7 predicted proteins | sample SSMForm13_FD_201033 | JGI IMG/M metagenome (GOLD analysis project Ga0272444, IMG submission 201033) | Marine sediment archaeal communities from Little Sippewissett salt marsh, Falmouth, MA, United States - SSM-Form-13 | ecosystem: Environmental > Aquatic > Marine > Wetlands > Sediment ... | reverse complement strand
CTGCCACGCCGTAGCCCGCGAGGTCAGGGGCGTCAATGGCACACCACGAGACGATGATCCCTCCCTGGACCGGCGTGGCAGACAGTCCTCCGGGAGTGTTCGGGGAATTCGTGTCGGCCGGCGGCGGAGTCCCGAGAGTGTGATCTCCGGAGGTTGCCGACTGACCGAATGAGTCGACCGCGCGCACGCGGAAGTGGTACGTCGTGGTCGGCGCCAGCCCGGACAAGAGTACCTCGTGATCCTCGACCAGAGTGGTACTCCCCTCAGTTTCTCCGTAGGCCGTCGTTTCGCCGTAGTCGAGCATCGTGCTCGATGCGATGGTCGTGTTCCATCTGATTGTCGCGCAGGTTGGCGCCGCGACCGCTACCTCGACGGCGCGGATTGCGAGATCGGGGAGAGCCGTCGTGAACGTCGTGTCGTCCGAGGCGACCTCACAGCCGGAGGCGTCAACTGAGCGGACACGGACGTGGTAGGTGGTCGCGGCGGTCAGAGGAGAGAGCGGCACGTGATGGTCCGTGACGGCGCCGCCGATCGGTCCGACCGTCAGCCCGTAGTCCGAGGTGAGCCCGAACTCGGCCGTCGAACTCGCTGGCCGATCGGTGTACCAGCAGACCACGGCTCCCGTGTCGGACACGGAGCACATCCTCGCGCCGGTCAGAATGAGGGGTCCCGGTTTGGTGACGACGACCGTTCCGCCCTCCCGCCCCTCGATCGAGAACCCGAAAGCTCCAAAAGCGTCTGTCTGAACGGGCTCCATGAGGACAGCTTCGCCGTCGAGGGCCACCCGGAACGCGGTGAGCGGATCCAGTCCGACGAGGACATGGGTGTACGCTCCGCCGCTGACCTCCTGAGCACAGAGTGTGCTAGCGGCAAGGATCACTGCTAGAAGAATGGCTGTTCCGGCAGACTTCCAGGGAGGGGGGTGGAGTGAACCCTGGCGGCACGCCACGCTGCCCGGCATCGGGTGTCGCTCTCCTCTTCCTTGGCTGCGCGCATCGCGTATCGCCGGGCTAGAAAGTCGTCGAGACTCACCGTTGCCTAGACGGTACGCATAGCTTGTGCGTTGTGAGCACGAGTGTTTCGCGCCGCGCAGGTTGACGGCAACATGACCCTGAAAGGAGGAAGAGCAAGAAGTGTGCGCGGTGGCGGTGTCGACGGGACGGCTTGCCTGCGGGGAAGTGGAGACGCGGTGGGAACGTGCTACTTGACGGCGCCGCTGACGAGGCCCTCGACGATCCTTCTCTGGAAGAAGACCACGAGGACGAGTACGGGGACGACGCTGATGACCGTCGCCGCTGCGATCGTCCCCCACGGCAGGGCATGGAGTCCGGCGAAGAGGCCAAGAGCCACGGGAACCGTTCTCGACTCAGGTCTCGACGTCAGGATCAGCGCGAAGAGGAACTCGTTCCAGGCGAAGATGAAGATCAGAACGGCAGCGGTGAAGAGACCGGGGGCCGACAGCGGGAGGATGACCCGCAAGAGCGCCTGGACGGGAGTGCAGCCGTCGACGAGCGCGGCGTCCTCCAGGCTGGAAGGCAGCGTGCTGAAGAACTGCGTCAGAATCCAGACCGCCAGCGGCAGGTTCAAGAGCGCGTAGGGGAGGACGAGGGCGGGATACCTGTTGATCAGGTGCAGTCGTGCCATCGCGACGTAGAGCGGGCCCACCATGCCGATGGCCGGGAAGATCGCGATGCCGAGGAAGAGAGCCAGGATCAGGTTTTTGCGCCGGACCTTCAGTCGCGCGAGGGCGTACGCGGCCGGGGCTCCCAGGGCGAGCGCTACCAGCGTCGTCAGGGTCGCGACGACGAAGCTGTTCAGGATGTTGCGGGGGAACTGCCCTGTCTCGAAGACGGCCTCGAAGTTGTCGCCGACGGGGGGGCGTGGGAAGTAGTCGAGCGGCACCTTGTAGAGAGCTTCGGGCGACGAGAGGCTGACGTTCACGATCCAGTAGACCGGCACCAAGCACAGGAAGGCCAGGAGCGCCCGAGGCACCCATATCCACGCCGCCCGCTTGCGCAAACCGTCCACTCGAAACTCCATCGGCGCCGGACCTCCGCGGCGCCGTCGCTACTGCGTTGGCTCGGAGGCCACCTTCATGAACCGTAGTAGCACGAGGCTCATGAGAAAGACGATCGCGAACAGCGCGACCGTAATGGCCGAGCCGTATCCGAAGTCGGAGTACCGAAAGAGAACCTTGTAGATATAGACCGACAGCGTTTCGGTTTTCGAGGCGCCGCCCGTCAGAACCCACACCAGATCGAAGATACGGAACGCGTCCATGGCGCGGAAGAGAAGCGCGACCGCGATGAACGGCTTCAGCAGAGGAAGCGTGATCGAGCGGAAGATCTGCCAGCGGCTTCCGCCGTCGAGCTGGGCGGCCTCGTAGTAGTGGTGAGGGATCGATTTCAGACCCGCGAGCAGGATGACGGTGACGAAGGGTGTCGTCTTCCAGACGTCGGCCAGGATGACCGAGATCATGGCGACGCCGGGCCCGAGCCACAGGATCGGGGTCTCAACGATGCCCAGCCGGATCAGAACTGAATTCAGAAGCCCGATCTTGTCGTTGAAGATGAGCGACCACATCGTTGCGGCGACGACGGTCGGGAGCGCCCACGGCAGAATCATGGTCGCGTTCATGAACATCCGGCCGCGAAGGATGCGGTTGAGAAGGAGCGCCGCGAGGAGCCCGATAGCGAGTTCGAGTCCTACCGAGGAGACGGTGAAGACGACCGTCTGCCACAGATCCAGCCAGAACACGGTGTCCCCGGCCAGTCTCGCGAAGTTTCCGAAACCGACGAACCCGCGTTCGTCCGGGAATTTGAGATCGTAACGCGTGAGGCTCAGCACGAACTGGCTGACGACCGGAAACGCGCCGACCAGCACGACGAATGCCAGGGACGGCGTGATGAGCCAGGCGGCGAGCCGCCGTTCCTGTCTCCGGTTCATTGGATGCTCGCTTCCCGGTCGGGCCTACTGCGATAGGATGTCCGCCAACTCGGTCACGATCTTCTCGGCCGCGGCCTTGCTCGTGATCTCCCCGGACAGCGCCCTGTGGACGTTCTCCTGAATCACGTCGGAGATCCGGGGGTAGTGCGGTGAACGTGGACGATTCCTCGTGTTCTTGAACACCTCGAAGAAGTCGGCGAAGTGCGGGTTGGCCTCGAGCACCGCCGGATCCTCGTACGTGACGAGGCGAGTGGGCATGTACGAACCCTCGATCGCCCGCAGCCTGAGGGCCTCTTCGCTCGTGATGAACGACAGGAACTCGAGTGCCTCCTGACGATGCTCCGAGAAGCTCGAGAGGGCGATGTTCCATCCACCGATCGTTGAGTAGCTCGTCCGGTTCTTCGCGTGCGGTAGCGGCGCGATGCCCGTCTTTCCGATGACCTTCGAGCCTTCCTCCTCCGCCATGCCCCAGGCGTAGGGCCAGTTCCTGAGGAAGAGCGAGCGGCCTTCTGTGAAGAGCCTTCGGGCATCCTCCTCCTTGTAGGTGAGGACGCTTCTCGGTGTTACGGCGTCATTCGCGATGAGACCCGACATCAGATTGAGCGTCTCTGTGATCTCCGAGGCGGCGAGTTCGGGCTCGGCAAGGAGATGATCCGGATCGAGGCTTCCTCCCACTCCCCAGAGGTACTCGAGGAAATTGCAGACGAGCCCCTCGTAGCGAGCCCCCTGCCAGACGAAGCCGTCCATGTCGCTGGACGTGACGACGGCCTCGCAGGCCGCGACGAACGCGTCCCAGGTCTGCGGAACGGACAGACCGGCATCCTCGAGCAGATCCTCCCTGTAGTAGAGAACCCCGGCGTCAGTGAACCACGGCACGGCGTAGATCTTCCCCTCGTACGTCACACTGGCGATCGGGCCCGACAGAAACTCCTCTGGGTGAACGATCGCCTCCGGAAGCGGTTCGACCCAACCGGCCCTGGCGAATTCGGCGGTCCAGATGACATCGAGACTGTAGAGGTCGATGCTCGACTCGTGCGCCGAGAGGTAGGTGACGTAGGCGTCGTGCTGCGTGTCCGTGTTCGCAGGCATGATCTGAAAGCGCACCTCGACTCCCGGATGGGTCGCGTTGTAGCGCTCGATCAGCGATGCCGTGGCGCCGGACGGATCGTTGCCGGCGGCGAAAACGATCGTGATGGTGTCGCCGTTTTCTGAGCCGCAGCCGGAAAGGGCGAATGCCGCCGCCAGCGCGACGATAGTCATGATCGTTGCCGTTCTCACGTGGCCTCCTTCGGATCCGGACCGTGCAGTGGGTTCGCCGCCCGAAGCGGTATGCGAATCTAGCAGCCATGTTCCGGGGTGTCAACGGCGCCCGATGCGGCGACAGAGACGGGAAGCGGGGCACGTGGCTCTCGCTACGCCGTTTGGTGCCTCCTTGCGACCGTGCTATACTTACTTGTACATTGACTTGCCCGCAGGGTTGAATCGAAGGATCCCCCGCTCTGCACAGCACCCGTGTTCTCCGGCAGGCACCGTTGTCGAGTAGGGAGCAGCATAGAGATGAAGACATCTCCTGGACCGATCCGCGCGCGCCGTTTGACCGCCGCCGCCCTCATCGTACTGGCCCTTCTTCTCCTCGTGGGCGTCTCAGAGGCAGGGCTGTTCGATAGATTCAGGAAAACCGACAAGACGGAGACCGAGACCGAGACCAAGGAAGAGGCGGAGGAGAGCTACGACTACGACGCCGGGGCCGAGACTCCGCCTGGCCGCTGGCGGACGGCCCGCGAGTGGGAGCAGCAGAAGGAGCTGACGGACGAGCAGAGGGACGAGTTGTCCAGGATCGGCGCGATCGGGTACCTGGGCGCCGTCAACCCCGCCCCGGCGGCCTCCGGCGTCACGGTTCACGATAAGTCTCGCGCTTACCAGGGGTACAACTTCTACACGTCCGGGCATCTGCCGGGCGCAGTTCTGATGGACATGGAAGGGAACGTCCTTCACGAGTGGCGGCTCGAGTTCCAGGACGCCTGGCCCGATTGTCCCGAGGACATCTACCGCGCCGATCTGGAATTCACACCGAAGAGAATGCGGAACCCGGACTTCTGGTTCCGCGCTCGACTCCTCGAGAACGGCAGCGTGATCAGCCTCTTCGAGGACCTCGGGATCTTCCAGGTGGACAGCCGCTCGCAGCTCCAGTGGAAGCTCCAGGGACGCTTTCACCACGACTTCGACATACGCGACGACGGCGTCGTCTACGCGCTGGTCCGGAGGCCCACTGAGTATGGGCTCTTCGGCAGGGGCGAGATGATCTACGATGACGGCATCGCCCTGATCGGCCCGGACGGGCTGATAGGCATCACATCGATCATCAACTGCATCATCGACTCACCTTACGTCGACCTGCTGTACAGAATGAAGCGCAAGGGCGATCTTCTGCACACGAACACGCTCGAGATCCTCGACGGTCGACTGGCGTCCAGGCTTCCCGCGTTCAAGAAGGGCAACATACTCATCTCGCTGCGCGAGTCGTGCACGATTGCCGTCATCGACCTTGAGGCCGAGAAGGTCGTGTGGGCGCTCGATGGGATGTGGGTGGAACAGCACCACCCGACCGTCCTCGATAATGGCAACATCATGATCTTCGACAATCGTGGGAACTACGGGAAGTCAGAGATCCTCGAGTTCGATCCCGTTACCCAGGAGGTCGAGTGGGAGTACAAGGGAGACGGCACTTTCTTCTCGCGGCAGTGCGGCGCGAACCAGCGGCTCCCGAACGGCAACACGCTCATCACCGAGTCGGACTACGGTCGCGCGTTTGAGATAACGCCCGCCGGAGACATTGTGTGGGAGTTCGTGAATCCCGCCCGAGGCGGAGAGAACAACGAGTTGATCGCGACGATTCTGGACGTCGTGAGGATACCACCGGACTTCCCGCTCGACTGGCTTGGGAACGCGGAGTAGATTCTCCGTGACGGATGCTCCCACTTACGCAACGCCGTCCCGTCGCCAGGCCAAGGAGATGCACGCCTTGCCGAGACAACACGTTCTGCTACGATCGAGCCTGCTGATTGCCGTGTTCATCGCCGCGATCGCCTGCCCGTCCGAGGCTCTGTCCTCACCTGAGAACGAACCCGCGTCGCCCGCCGACCCGGCCGACGATTCGCCGCTCCCGGGACGGTGGAATCTCGCGAGACCCGGAGGTTCTCCAACGGTGACGGACGCCCAGCAGCAGGAGTTCGAGCGTCTCCGCTCGATCGGCTACCTGAGCGGCAGCGTCGAGCCGCCGGCGGGCGAGGGAGTCACACTCCACGACGAGGCGGCGGCGTTCGACGGTCTTAACTTCTACACGTCAGGCCACATGACGGGTGCAGTCCTCATGGACATGGACGGTAACGTCCTTCACGAGTGGCGTCACGATCGACACAAGACCTGGCCCGACGACAAGCCGGAGGCCGCGAACGGGGACGAGGTCTCCATCATCACCGGGAATCCCGACTTCTGGAGGCGCGCACACCTCTTCAAGAACGGTGACGTTCTTGGGATGTGCGTGGGGCTCGGACTCGTCCGGCTTGACTCAGAGTCGCGCGAGGTCTGGAAGTACTCCGGCGGATGTCACCACGATCTCCAGGTGATGGAAGACGGCACGATCTACGTCCTGACCCGCGAGCCGCGGATCGAGCCGCGCATCAACAGGCGCTGGCCGATCCTCGAGGATTCGATCACGCTGATCGATCCCTCCGGCAGGGAGATCAAGAGCATCTCAGTGTTGGAGGCATTCGAGCACTCGCGCTACAGGTGCTACCTTGAGATGCTCCCGCGCAAAGGCGACGTGACGCACACGAACACTCTGGAGGTCCTTGACGGGACGCTGGCTTCCCGCATCCCGGCCTTCCGCAAGGGGAACGTGCTCATCTCGCTTCTGAAGCTCGACCTGATCGCCGTCGTGGATACGGATCTTGAGGAAGTCGTCTGGGCGATGTCCGGTCTGTGGCGCCGGCAGCACGAACCGACCGTCGTAGAGGGCGAACACCTTCTCATCTTCGACAACGAAGGAAAGGTCTTCGGGGGAGGTTCGCAGGCATCTCGCGTGATCGAGTTCGACCCGGCGACGCAGGAGATCGTTTGGAGCTACGAGGGCGGTGACGGTGTGGAGTTCTACTCGAGGCGCTGCGGGACGGCGGCAAGGCTCCCGAATGGTAACACGCTCATCACGGAGTCGGACGCGGGGCGGGCCTTCGAGGTAACGCCCGGTCACGAGATCGTGTGGGAGTTCCTGAATCCAGAGAGAGCCGGCGAGAACCACGAGTACATTGCGACGCTCTTCGACGTCGTGCGGATACCACCCGACTTCCCGCTCGATTGGCTCCGGAAGGACTGAGGGAGGCACACTTGTCACGACGCGAATTCGATTCCCGGGGATACAGGTGGTTCACATCGAGCCTCCTCGGTATCGCGCTGCTGGGTGCCGTTGCCGCGACGTTCGCCGGCGCGGGGAACTCTCCTAATGAACCGCCCCTCGGCGAACCCGCGGTCCGAGACTCGCTGCCTCCGGGACGGTGGAACATGGCGCGTCCAGCTGAGCCGGCGCCGCGGTCCCATTTGACCGACGAGCAACGCGCGGAGTTCGCCAGGCTGCAGTCGATCGGATACCTGACGGGGAGCGCGCCCGCTCCGACCACTGACGGTGTCGTTCTGCACGATGCCGCTCGGACCCAGGCGGGATTCAACCTCTACACGTCCGGCCACTTCCCCGGGGCCGTGCTCATGGACATGGAGGGGAACGTCCTTCACGAATGGAATTGCAGCTTCGACGACGTCTGGCCGGACTACGAGACTCCGGAGGCCTACGAATCGCCGGACGCCTCCCTGCAGCGCGCGCGGAACATGGAGACGTGGCGCCGCGCGTACCTGTTCGAGAACGGGGACATTCTGGCGATCTACGAGGGGCTCGCGCTCGCGAAGCTCGACAAGGACTCGCGGGTCATCTGGACCTACCGCCGCGAGTGTCATCATGATCTCGAAGTGGCGGATGACGGAACGATTTACGTTCTCTCCCGTGACGCGTTGATCGTGCCGTGGGTCAACGCGCGCTGGCCCATTCTCGAAGACTACGTGTCCGTCCTCGATCCAGATGGGAATGAACTCAAGCGTGTGTCGATACTGGACGCCCTCGAGCGCTCTCCGTACCGGTGCCTTCTCGAGAACGCGAGGACTCGCGGCGATCTCCTGCACACGAACACGGTCGAGCTCCTGGACGGCAGGCTTGCCGATCGAATCCCGGCCTTCAAGAAGGGCAACGTTCTCATCTCGATGCTTCGCATCAGCGTCGTCGCCGTGCTCGATCTTGAGAGCGAGAAGATCGTCTGGGCGATGAGCGGCATGTGGCATGAACAGCATCAGCCGACGATTCTTGAGAACGGGCGCATGATGGTCTTCGACAATCGTGGCAAGAAGTGCTGCGGCGGCGAAGAGGAGTCACGGGTCATGGAGTTTGATCCGGTCACGCAGGAGGTCATCTGGACCTACGAGGGCGGAGAGGACGTAGAGTTCTACTCGCACTCCTGCGGCTCCTGCCAGCGCCTGCCGAACGGCAATACGCTGATCAGCGAATCCGATTACGGCCGCGCGATGGAGGTGACCTCCCAGGGGGAGATCGTGTGGGAGTATCTTAATCCCTACCGGGCGGGCGACGATGACGAGTTCATAGCGACTCTTTACGAGATGATCCGGCTTCCACAGAACTTCCCTATGGCCTGGGCGGAGTGGCGCTGAGGCGGTGGGCAGGGCAACCACGGCTCGGGGAGACTTCCTTGACCCATCGACGCGCGACGAAGTGGACACTGCCGAGGACAACCATCCCGGCGCTCGTCCTTCTCCTGCTGCTTCTTCCAGGCTCTCAATCCGTCGCGGCGCTCCATGGCTCCGCGCGCAACATCCCGCCGGGGCACCCCCTCGCCACCGCACAGGACTCTCTCCCTCCCGGGCAATGGGAGAAGGCGCGGCCGGGCGACGTGACTCCTCTCGGACTCACCGATGAGCAGAAGCAGGAGATAGCCCGCCTCCGATCCATCGGGTACCTCTCCGGCACTCAGTCGGTCCCCGCTCGCGTCGGCGTCACCGTCTACGACTCCGAGAAGGCCCACGACGGCTACAACTTCTACACTTCCGGACATCTTCAGGGTGCGATCCTCGCCGACATGGAAGGCAACATCGTTCACGAGTGGCGGTGCGACTTCGCGGAGGTGTGGCCGGACTACGTGCGACGGGAACACGGCCGCGGGGACAAACCTGGTGAGTGGTTCCCGTGGACGAGTTCGGCATCGTGGCGGCGTGCCTATCTCTACGAGAACGGCGACGTCCTCGGCGTTTACGAGGGTGTGGGAGTCGTCAAGCTCGACCGGGACTCGCGCGTGCTCTGGTCCTATCTCGGCGGCTGCCATCACGATCTCGACGTTCTGGACGACGGGACGGTCTACGTGTTGACACGTGACGCTCACATCCTGCCTCGGTACCACAAACACTGGCCTGTCCTCGAAGACTACGTTTCGGTGCTCGATGCGGGCGGTCGCGAGATGCAGCGCGTGTCCGTTCTCGAGGCGTTCGAGCGTTCGGGCTACACGTCGTTCCTTGAGGGGATGAAGCGGCGGGGGGACTTCCTGCACACGAACACGGTCGAGGTGCTCGACGGGAGGCTGGCCGACAGGAACCCGGCGTTTCGAAAGGGAAACGTGCTGATCTCCGTGCGCAAGCTGGACGTGATCGCCGTGATCGACATGGAGCGTGCCGAGGTCGTGTGGGCGTTGGGCGGGCTCTGGGACGCGCAGCACCAGCCGACCGTGCTCGAGAACGGACGGATGCTCATCTTCGATAACCGGGGCGAGCGCACCCCGAAGGACGAGGAGGCGTCGAAGGTGTTCGAGTTCGATCCGTTCACACAGGAGATTCACTGGAGCTACGGGGGTGGTCGGATCGATTTCTACTCGCGCACCTGCGGATCCGCCGAGCGCCTCCCGAACGGGAACACGCTCATCACGGAGTCGGACTTCGGCCGGGCCTTCGAAGTGACCGAGGGCGGAGAGATCGTCTGGGAGTTCATGAACCCGGCGAGGGCCGGCAACAGGGACGAGTTCATCGCCACGCTCTTCGAGGTAGTCCGGGTACCCCGGGGATACGTCGCCGGGTGGCTGAGGGCGAAGTAGGATGCCTTTGCGGGAGCGCTCTGTAGGGTATTGACTCACGCTCCCCATCTGCTAGTGTCTGCGCATGAGGCGGCACCCCGCCGCCGGTGGACCGGAGGGATCTGATGGAGCAGCTCACGAGCTGGGTCGTGGCCGCCCTCGGTGTTGAGGAACTGACGGCGCAGCACATCGTGACGACGGCCGCGGTCGTGCTGGTTCTCTGGCTCGTGCGGTGGCTCCTGCTCCGGATGGTGTGGCGCAGGACGGAGGATCCGAAGGCCCGCTACGGTTGGCGGAAGGCCTCGGGCTACATCGCCGTCGCCCTGGGTGTGCTCATCGTCGGACGCATCTGGGTCGTCAACTTCCGCTCGTTCGCCACGTTCGCCGGGCTTGTGTCAGCGGGTCTCGCGATCGCGCTCCGAGACCTCGTGGCGAACTTCGCCGCCTGGATCTTCATCGTGTGGCGCAGACCGTTCAAAGTCGGTGACCGGATCCAGATCGGCGACCACATCGGCGACGTGATCGACATCAGAGCTTTTCAGTTCACTCTCCTGGAAGTCCGCAACTGGGTCGACGCCGACCAGAGTACCGGTCGGCTCCTGCACGTCCCGAACGGCCTTCTCCTGACCCAGCCGCTCGCGAACTACACCCAGGGATTCCAGTACGTCTGGCACGAGATCCCCGTGCTCATCACGTTCGAAAGCGACTGGAAGAGGGCGAAGGAGATCCTCGGAGAGATCGCAAGCCGTCATGCCGAGCACTTCAGCAAGCTGGCTGAGGAGAGGATCAAGGAGGCGAGCAAACGCTTCCTTATCTTCTACCCGACCCTCACGCC
>Ga0272444_10005507_pt1 | contig 10956 bp, 9 predicted proteins | sample SSMForm13_FD_201033 | JGI IMG/M metagenome (GOLD analysis project Ga0272444, IMG submission 201033) | Marine sediment archaeal communities from Little Sippewissett salt marsh, Falmouth, MA, United States - SSM-Form-13 | ecosystem: Environmental > Aquatic > Marine > Wetlands > Sediment ... | reverse complement strand
ATGTCATTATTATATGTCAAGTAGAAAATATGGAAAAAAGGTTATATGACAAATATCGGTTGACCAAGCCAACTAGGTTGCCGGATCAAATCGCCTCCATCCTGAGGGAGGAGGTGGAAAAAGGCGGCCTGAGGCCGGATGAGCTGCTCCCGACGGAAGCCGAGCTATCAAAAAAGTTCGGCGTAAGCCGCACTGTGATCCGCGAGGCATTGTCCCAACTGAAATACGAAGGCTTGCTTGCTTCCCATCAGGGGAGAGGTGTGACGGTGGTTGGCAGCAAGGGGCAGCGTTTTTTTCATCTTGGAGACCTTCGCAAGCAAAGTCACAAGGAACTGGCCCAATTTTTTGAATTGCGCGCCATATTGGAAAGTGCAGCCGCCGCCAAGGCTGCCGAACGTCGGTCAGAAAATGATTTGGCGGGCCTAAGGGCCTGTCTTGAAGAGATGTTCCAGGCAGTGGACGATGGCACAAGCGGTTCGCAGCCGGACTTGGCTTTTCACAAAGGTATCGCTGATGCTGCCGGCAATGTCCACTTAAGGAACCTCATGCAATTTCTCAATGACAAGCTTTTGCTGACAATTGAAAAAGCGCGGAGTAACACCAGACTAAAACACGGTTTGTCAGGTGAGGTGCAAAAGGAGCACCAAGCTATTTTAAAGGCGATCGAAGCCAAGGATCCCGAGGGAGCAAGGCTTGCTTCTCTGGCTCATCTAACCAATGCGGCCAAGCGGTTGGGCTTACACATTCCAGATTAAACAGCTCTCAATCAGGCGGGGGTATAACCCGAAACGGTAATGCAGGTCATCATCGGTGTGTGGTGATAGCCGGGCACGATAACGTACTGGGGATGCATTTTGAGCGCTATAGATGTCAGACAACCAGGTAAGATGAGGTGACGAATTGCATGAAATAAAATCAACAGTTGAGAAGCAGATTGCTTTTTCGGAGGTCACCAGGGCAGAAGGCCGAGAATGCATACAATCTGAATTTTTATCCTACCTAAGTGACGAATCCAAGCTCAGCGTTGAGTCTTGCGATTATATCTTCTTTCCGAAAAATGAAGCGGAAGTAGCCGCAGTCGTCTGTGAAATGTCCCGCCTTGGCATTCCATTGACAGTTTCTGGGGCGCGCACGGGTTTGGTCGGCGGGGGTGTTCCATCCAAGGGCGCCTTGATGTCTCTGGAGCGCCTCGACCGCGTCCAGGCCCTTTATTTCAATACATGTGCCAAGGAATGGCGGGTGCAGGCGCAGTGCGGGGTGAGCTTAGCTAATATAAAAATAATGGTTGCAAATAAGCGATTTTCCGATCTCGAGTCCAGCAGCGACCAAAAATTATTGAGTGCTCTAAGGGAGTTTCGGCTAGAGCCCATGGAATACATCTATCCCCCGGACCCGACCGAAATGAGCGCTTCGCTAGGAGGTACTGTGGCCACCAATGCCTCGGGGGCGCGCACTTATCGTTATGGCCCTACCCGCGACTGGGTGCGGGCTATCCGAGCCGTACTGCCCAATGGTGAGGTATTGGAAATTCCGCGAGGCAAATATTTCGCCTCAACCAGTGGCAAATTCACCATCATTGACACCAAGGGACAAAGCCGGCAGTTGCATGTGCCCGATTACCCCATGCCCCGCACAAAAAACACCGCGGGCTTTTACGCCGCACCACACATGGACCTAATAGACTTGTTCATTGGCTCTGAAGGAATGTTGGGCATCATTACTTTTATTGAAGTAGCTTTGTGCCCCCATGAACACAAGTGCTCCCTCATGCTGTTCGCCGACAGCGACGAGCAGGCCATCGCCTTGGTCGAGTCACTGCGGAGCCAAAGCGGATTGCAGTTGGATATGCTGGAATTCTTTTCTCAAAAGGCGATTGATCTGCTGCGGGAGCGGCAAACCCAAGAAACGGCGGCCCTGGGGATGCCGCCTCTTCCTGAGCAAAACGTAGCGGCAGTTTTTATCGAATTGCCGTTTGATCCTCTGGCCGAAGACATGAATTTCGCTCGGCTTGCCGAGGCTGTTGAGCGGGTGGGCCTGTCGCTGGATCATTCATGGGCAGGTTATGAACCGAGGGAATTGACGCGCTTCAAGGTATTTCGCCACGCGCTGCCCGAAACGGTGAATCATCTAGTTGCCGAGCGGAAGCGCCAATATCCTGCGCTGCACAAGCTGGGCACCGATTTGGCGGTCCCCGACGACAAGCTGCAGCCCATGTGGGCTGTCTATAGGCAGGAATTGGATCGGGCTGGCCTGCAGTGGCTGGCCTTTGGACATGTGGGCAACAATCACCTTCACATCAACATCATCCCTCAGGACCCGGAGGAAATGAGCCGGGGGCTGGAAATATATTCTAGTTTAGCCGCTCAGGCGGTGGCTTTTGGGGGAACCGTATCGGCCGAGCACGGCATAGGAAAACTGAAGGCCAATTTCCTCAAGGAAATGTTCTCCGAACGCGATATCGCCAGGATGAAAGCCGTCAAACATACCTTGGACCCCCAGGGCTTGCTCAATCCCGGCAACGTTTTCTCAAGCTGAAAGATGCCTGTGATGAATATCATAGTTTGTGTAAAGCAGGTCCCCGAGATCAGCGATGTCAGGGTGAACCCAGAGACTGGCAGCTTGGTGCGCGAGGGGGTGGCCTCCATACTCAATCCTTTTTGCGAGTACGCCCTGGACCACGCGGTGCGCCTGAAGAACAGCGTGCCCGACGTGCACATCACTGCGGTGAGCATGGGCCCGCCCCAGGCCAAGGCCGTGCTGCTCAGGGCCCTGGAATTGGGGGCCGACCGGGGGGTGTTGGTCAGCGACCGCCGTTTCGCCGGAGCCGACACCTGGGCCACGGCCCTCACCCTGGCCGCTGCGGTGCGGGCCAACCAGCCCGCATTCGACTTGGTCCTGGTGGGCAAACAGGCCATTGATGGCGACACCGCACAGGTGGGACCGGAGATGGCCGAGATTTTGGGCGTTCCCCAGATCATGTACGGGGTGGAGATGGAGCTTATGCCCAACGGCAAACGGCTAAGAGTGCGCCGGGAGAGTGAGACCGGTTACCAGGTGCTGGAGTCGCGTCTGCCGGTGTTGGTTTCGGCCAGCAAAGGCGAGACTATTCGCCGCCTGCCCAGCTTTGCCGATATCCTGGCCGCCCGTGCCAAGCCCATGGACATGATAACCGCAGACAGTTTGGATTTGAGCGAAGAGCAGCTCGGCCTGCAAGGCTCTTATACCCAGGTTGTGAAGATATTCCCGCCTCGGGCCCAAAAAGAGTGCCGAAAACTGGAGGGCCTTACTCCGGCCCTGGCCTGTGGGGAAATCGTTTCCTTTCTGAAACAAGAAAAATTCATATAGGCGAGGCGTAGGCAAATGCTCAAGATAAACGACAACAAATGCAACGCCTGCAGACTCTGCGAAAAGACATGCCCCTTTGAGGCCATCGCCGTGGCTGATGGCGCGGCCCGCTTCAATGAAAATTGCACCCTGTGCGGGGCCTGTGTCAACGTTTGCCCTCAGGGAGCCCTATCCATCGAGCGCAAGCAGGCTTCCCCAGAAGAATTGGCCCAGTACAAGGGTGTGTACGTGTGGGCCGAATGCGAGCCAAAGGGCAAGGCCATGGTTCCCAAGCAGGTGGTTTATGAACTCCTCACCCAAGGGCGGCTTCTGGCCGACAAATTGGGCCAGGAGTTGGTGGCCGTGGCCCTGGGCGACGGCCGCATGGCCGAGTTGGAGTCGCTTTGTGAGCAAGGCGCGGACCGGGTGCTACGCTGTGAGCACGAACTGTTGGGAACCTACTCCACTGACGGCTACACTAACGTGCTTTCCGCAATGATAGCGGGGAACAAGCCTACCGCCTTTCTCTATGGAGCCACGCCCAACGGCCGTGACCTGGCCCCGCGCATCGCCGCCCGTATGCGCCTGGGCCTCACCGCCGACTGCACCGGCCTGGACATCGACGAGCAAGGGCAACTGGTGCAGACTCGCCCTGCTTTCGGCGGCAACATCATGGCTTCCATCGTTGCGCCCTACAGTCGTCCCCAGACGGCCACGGTGCGGCCCAACGTGTTCAGTGCCTCCCTGCCCGACCCCCAGCGGCCCAAGGTTATCAAGCAGGTGCCGGTGACCCTTAACAAGGCCGCCATCAGGGTCAAGCTGGTGGAAGAAACGGTGCTGAGCGGCGAAGAGGAGAACTTGGAGAGCGCCGAGGTCATCGTGGCCGCGGGCATGGGCTGTCGCCAAGGCGACTGCCTGGAACAGGCCGGTGAATTGGCCAATCTCCTGGGCGGGGTGCTGGCTGCTTCCCGGCCCGTGGTGGAGGCGGGCCTCATGCCGGTGACTCGCCAAGTGGGCCAGTCCGGCACAACGGTGGGGCCTGAACTTTACATCGCAGCGGGGGTGAGCGGAGCCATCCAGCATCTCGTAGGCATGAGTTCATCTAAGAGGATAATCGCCATAAACGAGGACCCCGAGGCCCCTATATTTGAGGTGGCCGACCTCGCGGTGGTTGGTGACACCGTGAAAATTCTGCCTACGCTTATAAGCCTGATAAAAGATGAGCGCTTCCGATTAGACTTCTCAGGAGTAAATCGATGACTGACAATAGAGCGTCGACCAAGGGCCGACCCAAAGAACACAATTTGAGCATCTACCACACCTGGTGCAAGCGCTGCGGCAACTGCGTGGCCTTTTGCCCGCGAGGCGCCTTGGCGGCGGACGAGTGGGGGTATCCTTTTTTGCAAGACCCCCAACGCTGCATTGGCTGCGGCCTGTGCGCCATGCTCTGTCCTGACTTCGCCCTCAGCATGATCGCCGAGGACGAGGCCTGCGCGGAGCCGCTGTTGCCGGCCAAGCGCTCCGAGGCGTCGGTTCCGGCACAGGTGAGCCCGGAGCGCCTGGCCCCAGCGGCCTCCGGGGAGGCCTAGACCATGACTGCCCAGACCAGCGCCAAGCGCAAAACCCGTCCCCGTCCCGCCAAGGGCCATGCCCGCCTATTGCAGGGCAACGAGGCCGCGTCCTTGGGGGCTTTGGCCGCGGGCTGCAATTTTTTCGCGGGCTATCCCATCACTCCCGCCAGCGAGATCACCGAGTTCATGAGCCGTGAGCTGCCTGTGCGGGGCCATCCTTTTATCCAGATGGAGGACGAGATCGCCTCCGTGGGCGCCTGCGTGGGGGCCTCTTTGGCCGGTCGCAAGGCCATGACCGCCACCAGCGGTCCTGGTTTTTCTTTGATGCAGGAGAACCTTGGTTATGCCTGCATAGTGGAGGCGCCCCTGGTTGTGGTCAACGTTATGCGTGGCGGCCCTTCCACCGGCCTTCCCACCAACGTGGCCCAGGGCGACGTGCAGCAGGCCCGCTGGGGCACCCACGGCGACCACCCGGCCATCGTGTTTTCTCCCAGCTCGGTTAGCGAGTGCTTCGAGTTGATGGTCAAGGCCTTTAACACGGCCGAGCGCTTCCGCAACCCGGTGATCTTTTTGGCTGACGAGATGGTGGCCCATCTTCGGGAAAAGGTGGTGCTGCCGGCCGAGGGCGATCTGGAGGTGATCGACCGTAGGCGGCCCACCGTACCCCCGGACTGGTACGTGCCCTACAAGACAGACGGCAGCTTGATTCCGCGGCTGGCCGATCTGGGCGAGGGCTATCGCTACCACGTCACCGGCCTGGTGCACGACGAGCGGGGCTTTCCCACCCGCCGGGCCGACGAGGTGGAGCCTTTCTACGCCCGTTTGTTTGGCAAGATCAGCCGCCACTTTGACGATTTGATGATCACCAAGCAGTTCTCCCTGGAGGACGCGGAGGTGGTCTTGATCGCCTACGGCTGCACCGCGCGCTCGGCCCAGGCGGCGGTGCGTCTGGGCCGCGAGCGGGGCATCAAGCTGGGTCTCTTGCAGCTTCTCACCCTGTGGCCCTTCCCCCGCGCGGCAGTGGAGGAGGCCTTGACCGGCAAGCGTTTGGCCCTGGTGCCCGAGCTGAACATGGGCCAGATGTCACGGGAGGTAAAGAGAGTCAACGATGGGCGCACCCAAGTTTTACGGCATAGCAAGATGGACGGCAGCATGATAACGCCCGAGGAGATTTTGCAGCGTCTTAAGGAGGTGGCCTGATGCCGGTGTTACACCGCAGCGTGGTCTATGACTGGCTGAGGCACGACAAGAAATTTCCCCACGTGTGGTGCCCTGGCTGCGGTCTGGGCATCCTTCTGGGCTCTTTGGTGCGCTCGCTGGAGCAGAGCGGCTTTGACAAGAACCAGGTGGTGCTGGTGGGAGGCATCGGCTGCTCTGGCCGTTTGCCGGTGTACGTGGACGTAAACACGGTGCACACCACCCACGGCCGGGCCCTGACCTATGCCACGGGCATCAAGCTGGCCAAGCCGGACTTGAAGGTGATCGTGGTCATGGGCGACGGCGACGCCACGGCCATCGGCGGCAACCACCTGATTCACGCCGCGCGGCGCAACCTGGACCTGACCGCAATCATCGTCAACAACCTGACCTACGGCATGACCGGGGGCCAGTACTCGCCCACCACGCCCCTGGGCTCCAAGGCCACCACCGCGCCCTACGGGCATTTGGAGGCCGCCTTTGACATCAGCGCCCTTACGGTGACCGCGGGGGCTTCTTTTGTGGCCCGCTCCACGGTGTACCACGTGACCCAGCTGGACCAGATGCTCTTGATGGCCCTGGAGCGCAAGGGTTTCGGGGTGGTGGAGGTCTTATCTCCCTGCCACACCAACTATGGCCGCCAGAACCGGCTGGGCTCCCAGATCGACATGCTCAAGGGCTTTAAGAAGAACGCGGTGCGCATGGAGCGCTGGGACAAGATGACCCCTGAGCAACGCGAGGGCCGCTTTTCCATTGGCGTTCTGGCCGAGCACTCCCGGCCCACCTTCTGGGAGAACTACCAGATTGCCATCGGCAAGGCCCAGGCAGCGCGGAAGGAGGGCTAGGCATGGCCACTGCCAAGAAGAAGGCAAGCTCCAAGCCCGCCAAGGAAGCGCCCCAGCCCATGGAGCGCATGGAGATACGTCTGGCCGGCAGCGGTGGCCAGGGGCTTATTCTGGCCGGGCTCATCCTGGCCGAGGCGGCCGGTCTTTTCGACAACCGCTTTGTGGCCATGGGCCAGAGCTACGGCCCCGAGGCGCGGGGCGGAGCCTCCAAGGCCGAGGTGATCATCTCGGGCGAGCCCATTGACTATCCCCTGGCCTCGCGGGTGGATCTCTTATTGGCCCTTACCCAGGAGGCGGCGGACACCTACTCCTGGGACCTGAAGCCCGAGGCCTGGATCGTGGTGGATTCGGACCTGGTGAGCCACCCGCCCACCAGCCGGGCGGTGGGGCTGCCCTTCACGGCCACGGCCCGGGACAAGCTGAAAAAGCCCATGGTGGCCAACGTGGTGGCCCTGGGCGCGGTGCTGCAGCTCACCGGGGTGGTCTCTAAGCGCGCCCTGGAAAAGGCGCTCCTGGCCCGGGTGCCCCAGGGAACCGACGCCCTGAACAAAAAGGCCCTGGCTGCGGGCGTGAAGCTGGCCAAGGACTGGCAAGGCTCGGGGCAACCCGGCGCCACCGAGGTGAGCGCGGCCGACCTGTAGCGCCGCCGCGGCGGAACCAGGCGTATACCACCAGTCCTGCAACCACCCAATGCTGATGGGAGGGCTGTAGATCGATGGGGCGGTCGGCAACAATGGGCAGATAGGTTCTACCCCGTTGGTACTCATTCGGATGCCCTCACAGCATCCGTTCCGACCGTTGCTAAACCTTTGGGGAGTATCTGATTTATTTAGATTTAACCCAATCTCTCAAGAAATGGAATCTCCGGCAATCCAGATACGGTTTACTAACGTGTAATTACTGCCCTCAAAATTCAAAGCCTCAGATTGGTTTGACTAATCGGCTATACGTTGAACTGAGGTCGTTCCCTCCAAAATTTACATAGGATCTACAAGCCTGAATACGGCTAGCCAAATCGCCGCTTCACCCTACTTAGCACTCCCTGATCATTGTGCTTCCTAGATTTTTGAGTCTTGCATGGTCTCCCTCAACAATTCACTTAGGCAGTGCAGCCGCGCTGGCTGGCATTGACACAAACCCTCAATTGATCTATTGTTTTTTATGGGCTCAAACGAATTTGGGCGCGGCCGGGCCGCAACAAATAAATATGCCTCCAGCGCCGGCCGGGGAAAGAACCCCACCTCTTGGTGAGCCGAAGAACTCTCTGAGATAACCCATTTATAAGCACTTTGGTCAGGAAGACCTCTTTCCAACAAGGAAAGGTGGTCTTTTTTGGGCCCATGGTCAAGACTTCTTGCTGACGCGGGCAGTGCAGGTTTGATTTGCCCAATCCGCTCCTTGCGCGGGAAATGACCAGTGAAACGATGCATTAACAACATCCAGCCAAGCCACACTTCCTCCCCAGGGTCATTGCGCGCTTGCGGCCCCGTGGCCGGTGAGACCAGAGACAAACGGTTCCGGGAGGAGGTTCGCTTTGAGGCCGGCTATGTGATGGTTGTGGAAAGGCATACCCGCGACCGGGACATGCGCTTGCCTTTTGACCAGGACCAGGCGCCGGTGAGCTTCTGCTACAACCTCAGCCAGCGGGCCCGTTGCACTGTACTCAACAACGGTAAGTCCCAAAAGACTTTTGAGCGCAAGGCCGGCGACGGCGTGTTGGCCTATCTGCCCCAGATTCGCGGCCTGCTGGAGGCGCCCCAGGGCGAAAACGTCCTGGGCATCTCCCTGTACTTCCCGCTGGAGGTGTTCCGGGAGCTGTTCGGCATAAGCGGCCGGCGGCTTGCCCCGTTGCAGGCGAAGCCGGGCGGCGGACCCAAGGAAAAGGGCTTTTATCACCAGGCGGAGTTCGAGCCCGACACCCGCCTGGTGCTCTGGCAGATACTGCAGTGCCCCTATGGCGGCAGGGTGCGCCGGCTGTTTTTGGAGGCCAAGTCCCTGGAGCTGGTGGCCCTCAAGCTGGCCGAGCTGGAGCCAACCAGCCGCGACCAGGCCATGGGACTGAATAAGCGCGCCATGGACCAGGTGCGGGAGGCGCACCAGATCCTGGTGGAGCGCATGGCCGACCCTCCCAGCCTCACCCAACTGGGCCTCATGGTGGGGCTCAACCGCAACAAGCTCAATCGAGGCTTCAAGAAACTCTACGGCGACACGGTCTTCAACGTGCTGCGCATGGCCCGGCTGGCCAAGGCCAGCTCCCTTTTGCAAAACACCGATCTGAGCCTGGCCGAAATCGCCTTTGCCATCGGCTACAACAGCCAGGCCAACTTCACCACCGCCTTTCGCCAGCATTTTGGCCAGCCCCCCAAGAAGGTGCGCCAAAAAGGCCTATCCCGCCCCGGCAGCGAGGCCGTCACCCTGAGCTGAGCCGCCTTCCCGCCTGAAATCGTGCGGTCAACACAAACAACCGTGCATTGCTCATAATACATTCCTACATTTTTGGCCTATCACTCCTAACCAGCGCCTCTTTTTTTCGTTACGCACCACGGGCGGGTCCGGGCCATGGCCCCAACCAGCCATGCAGGTTAGCACCATGAAGGCTTTTCCCTTAACGCCCAGCTCCCGCGTTTCAGCCCCGACCACCTCGTACAAGCTGTCCCTTCTGCTGGTGATGTATCTGTCGCAGAGGGTGTTTCTATGCTTTTCCTGGACCCTGCTGCCCATGCTCCTGCGCCAGCAGGGCGCCAGCCTCGGCACTATCGGCTTCTCCGCCCTGGTCTACAGCCCCTGGGCCCTGAAGTTCACCTATGCTTCCTGGCTGGACCGCACCAAGGGCAGCCGCTGGGGGCGCCGCAAGTCCTGGATAGTCCCCTTGCTCATCGTCTCCGGGGCGACCATGCCCGTGTTGGCCCTGTTTTCGCCCCAGGCGAACTTGGCCGCGGTGTTGACCGTGGTGGCCCTGCTCAATCTGGCCTTTGCCACCATCGACATAGCCGTGGATGGCTATGCCACCGACATCCTGGAGCCAAGGGAGCGCCCCTGGGGCAACACCATTCAGACCACGGGCTATGTGCTGGGATACCTGCTGGGCGCGGGGGTGTTTTTGGTGGCCTACCAACACCTGGGCTGGCCCATCACCCTGCTGTTGATCACAGCCCTGCAGGTCATCCTGATGGTGCCCATCTTCCTGCACCAGGAGATCCCCGCCGTGGTCCCGCCAGGGGCCGGACCTTCGCCGGAGGACGCCCCGGCGGCCAAGCCCAGGGTGTGGCCGTTCATCAAGCAGCATCATGTGGCCTGGTTCTTCTTGTTCGCCGGCCTGCTGATGGTGATTGATCAGGGCGGCCTGCAGCTGCGCCTGCCCATGCTGGTGGACCTGGGGGTGGACCCCGCCGGCCTGGGGCGGCTGAACATATGGGTCGGCTCGCCCCTGTGCATAGTGGGAGCCGCAATGGGGGGAGCCCTGCTGTCCAGGATGGGCAAGCGTTCGGTGTGCGCCCTGTGTTGCCTGGGCGCCGCCGCGCTCAGCCTTTTCTCGGCCTTTTTGTCCCAGGGCGTGCCTCACCAGACATGGGCCATCGCGGCCATGGTAGGGGCGGAAAAGCTCTTCGCGGGCATGGTGACCACCTTTATTTTCAGCATCATCATGACCCTCAGCGTGGGACCGCAATCAGCCACCAACTATGCTGTTTTAGCCAGCTTGGTTCAGCTTGTGCAGTTCGCGGTCATGCCGGCCGCCGGCATGATCTGCGACTTGATCGGCTACTTTGATTTGTATTTTGCCCTGGCTTTCTTGGGATTTTTATCTCTGTTTACCGAAGATTATATATTAAGGAATCGCCTGATCTTCGCGCGAAATTACAACGGATAACCTTGGAAAACAGAAGTTTTCCTTAGATTATTTATTTAAAAATAGCCATATCTTCGCGTAAATTTTCAACCGAAAACCGTGGAAAACAGAAGTTTTCCCTCGGCCCTTGCGACAGCCCGCCGCCCGCAAAGGCAGAAGGACAACCATACTT
>Ga0272444_10005506_pt1 | contig 10958 bp, 13 predicted proteins | sample SSMForm13_FD_201033 | JGI IMG/M metagenome (GOLD analysis project Ga0272444, IMG submission 201033) | Marine sediment archaeal communities from Little Sippewissett salt marsh, Falmouth, MA, United States - SSM-Form-13 | ecosystem: Environmental > Aquatic > Marine > Wetlands > Sediment ... | reverse complement strand
ATATTGCTACAAAACAGCGTATTAGCATTGTAATATAAAGTATAACATGATAACGGGGCTGATAATTATAGGGGCCGGGTATCTGCTTGGCGCCATACCGTTTGCGCTGATTATTTCCCGGATGTTCGGTGTGCCCGATCTACGGGCGGTCGGCTCGGGAAATCTTGGCGCCACCAATGTATACCGGGCCGCCGGGCCGGTGGCGGCGATCCTGGTGACGGTGAGTGATATCGGCAAGGGGGTGCTGCCGGTTCTTCTGGCGACGGCGCTGGCGGGGGCTCTTCCCGGTGACCCGGAGTACTTCAAACTGGCGGCGGGTGGAGCCGCTATTATCGGGCATATCTTTCCGGTTTTTCTGGGTTTTCGCGGTGGCAAGGGGGTCAACACGGCTCTCGGCGTTTTCCTGACTCTGGTCACGGTTGAAACCCTGGTTGCCCTGGGAGTATTTATTATTGTGGTCCTGATCGGGCGAATGATATCGCTGGGGTCGATTCTGGCCAGCTTGGCCTTTTTGGCCGTGGTTCTCTTCGAGGCACTCTTCAGCGTGGGCGTAATACATGATGTTTATGTTCCGACCGCGGTGGTTCTGACGGCTCTGATAGTTATCACTCATCGAACGAACATAAAAAGAATTATCCGGCATCAGGAAAACCGGTTCAGTTTTCACCGCCAATCGCCTTCGGAGGTCAAAAACAATGGCTGAAACCATGGCCGTTCTGGGTGGCGGCAGCTGGGGGATTGCCGTGGCCGGTTTACTTCATGCCAATGGTCACCGGGTCCGGATCTGGGAATTCAACCCGGCCGACTGTGACCTGCTTATAGCCCAACGCACTCACCCCCAAAAACTGCCCATGGCGCACCTGTCCGATGATATCATGATAACCAATATCCTGGCCGAAGCGGTCGAGAAAGCCGATTTGATTATCCTGGCCGTTCCGGCCCAGAAAGTCCGCCTGGTCTGTGGCGGTCTCGGTGATCTCGGGGTGAATCATATCCCCATGGTCAACCTGGCCAAGGGTATTGAGATCGATACTCTCAAAAGGATGTCGGAGGTGATCGCCGAGATCTTACCCGGTTCCGAAAAGGCCGGTATGGCAACCATTTCGGGGCCGAGTCATGCCGAGGAGGTGGCCCGCGATATGCCGACCAGTGTCGTGGCCGCATCGCTCCGGGCCGATTTCGCCGAACGGTTGCAGCATCTGTTCAGCAATGAGACTTTCCGTGTTTATCGGTCCACCGATCTGATCGGTGTCGAGCTGGGTGGATCGCTGAAAAATGTTATTGCTATCGCGGCCGGAATTATTCAGGGTCTCGGTTTCGGCGACAACACCCTGGGGGCGCTGATTACCCGCGGCCAGGCCGAAATCGGCCGGGTCGGCCGCCGGCTGGGGGCCGACTCGCTCACCTTTGCCGGGCTATCCGGTATCGGCGATCTGATCACTACCTGCGTTTCCCGTCACTCGCGTAACCGCCTGGTCGGGGAGCGAATCGGACGGGGGGAGACCCTGGCCGAAATCCTGGATTCGATGGTGATGGTGGCCGAGGGAGTCGATACTTGCCGCTCGTCCCATGCCCTGGCCGGCAAATACGGGGTGGAGATGCCGATTGCCGACGAGGTGTACAAGGTTTTATTCGAAAACAAGGCCCCCGCCGAGGCGGTCGCCGGACTGATGACCCGCCCCCTGAAAAAAGAGGTCTGGAGCTGATTTTAAAATAGAGGTAGGATATGCCGCGCCGAAAGAAAAACGCCGATGAAAAACTTTACTACTCCATCAGCGAGGTAGCTCGGATGACCCGCCTGGAACCGTATGTCCTGCGATTCTGGGAGAAGGAATTTCCGATGCTCAAGCCTAAGAAAAATCGCGGCGGAAACCGTATCTACCAGAAGCAGGACATCGATATGATCAATCGCATCAAGGCGCTTCTGTACAAGGAAAACTACACTATTGAAGGTGCCCGCAACCGTCTGAAAAAGATCAAACCCACGCCGGAACGAAAGGAATTGATAGAATCGTCCCGGTTTCAAACCATCATCAGTCAGATCAGGACCGAGGTCGAAGACATCCTGAAACTTTTCCCTTGCCTTTTCTGACCGTATCTTTAGATTGAAAGCTACGTCGGGGCGTAGCGCAGCCTGGTTAGCGCACTCGCTTGGGGTGCGAGAGGTCGGCAGTTCAAATCTGCTCGCCCCGACCATTTTACTTTTGGATAAAAATGCCGGTATCTACCGCGAAGTTACTGATTCTCATTCCAGCCTATAATGCCGGAGGGTACCTCGCCGAGCTGGCCGAGCGTCTTCGTTCGCTTCCGGACGCCCCCGATATTTTAATCATAGACGACGGCTCCACCGACGGGACTCCTGATATCCTGGCCGGCCTGGGGGTGACGGCATTGACCAATCGGCCCAATCGGGGCAAGGGCTACAGTCTTCGCCGCGGTTTCGAATATGCCGCCGGGAAGGGATACCGGTACGTGGTGACGATTGACGCCGACCTGCAGCACCGACCCGAAGAAATACCGCGCTTTCTGAATTATGCTGAGGAAGCCGATCTGTATATCGGAACCCGCTGTATGGACCCGAAGAAAATGCCCTGGGAGCGAAGATTGACAAACAACCTGACGTCGCTTATTATTTCTATTTTCAGCGGTTGCCGGATCAGGGACTCGCAGTCGGGGTATCGTATGTTCAAGACCGATCTTTTAAAAACAATCAGGACCGAGGCCACCCGGTATGATTTCGAATCGGAAATTCTCTTCAAGGCCGGCCGGCTCGGGGCGCGGGTGGCCGAAATCCCGATTTCAACCGTATATGGCGGTTCCCGGTCCTATATCAACCCCCTGGTAGACACCGGCCGGTTTATAAGGCTGGTCTGGAAAAGGATCGTATCGTGAAACTTTCGCGCCTTTTCGGCGAGTGGGAGCGTATCCGGCGGGAAATGATTGACGCTGTCCGGCCGCTGATCATCGAGCAGCTGAACTGGCTGCCCGATGGCGGCCTCAGCAGTATCGGTGATCTTCTGCGTCATATTGCGGAAACCGAAACCTGGTGGTTCGGCAATGTAATTTTAAAAAAGGATAATTATCGTGATTTGACCCGCGAGACGGCTCCCGATTTGGACACGATTATAAAGGAACTGGAAAAGTCGCATTGATACGTGCTGGAGGTCTTCGACGTTTCTAACCTGGAGAATCTTGACGATCGATACCGGGTCCCGGGCTGGGAGGAAGTGCTGACCTTGCACCAGATCAGCTGGCATACGGCCGAACATGAAATGCGGCATCGGGGACAGATATTTATGCTGATGCGTTTGCAGGGAATCGTCCCGCCCCGCGTATAAGAAAAGAGAATATGCTGATAATATTAACCAATGATGACGGTGTTAATGCCGAGGGCATCAACCGGGTGGAAAAAGAGCTGCGACGGTTTGCCGATGTTCTTATGGTGGCTCCGGACCGGGAGCAGTCGGCCTCCAGTCACAGCCTGACCCTGGACCGTCCCCTGCGCCTGAACCGGGTGGGCGATAACCGCTATACCTGCGACGGAACCCCGACCGACTGTGTCATGCTGGCCGTTCACGGTCTGCTCAAGCACCGGCTGCCCGATCTCCTGGTTTCCGGTATCAATCACGGGGCCAATATGGGCGAGGATGTAACTTATTCGGGAACCGTGGCCGCGGCCATCGAGGGTTCCACTATGGGGATACCGTCTATTGCCGCCTCCAATGCCGATCCGGAAAACAATAAGTCGTTCGGCCCCGCGGCCAGGTTTATCGCCCGGCTGGCCCGGCGTTTCGGGAAGCTGGAATTGCCCCTCCGGACTTTTCTGAGTGTCAATTTTCCGCGACTCAACGGGACCCGTTTCGGCCGGTATAAATTTACCCGCCTGGGGCGGCGGGTCTACAAGGATATTGTCATCGAGAAAACCGACCCGCGCGGGAAAAACTATTACTGGATTGCCGGGGAATCGGAGTGGAAGGATGTCGAGCAGTCCGATTTCGAGGCGGTTTCGAACGGATATATTTCAATTTCGCCGCTAAAGATGAATTTCACCGATTACGATACCATAGAACAGGTGAAACGTTTGAAGATGAAAATATAATCGGCCGCTTCTGTTGATTCCACTTGACTTGGCGGGTTGATTGCTTATCTTTGATATCTGTTAAATCGGGGCGTAGCGCAGTTTGGTAGCGCACTTGGTTCGGGACTAAGGGGTCGCTGGTTCAAATCCAGTCGCCCCGATTTAAATTATCTTTCTTAATAAAGAGCAGTATTCTTACTTAAAACAATCAGGGAATTTAATTATGACGGAAAAAAACCGTCTGTTTATCGCCGTCATCGGGGCCGGTAAATGTTCCCGAAAACTGCGCGATCAGGCCGAAGCGATCGGCCGCGGTATCGCCGAGCACCGGGCGGTTCTTGTCTGCGGCGGACGGGGGGGAGTGATGGAAGCGGCCGCCCGCGGCGCCCGCGCCGCCGGAGGCTTGACCATCGGTATCCTGCCCGGTAATGATCGCAGTGACGCCAACGATTATATCGATATCGTTATTCCCACCGGTATCGGCGAGGCCCGCAATATGATTGTCATTCGGACGGCCGATGTCGTTATCGCCCTGCCGGGAAAATTCGGAACCCTCTCGGAGATGGCCTTCAGCATGAAAATGAACAAACCGGTGGTGTCGCTGTCGGCCTGGGATATCTCCGATAAAATCGCCCGGGTCGATAATCCCGAAGAGGCGGTGGCCGCGGCTTTAAGGCTTGCGGAGAATTAAAAATTGGCGTTTATTGGGGCTGTAATTAATATCAGGGGAGTCGTTCAGGGGGTCGGTTTCCGCTACTGGTGCCTGAGACATGCCCAGAATCTGGGCGTGAACGGGACCGTCGGGAATCGCCGCGACGGTTCGGTGCAGGTTATCGTCGAGGGCGAACGGGCGCTGGTGGAGGAGATGATCCGGGAGTTGAAAATCGGCCCCACCTACGCTCATGTGACCGACCTTGATATTGAATGGTACGAACAACCGCGGGCTTTTAAATATTTTAACGTCGTATTGCTGGATAAAAATGATTGATTTTAAAGACGCCATCCGCTCCATACCCGATTTCCCCCGGAAAGGGGTCGTTTTTCGGGATATTACCACCCTGCTGAGTTACCCGGACGCATACCGCGCGGCGCTGGATAAAATGACCGCCTACAGCCGCGAGAAAAACGTGGATAAAATCGTGGCGATAGAATCGCGCGGCTTTATCTTCGGCGGTGCCCTCGCCGACCGTCTCGGGATTCCGCTGGTACCGATCCGCAAACCGGGCAAGCTGCCCTTTGAAACGCTGGGCCAGGAGTACTCCCTGGAGTACGGCACCGATAAAATAGAGATGCATACCGATGCCGTCGCAACCGGCGACAGGGTACTGGTGGTTGACGATCTGGTGGCCACCGGAGGCACTCTCGGGGCCGCCTGCAAGCTGATCGAACGTTCCGGCGGCCGCGTGGCCGGGATCGCGGTGCTGATCGATTTGGCCTACCTGCCATGGCGGAAACAGGTTAAGGACTACGACGTATTATCATTAATACAGTACGATTCGGAGTAAACTACTTGTGCCCCCGTAGCTCAGGGGATAGAGCAGTGGTTTCCTAAACCATTGGTCGCAGGTTCGATTCCTGCCGGGGGTATTTGATTGAATGTTATGTCGTATTACGTTGCAACTTGCTACCCGGTGATATCGTATCACAGGCAGATGAACATCAATAAGACGGAATACCGCTGATATGTTTTTAAATTTCCTGCTCTGGTGCCTGCTTTTGGTCTTCTGCTGGCCGCTGGCGGTGGCGGCGCTTATTCTATATCCGCTGATATGGCTTTTACTCCTGCCGCTTCGACTGCTCGGCATCGCGGTCGACGGCCTGCTGGATCTGATCCATGCCCTGATTACTCTTCCGGCCCGAATCCTGGGCGGCCGCTGACCGATCTGTCGGCTTTCCTTTAATTAATCGTTCAAAGCCGAAACCATGCGACCATTTTTCCGGTTATATAAATATTGGAGTAAATTAGTCGTGTATTGGTCGATCAGGAAAACAGCGGTATCTCTGATTCTGACCGCGTTGTTGTCGCTGGCGGCCTGCGGGCAGCGGCCATCGGGTCGGAACGAGAACAGCAGTGGAGGTGAGGAAATGTCATTCCGGGTAAACAAAACCGATGATGAGTGGCGCCGGCATCTGACTCCGGAGCAGTTCCGAATCATGCGGCGGAAGGGGACCGAGCCGGCCTATACGGGTAAGTATTACCGTCTGAAGGAAACCGGGACGTATCACTGTGCCGGCTGCGGTCAGGAGTTGTTCAGCTCCGGGGCCAAATATGAATCCGGCTCCGGCTGGCCGAGTTTCCAGACTCCGGTCAGCGAGGATAATGTTCTGGCCCGGCCCGACAATACTCTCTGGATGAGCCGCACCGAGGTCGTCTGTTCGGGTTGCGGGGCGCATCTGGGGCATCTTTTTCCCGACGGCCCGCGGCCGACCGGCCTGAGATACTGTATCAATTCGGCCGCTCTCGATTTCAAGGGTGAGATCGATACCACCGGGCCATAACCTGTCGATTTTTTACTCTCTTTCCGCAGAGATAATTACATAGAACGCCGGCCTATTTGGGGCCGGCCGTTTTATTTTTCGCCAAATTCGAAGCGGGCCATCAGTGAATACTGCCGCGATTTGATAACCTTATGCCATTATTAAAGTTAATATTCGGCGATCGCGGTGAAAAAGAATTTGACAGGTTCCCAAGTAAATGTTATATTTTTCGCCTGATATTTTGGATGGATAAACGTCTTTAGTGATGTGACAGGAAATAAAAGACCCATATCGGGAGGAACTTATATTATGAAATTGTCGTTGTTCAAACTCACCATCCTTGCGGTTTTAATCCTCACAACGACAGCCTATAGTCAGCAGCAGGGCTTGAGTTTCAATTTTTTCGGCGGTGGCGCCCGTTCCGAGGGAATGGGTCAGGCTTATATTGCCGTTTCCGATGACGGTACCGCCGGCAGCTGGAACCCGGCCGGGCTGCATGTGCATGAAAAGACTTTTATGGCTTTCAGTTATTCGACGCTGATGCCGCGCGGGGCGTACAACTTCTTTTCCTATACCAACAATCCCACGGTTTACGACCACGAGGGTAATATCAGCGGCGTCAACGAGTGGTCGCTGATCACTCCCATGCGAATAAAAAATCACCATTTTGTCTTCAACCTTTCATATACGCGGAATTTCGACGTTTATTACCGTTTCGCCGAAAAGATTTATCCCTGGAGCGATTACGACGCCAGTGATCCCACCGACGATGAAGAGGCCAATGCTTTCATGGAACGAAAGGGCGGCGTTAATAGCATCAACCTCGGTTTCGGAACGCGCATCTACGATAAACTTTCCTTCGGTGCCATGGCCAACATTTACTGGGGTCGGGTGGTATCCGAGGAGTACCGAACGGTGCGTATCGATACGGTTCTCGAAGTCGGTTCCGTACTCGCCGAGGGCGATTTTCTGATGATCGACTCTACCTCGTACGGCGGCTTCAATGTCAATCTCGGGTTACTTTACAGCGGAGAGAAATTTCGGGCCGGGCTTTTGGCCAAGTTGCCGTTTGATCTGAAGGGCGAATCCGATTCCACCCTGATGTGGAGATCCACTCTTAACGGCGTTACTTTTGATGAGATCGGAACGGTTTTCCGGACACAGATAGCCTATATCGATAATGTCACTTCGAAGATGCATATGCCGTTGATGCTCGGACTGGGGCTGGCTTATAATATCAATGACAACTGGCTCTGGAGCGTCGATGTCGAATACCGTCGATTCGAAGGGAGTATAATCAACAACCTCGACAGTCTTTTGGTTACGGCTTCCGGTGATATTGAGTATTACTATTCGGACTTCGATCCCAACTGGAGTGATGTGTTACAGCTCCGAGTCGGCACCGAGTATACTTTCAATACTCCGCTGGGGCTGGTCCCGGTGCGCGCCGGATTCCGCAACGAAGCTTTTCCCGAGGGCAATATCGGGGAGTATTCGATTACCTACGAGGGTCCAAAGGGTCCCAGCGGGCAGTCCGTGTTCCAGGATTCCACCCGGGTTTATTATCATTACGAGTACGATGATAAACAGATTACCGGCTACAGTGTCGGGGTCGGGACCGGAATTCACTGGTCGCAGATCATGCTCGATGTAGCCTATACCTACTCGTATTATTCGCAGAAAATATACCGGGCCGAAGGCGACCTGCGGTCGAGCAACTACTGGAATAATCATCACCTGAATTTCACTTTTACCGGGTATTTCTAGGCGTTAACGATATCGACGGGGTCGCCGAAATATTGAGCGACCCCGTTTTTTATAAAGGCCATGGTAAGCTAACGGGGCAAGCATGCCGATATATCACATGAACAGTATTTCGTAACAATCGAGTAATGGACTTATGGGAACGAAAGTAAAAATCAGCAAGCAGAAGATGAAAGAAGATAAATTCACGACGACCATGCTGCAGTGGCGCGACTGGATCCTGGACAACTGGCAGGTCCTGGCCCTGGTGGGCGCCGTGGTTGTTCTTGCCGTCGTCGGCATTGTTTACTATACCGGTATTCGTCAAACCAAGGGGATCGAGGGCTCCCAGAAGCTGGCTCAGGCGGTCGATAAGATGTACCGCCAGAATTATCAGCTGGCCATCGTGGAACTCAATGAGGTGGTAGACAATTACAGCGGTCATGTGGCCGCCCTGGCCCAGTTCCATCTGGGCAATGCTTACTACGAGAGTAAGAACTACGATGAAGCTATCAACAGTTTTGAAAAGTACATAAGCAAATATCACGAAGATAAATTGAAAACCGCTTCGGCTATCGCCGGTGTGGCCGCCGCTCTGGAAGGCAAGCAGGAGTTTCAGGGGGCCGCCGAAAAGTATCTCGAGGCGGAGCAGTATTATCCCGGCGCACCCGGAGCCTCCGCCTACCTGCTGGGAGCGGTACGCAACTTTGTTAATGTCGACCAGAAAGAAATGGCCCGCGAAGCGCTGGACCGGCTGCGCGAGACGTTTCCCGGCAGCGAGCAACTGCGCACGGCCATTACTCTGACGGCTCGACTCGGCCTCAATTAACGTTAAAACACGATCGTTGCTATATGTCGGAGAAAAAAAAGCTGCGGGTGGCAATCCTCTGGCATATGCACCAGCCATATTATCTTAATCCCGACAAAGACCGGCTGTTGATGCCCTGGGTTCGCCTGCACGGACTCAAGGATTATCTCGATATGCCGCTTCTGGCCTCGGAGTACGATAATGTTCGAGTCACCTTCAACCTCGTGCCGTCGCTTCTTGATCAGATTCAACTGTATGCCCAGGGTGTCACCGACCGGCATCTGGAACTGAGCCGGATTCCGGCCCGCAACCTGCAGCGCTCGGAAAAACGGGAGATACTCGACAGCTTTTTCTCTGCCCATTATCCCCGCATGATCGAACCATACCCTCGCTTTCGCCAGCTGTTTCGTAAAAAAGAAAGCTGCGGTTCCGATCTGGATCTGGCCGTCGATATATTTTCATCGTTCGAATGGCGCGATCTCCAGGTCTGGTCCAACCTGGTCTGGATTGATCCGATGTTTCGCGGCGAGGAACCGGTTAAGGAGTTGTTCGAGAAAGGGCGTGACTTTGCCGAAGACGACAAGGAAGCTCTCCTTGATTTCCAGATGCAGCTTCTGGCGCGAATCATTCCGGCCTACCAGAGGCTGTACCGCGAGGGACGTATTGATGTCTCATTCACCCCCTACTATCACCCGATCTTACCCCTGCTGATCGACACCGATGAGGCCCGGGAAGCCATCCCGGAGATAGAATTGCCGCGAACCCGTTTTACCTATCCGGGGGATGCCGAATGGCATATCCGATCGTCGGTCGAAAAATTCAATGGGCTTTTTGACGATGGTCTGACGGGGATGTGGCCGTCGGAAGGCTCGGTCTCCGAGGCAACCCTCAAGCTGATCGAGCAGGCCGGAATCGGCTGGGCCGCCAGCGATCAGGAAGTGCTGCATTTTTCACTGCTTAAATCCGGGCTTGATCCCCGGAAGCATTCGCCGCATACGGTCTACAACTGTGCCGCCGCTCCCGGGGTGAAACTGCTCTTCCGCGACCGCGGCCTGTCCGATAAAATCGGTTTTGTTTATTCCGGCTGGGAACCGGAAAAAGCGGTGGGTGACTTTATTGCCAACCTCAAGGAAATCAGAAAAATCCTGACCGGTAATCTGGAGCAGACGGTGGTGCCGATTATTCTCGACGGCGAAAACGCCTGGGAGTATTTTGCCGATGACGGTCTTGAATTCCTGCGGCTTTTATATCGGGCCCTGTCGACCTCGGATGAAATCGAAACCGTGTTCTGCCGGGAGGCGGTCGAAAGTATCAGGCCGACCGAATTGCCATCGCTTTACGCCGGTTCCTGGATCAACCATAATTTCCGTGTCTGGATCGGTCATAGCGAGGATAACTCCGCCTGGGAATTACTTCATGAGGCCCGGCAGGCGATCGACAACTACGAGAAAAAAAATGCGTCGCCCGATACCGACCGGCTCGACAAAGCCTATCGCCAGATTCATGTTGCCGAGGGTTCGGATTGGTGCTGGTGGTACGGCGATGAACATATCAGTGAACACAATGCCGAATTCGACGAACTCTATCGGTTGCAGCTGGGTGGTGTCTACGACGCTCTCGGGCTGGATAAACCGGCCGCCCTGTCTCGACCGATTTTCCAGGGGAAGACCGAGTCGTTCCTGATCCTGCCGGAGTCGCTCTTAACGCCGCGCCTTGACGGCCGTCTGACTCATTATTATGAATGGAGCGGGGCCGGGTCATATCACTGCGCCCGGGCCGGCCAGGCCATGCACCGCACGGATCGGATTCTGGAACGAATCTACTTCGGATACGATCATCAAAGCTTTTATA
>Ga0272444_10005505_pt1 | contig 10958 bp, 7 predicted proteins | sample SSMForm13_FD_201033 | JGI IMG/M metagenome (GOLD analysis project Ga0272444, IMG submission 201033) | Marine sediment archaeal communities from Little Sippewissett salt marsh, Falmouth, MA, United States - SSM-Form-13 | ecosystem: Environmental > Aquatic > Marine > Wetlands > Sediment ... | reverse complement strand
ATGGGAGGCGATGGAATGGATGTGACAACGGGTGATTTGAGCGCCCTCGTATTCAAGCGGGTGTCTGCCCAGAACATTGGGGAGTTCTCCCTGGACGGTCGCATGCTCAGCGTGCTGATGGAGGTAAACGGCCAACAAAGCGTGGCGGCCATTGCACAGAAGCTGGGCATCAACATGGGGACGATCCGCCCGGTGATTTCCGCCCTTCTGGACCTGAAGCTCATTGAAGCCGGTGAGGATGCACTGTCCGTGCTGGACCCGGAGTTTCTCGAGGTGCTCAGGGGGGAGCTTTCCCTGGCTGTGGGTCCCATTGCGGAGGTCCTGATCGAGGATGCGGCGGCCGATCTGGGGTACACGCCGGAGCGTTTTCCGAGCCACCGGGCGGCGGAGCTGGTGGACTTGCTGGCCCGGCAGATTCGACGGAAAGACAAAATGACCTCATTCAAACAGAACATGGTGCGCATGATTCGAGAAAAGGGCTACTGATGCGGGTTCCGAGAAACCAAGACGTTTGCGCTGCCGAGAATCCGGGACGATGAACCCTGTGCACAAGGAGTCCAGCCATGATAGTCATTTGTGAGGAGTGCGGAAAGAAGTACCAGATCGACCCTGCAAAGATCCGGGGAAAGCAGGCGCGCTTCACGTGCAAGAGCTGCGGCAACCCGGTGACGGTGAATAAAGCGGAGGAGGCCCCTGCGGCGGTGGAGCCCGTGGCCGCACCCTCAAGCGCGCCTGAGGCTGGATTTCAGAGGCAGGCTGCTGGGGCACCGGCGACGGCACCGGAGCCTCCCACGGCCGAGGACCGGAAAGAAGGAAAGAAGGAAAAGAAGGCGAGACAGGTTTCCACACCGAAAAGGCTGGGCCTTCGAGCCAAGATGATGATCCTCTTCTTTTTGATACCCATCCTGTGCGTGGCTGCGGCGGGTTGGCTCTATATCCAGCAACTTCAGGACCTCTCCACCCTCATCACCGCCCAGAGCAGCGACATGGTCAACGAGATGGCGGAGGAGCAGGTTTCTGAAATCGCACAGGCCGTGGCCGCTGAGTGCTCCACCTACATAAAGGCCCACCCGATGCTGGCCAAGGGCCAATACAACGAGACCCCGGAGTTCCGCGACGTCGCCGTACAGAAGGTCGGCGAAACAGGATACACGGCCCTCTATGAGCTCCCCGGAACCGACGGCGTGTGGAGGACCTGGGCCCACGTGAATCCGAAAATCATAGGAATCGACATGGCCAGCCTGAAAAAGCCCCTCGGAAAGAGCTTTGCGGGCTTCTGGCGCGTGTACACGGGGGTGAAGAAAGACAAAGTTTCCGAAGGATATTACACGTGGCAGGACGAGGATGGAAAATTCCGCGATAAGTTCATGGTGTGTGCGCCGGTGGAGGGATCCCCTTACGTCATTGCAGCCACCACGTATCTGGACGAGTTCACCCGTCCGGTCCAAAGAATGATTCAGCAGGCAAAAAAACAGACCCGACGGACCCGAAACATCCTTCTGGGCATTGTAGGAGGGACCCTGGTCCTTATCGGGGTGCTGGTTTCGATTTACGGCCACCGGGTCACTCAGCGGATCAAACATTTGACGGAGGCCGCAGAGCGCATTAGTGTCGGCGAGCTGGACGCTGAAATCCAGGATACGTCCGGCGACGAAATCGGAAACCTTGGGGAGGCGATCTCACGCATGCAAGACAGCATTCGGCTGTCCCTGGAACGGCTTCGGAAGCGCCGTTAGGATTCCATCCATCAGGCGTACCCGAAACAAAGGGTGGGCTGATCATAGCGATATCGCCCCTTTCTTTTCACGGAACGGCAAAGAGGCAATGGGACGGTCTCCACGTCGTACTCGTCTTCCATCGCGGGCTTCAAACACCCGCGAGGAATGTAAGGAGAGCGTATGATTATTCTTCCAAAAGAACAGCCGGCTATTCAAGGGCTCAACACGTACTACCTTGATGTCAGGAAGCTCCTTGAACACTACCAGGGCGAGCTGGGTTCAGGGGGAGTCCATTTCAGATCCCCGTCTGAAGAAGGGGTCGTCTTTTTCGACAAGGATGAGCTTCTGAACGGCATTTACGAGAACCGTGGAGGAGAAAACATCAAGGGAGAGGCGGCGGTCGAAAAGCTGCTCGCAGCCGTTGACGAGTCCAGCTTCATCTTGGATGTCTATGCCATCGAACCCCAGAAGATTTATTTCTGGTCGAACATCCCTTCCGCGAAATCGGTTTACCGCGATTTGAGCACCGAGTTTACGGACCTCCTGGGCCTCATTAAGAAAATGATGTCAGAAAAACTCACCGGCTACATCGAAGTATCGATCCAGGGCGGCGAGGAGGGTGGGCTGATTTTTTTCATCAACGGTCAAGTCATCGGAGGCTCTTACTCCTGGGGCCAGGGCCAGCTCAACGGTTCAGAGGAATCGAGGAATCTCCTTATTCAAAAAACCAAGGAGTCCGGCGGTATCTTCCACGTGAGCAGGATTTCGCCGGAGAAATCACCCGCACCCTCGGAGCCCGTGTCAGACGAGACGGTCCATGCGTCCGAGAATGTAATCCTTGCTCTTCAGGATCTCCTCGAGGTTTTCGAAAGAGTCGTTCGAGCTGGGAAATTCGCAAAGGGTGACTTCAGTACCCTCCTGAAAAAGAAGTTCGTGGACAAGGCCGACCTGTATCTGTTTCTGGATCCTTTCGCCGGGGAGTTCTCTTACGACAGCGGGAAAATCCAGTATTCCGGAAATGCAGATACGGAAGACCTGGTTCGGGGGGTGACGGAATCGGTGAAGGAACTTGCACAGGATCTCGGAGCCTGGCCCCGATTCTCTGAAGAAATCCGCCCCTGGTCAGAAAAGCACGCCGGCTTACTCTCTCGTTGCGGCGTATCCTTCTGAGAAGCCGAGGGGTGTCTCGAGACTCTCCCGGTCCGGTGCACCGTGTGTATCCCTGCCTCGGCCGGGCACATGATCAACGGCACGATGAAACGGCAAGGCGCGTTCCCGTGCCGCGGGGATCCATAGGGTGTGCCCAGCCTGCGTCGGGTGCGTTCGACAGGCGACCAGGATCATGAAAATCAATTCTACCCAGGAGAAGCACGAAAGCAGGGCCGGGTGGTTTTCCGCGTATCTGGACAACCTCCCGGTCGGTATTTACCGCAGCACGATAGAAGGCAAGTTCGTCTACTGCAACCGCCATATGACCCGCATTTTCGGTTTCAGCTCTGTCGAAGAGCTATTGGAATTCCCTGTCGTGAACCTGTACTGGGAGAAACGGGACCGTGGAAACTTCATCCGCGGGATTATGGAACAGGGTCACGCAGAAGAAATCACCCTCCCCATGAAAACACGAAACGAGGAACCCATCTGGTGTGCGGTGGCGGCACGTCCCGTGTTCGATGACGACGGCATCATAATTTACCTGGATGGGGTGATTCGCGATATCACCGAACACATGGAACAGACCGAACCCGGCATCCGCTTGGATGAAATGGTGAATACCATCAACGACCTGGTCATCATCCTGGATCTCGACGGCACCCTCCTGGACATCAACCGGGCGGGAGCCGATCTTCTCGGGGTCCGCAAAATGGATCTCATAGACCAGACGTTTGCTGATTTCATCGTCCAGAAGGACCGAGGACTGTTCCCGCTCTTTCTTTCCGAAGTCCGAAACACCGGGAGAAAGGAAGCCATCCTCGCCCTTCTGGACAGCTCGAATCGAGAGATCTTCATCGAGTTTCATGCATTTCTCGTGCGCGGAACAGACAAACACGATCACATTCGCGGCATTGCAAGAAACATCACGGACCGAGTGCGGATGCAAAGCGAGGAACTCGTGAAGGAACGTTTTCAGGGCGTGCTCGAGATGGCCGGTGGGGTCGCTCACAGAATGAACCAGCCTCTGACGATCATGAACAACCTGATCCAGGAAGTTCTGAACGGGCTCCCATCGGAAAGCCAAGAGCATGATCGAATTTATAAAATACAGGAACAAATCCTAAAATTAAATGATATTGCGAAAAAGATAAAAGACATTCATCGATACGAGGCGATGGATTACGTAGGCGGTGTAAAAATTGTGGATTTGGACCATTCATCTGAGTCACCCGATCTGAAGATGAAGAGGAAACCCCATGATTAAAAACGTGTTGATCGTGGATGATGATCAGGAAATGCTCCTCTCCGTAAAGGAGGGACTGGAGAAGTATGATGAGTCGTTTTCCGCCGTCATTGCAGGGGATGGAGATATTGCGGTGGAAAAGCTTCGTCAGGGACCCATATCCCTGGTTGTAACCGACCTCAAGATGCCGCGCATGAACGGTTTTTCCTTGCTGGCACACATCATGGAGCACTACCCCGACATACCGGTGATCATCATCACGGCATACAGCACCCCGGAAATGGAAAAGCAGGCGCTGCTCGGCGGTGCAGTGGGGTACATCGAGAAGCCGTTCATGATTGAGGACCTCGCGCGGAAGATTGCGTCCACCCTGAGGAAGGAATCCGAGGGAGGAACCCTTCACGGGATTTCCTCCGGCACGTTTCTCCAACTCATCGAGATGGAGCAAAAAACGTGTACCATCCGAGTCGTTGATCGAGAATCAGAGAAGAAAGGCGTGCTGTTCTTCATGGACGGCGAACTCCTGGATGCACGGGTCAACGGGCTCAGCGGTGTCGAGGCAGCCTATGATATTTTTTCCTGGGACGAGGTCAACCTTTCCATTCAAAACACCTGCCAACAAAAAGAGAACAGGATTGACGGGGACCTCCAGGCCATCCTGCTCGAAGCCATGCGTCGAAAGGACGAATCCAAAGGCGTACCGGAAGATGAGGATGAAACGAGAACCGTCGAGTTGCTCGATCCCCTTGATGTTTCCGAGAGCACCGATGAGCCCTGGAGTGAAGAATCCGTCGAAAGGATTCGAAAAAAACTGAACCAGGCACTCGACCAGCGATCAGGTGTGGACGACGTGTACCGGGATCGCTCCTGGGAAGAACTGATTCGCCAGGTCGAGGTGGTCGGGAATCTGTTCAACGCGGGACCGTTCCGTGTGGGCTATGTAGACAGGCGCTCCGGGGCCGACTTGATCCTTTTGCCTGGAAGCGACGCCCCCACCGTGATTTCCGTGAATCCACGCGGCCCCAAAGACCGAATTTTGCAGATCCTGGTTGATCGAGAAATCAGTGTGTAATGGATGTGAGGTTCGGTGTGCTCCTTCAGCTCAACGGAACCTCGGTATGCGGTTCATTCTGTCAAGGTAAAAAAGCATGGAACCCAACTTCGACGACATTCTTGATCTGGAAGACGTAAGGGGGATTGCGGTCCTTTCCAAAGATGGACAGATCCTGTTTCAGAAGTTCTCAACCGCCGCCAATACGGTGAAGCTGGAAACCAAGAATTGGAGTGCGTTTCTTCAGGCACTCGAGGGGATTCGTGAAGCGGATTTCATCTTCGAATCCTCCCGGCTCTATGTCCGGGATAGTACCGGCGGGTACCTTCTCGTGCTGATGGGACAATTTGCTCCCATCGCCATGGTCCGGCTCAATTGCGATATCCTTCTGCCCACCCTAAAGCAGGCCCATGCCACAAAGGGGCTGGCCCGATTCTTCAAGCGAAAACGCTAGCTCAAAGGGCTCAGGTACGAGGCATAGGACATTGGCATCCCGAACGGACAATCCATCGATCCCCTCCAGGCCTTCTGGGCAAGGCCCCTGGTACGTCCTGGATCACCTGGAGGAGGGTGTCGTGCAGCTCGGTAGTAAAAATGACGTCCTGTATGCAAATCCTGCCGTGGTCCGTTCCCTTGGAAACTCGGAGTCGGATGTGATCGGCCGGGCCTTGATCGACCTCGTGGAGGCGCCTTCCCGGAACATCCTACGGGAATATCTGGAGTCCGGCTCGCACAAAGGTCCCAAAGAGGGCCCGATCGTGACGACGGAACGCGGAACCCGGCTGACCGTGCATTTGATTTCGGGTAAACGGGAAACAGGGGGTGGATCAGAGGACCGCTTCCTGGTCATGAGGAAAGCACCTGCGGAAAATGAGCTGCCGCGCGGAGAGATTCGAAAGGACGAGGAGATCCATCTCCTCCATGAGATTCTGACCCGCACGCGGTCTCCCCTCCCCTTGGAGGCTATCCTGCCTTTCCTGCTCGAGCGATCCGTTGAAATCCTTGGTGCGGAAGCGGGCTCCATCGCCCTTCTGGAGGTGGAAGACGGGGAACAGGGACATCTGGCCTTCCGGTTTGCCACCGGGGAACGCGCAGAAACCGTTCGCGGAATTTATATCCCCACCGGGCAAGGGCTAATCGGATGGTGTGTATCCAACAAAGAAGCTGCAATCGTCAACGACGTCAGCAAGGACCCGCGCTTCTTTTCGTGGGTGGACCAGATGTGCGGATTTGAGACACGATCCCTCCTCTGTCTGCCGATCCGTTCGGAGGAAAAAGTCATCGGGGCCGTTGAAATTGTCAACAAGCGGGAAGGTGAATTCACGGAAGAGGACCTGTCGATTCTCGGAACGCTGGTGAATGGCGCCACCCTCAACATGAGGACGGTACAGGCGCGGCAGAATCTGGTCGGCCAACGCGATTACTACTCCGGGATTATGGACAGCCTCAGCGAAGGGGTCCTGACCCTGGGGCGGGATCGTACCATTCTGGATGTGAATCAATTTTTCATGATGTTTCTCAACCTCGAGCGAGCTGCCATCATTGGGAATACATGCCACCGTGTGCTGAAAAAGCGGGATACACCCTGTGACGATTGCTTCCTGGACCAGTTCCGGATTTTTAAGGACGGCAAGGATTTTTTCACAACACTGAACCTTTCGAGAGCCGACGGGGAAAACACTCACTTCCGGGTGTCCGGTACTACCCTGGAAGTCCGGGATGAAGTCATTGCCTCCATCGTACTCACATATCACGACATCACGCGTATTCAACGACTCAACGAATATCTCCAGGCATCCGCATCGGTCGCTTCCCTCCTGCTCAAGGGACAGGGAATACGGAGACTGGTCGCCGAGATCCTGGAGATCATGGGAAAAGCGGCGGGAGCCGATCGATGTTACTGGTTCGAACACAAACAGGATGGGGAGGGAAGGCCTGTCATGGCGCTTCAGTCGGAATGGTGCGCCCAAGGGATCGGGCCGGTTTTTAATGACCCTCACCGGCGGGAACGTCCCTACGAGGAGGGATTCGAGCGATGGCTTCACCAATTGTCAAGCGGACATGTTCTCTCGGGTTCCATAGAGGATTTCCCGCAGGAAGAACGACATGCCCTTGAACGCCGCAATGTCCGATCTCTTCTGCTGATCCCACTCATTGTCGGAGAGGCATATCAGGGGTACATCGGGTTCGACAACTGCGATAACGACCAACCTTGGCAAGAGGCCGAGGTGAATCTTCTTCAAACCACGGCCAACTTCCTTTCCAAGGCCTTTGAACACGAGAACTCCCTGAACGCCCTTCGCGAAAGCGAGGCCCGCTACCGCGATATCTATGAAAACATCTATGACTCCTGGTATCTTCACGACATGGAAGGTCGGTTCCTGGAGGTCAACCCGGCGGTGGAGCGCACGGCCGGGTATTCGGAGGAAGAACTCCTGCACATGAGCATCCTCGACCTCATTCCGGAACGCTTCCGAAATGGTTTCGGGCAATACCTGCGCGACCTTCGAGAAAAAGGCGTGGCGGAAGGCCTCGTCCGGATCCGCACGAAAAGCGGAGAGGAAAAGATCCTGGAATACAGAAACTGGCTCATTCAGCTCCCGGACGGCACCACCGGATGCAGGGGTTTGGTGAGGGATGTAACGGAGCGGATCAACCTGACGAGCCAACTCAAGCATGCACAGCGCATGGAATCCATCGGAACGATCGCCAGTGGCGTCTCCCACAACTTCCGAAACCTGCTGACCGGAATCATGTCGAACTGCCAGCTCATCCTGATGAAGTATCGCGACATGCCGGAGCTCGATCGGTACTGCAACGAGATCCTCAAGTTGACCCACGGGGGATCGGACTTGATTCGCAACCTGCTCCAGTTTTCCCGCAAGGGATCCCACGAGTCCAAGGCCATCGTCAATCTCTCTGAAATCCTCACGGAAACGTACAACATCGTTCAACCGTCTTTTGACAAGAGCTTGGAGATCCGAACCGAGTGGCCGAACCTCCTTCCCATCTACGCGGAAAGATCCTCCCTTTCCCAGGTCTTTATCAACCTGTGCACCAACGCCCGTGATGCCATGCCGAACGGTGGGACCCTGACCATCGAGGCGGAAAGGAAGGGCCGCACGATTCACGTGCGCTTCACCGACACAGGCCTGGGTATGGACCAAGCCATCCTGGAAAAAATCTACGACCCGTTTTTTACCACCAAAGATCCGGGAAAAGGAACCGGACTCGGCCTTTCTACGGCCTACGGCATCGTGAAGCAGCACGGTGGAGATATCCGCATCGTGACAGCACTTCACGAGGGAACGCAATTCGAAGTCCTCCTTCCGGCTCCGGATACCACGACCCCGGGCGAAACCCAAGAGCCGCCCCGGGTCGTCAAGGGACGCGGTCAGAAAATCCTGATCGTGGACGATGACGAGACCATTCTGAAACCCATGATCGAACTGATAGAGGGGCTGGGATACAAGGCGAGAGCCGTGACGGACGGCCAGCAGGCCGTTCAGGTCTACATGTCCTGGCGTCCGCACGCAGTCCTTCTCGATCGCAGCATGCCCGGCATGGACGGATTGAAGACGGCCGCCAACATCATGGAGATCGACCCGGAAGCCTGGATCATCCTGATTTCCGGGTACGACGAGTACGGGCCCAATGGAGTCGATTCCCGCATTCAAGACTCCATTAAAGGGTATATCACGAAACCTTTTGATATCGGAAAAGTGAGCCAGGTTCTGGGCGAGGTATTGATGCAATGAACAACGCAACAAACGAAGCGTCCGCAAGCATGGACGCACGCATGAAAGAAGCCGAAGTGTATTACTCCATGGGGCTCCTGGAGGAGGCTCTCTCCGCCTACGAGTCGCTGCTCTCCGAGGTACCGGACTCGGATGACGACACGCGAAAAGTCCTGGAGGAACGCCTTCAGGAGCTCCGCGGGGAAATAGACAATGATGGGGATGGCACGGCCAGCGAAGACATGTCCACACAGGACCTCAGCTTTCTACGCAAGGCGTTTCGTTCCGACGAAAACAGTGAGGCGCTCCTGGAAAGCGCACGGGCATTCCAGGAACTCGGCCTATACAACGAAGCCTTTGCCGAATGGGAAAAACTGCTGCAAAGCGACTACCCACTGGATCGTCTTCTCCCGGAAATCAAGGACTACCTTCAAAAGACCAAGTCTCCGAAAAAAGTACTTCCCAAGGTTGAACACCTCATTGATTCCAAAAATCTCTCCGCCGATGAAAAAGCACGCATCACGTCGGAGTTCGCCTCCATCATGGAACAGCGTGGACAGGGAGACACCGCCCTCGATCTTTACAGTGAAGCCGTTAAGCTGGCACCACACAACCGTGACTTTCGATCCAAGCTCGACACCGTCAAGACCGGCCTGTCCCTCGGATCCCGGTACGACTTCCTGCTTCGGGAAAACCTCGTGACGGCGGCCCAGCTTCAGCAGGCCCTCTCCCTGTCCAAACGGGCCAAGAAAAGCGTGGAGCACATCCTCGTGGAGAATTTCCAGATTTCAAAAGAGCAGGTAGGAAAGTCCCTTTCGCTCTTCTACGGATGCCAGTGGCGGCAGTACGACTCCGAGATCCCCACACCCGTCGAGCTGATCCGAAACCTGAAAAAGGCCTTTCTCATGCAGGACATGTGGGTCCCGCTGAACTGGGAAAAGGACGGGGTCGAAATCCTGGTCGACGACCCCAACGACCTAAATAAAACGGACCACATCCGGGCCTTGATCCGGGCCAAAAAAATCGTATTTTCCGTAGGCTTCCGGGAAGACATCGAAATGTATATCAAGTCCTTTTTCGGCAACAAAGGGGAAAACGGAAGATCAGAGGAGAGCGCGGATTTTCAAACGGACGATTTCGATGTGCTCCCGGACATCAGCTTTGAAGAGGAAGAAGACGCCGAAGAGATCGATGAGATGTACGACGAGGCTTCCGGCCAGGTGGTCAAGCTCGTGGACCAGGTTCTCGTGGCGGCCTACCGAAAAAATATCTCGGACATCCACGTCGAGCCCTCGCCCATTACCAAGGCGACCACCATACGCTTCCGCCTGGACGGGGTCTGCCAGGAATACCTCCAGGTTCCGAACTCCATGTCTCGAGGGATCCTGTCCCGCCTCAAGATCATGGCCGATCTGGACATTGCCGAACGTCGACTTCCCCAGGACGGCAAAATCAAGTTCAAGAGGAAGGGCATCCCGCCTTTTGAGCTGCGTCTCGCGACCCTTCCCACGGCCGGGGGATTTGAAGACGCGGTGCTCCGCATTCTGGCAAAGTCCGGTGCCATGAAGCTCGAGGACATGGGCCTTACCCCCCGGAACCTCGAGATCATGGAACACATCCTCACCCAGCCTTACGGCCTCGTCCTTGCAGTCGGCCCCACAGGGTCCGGGAAGACGACCTCCCTGCACGCCGCTCTCGGGCATATCAACAAGCCGGGCATCAAAATCTGGACGGCCGAGGACCCCATCGAAATCACCCAGGCGGGTCTTCGGCAGGTCGAGGTCAAACCGAAAATCGGGCTCAACTTCGCCCGCATCATGCGAGCATTTCTTCGGGCCGATCCGGATGTCATCATGATCGGTGAAATGCGGGACCAGGAGACGGCCTCCATCGGCATCGAGGCCTCGCTCACAGGTCACCTGGTCTTCTCCACCCTCCACACAAACAGCGCCCCGGAGACCGTGACCCGCCTCCTCGATATGGGTCTCAACCCGTTGAACTTCTCGGATGCGTTTCTAGGAGTCCTCGCCCAGCGGCTGGTTCGAAGGCTTTGCACC
>Ga0272444_10005504_pt1 | contig 10959 bp, 6 predicted proteins | sample SSMForm13_FD_201033 | JGI IMG/M metagenome (GOLD analysis project Ga0272444, IMG submission 201033) | Marine sediment archaeal communities from Little Sippewissett salt marsh, Falmouth, MA, United States - SSM-Form-13 | ecosystem: Environmental > Aquatic > Marine > Wetlands > Sediment ... | reverse complement strand
GCACGGGATAGACTAAACATATATAACGGACACGTAAGTTATTATTATGGCTGATGATTATCTTGCATACTGGGGAATAATAAAAGCGCCGTTCTCGCTCACGCCTGATCCGGAAATGCTGTTTCTGTCGAGCCAGCATTCCGAGTGCCTGATGCGCCTCAAGTATGCAATTTTCTCGCAGAAGGGCGGAGCGCTGCTCGTCTCTGACAATGCGGGCAACGGCAAAACATCGGTGCTCGCCCGCCTCAAGAACGATCTCGACGATTATTACGCGGGCAGAGTGAAAGTTGTTTTCATCGATCATCCTACGCTGTCACCGATAGAAATGATCGGCGAGATTGCCAACCAGCTTGGCGGCGAACTCCACACGACAGAAAAAATACGGGCGCTCAATTATCTCCGAGACCGTTTGTTCTCGCTCTATAACGAAAACATCAAAGTTGTCGTGATCGTGGATGAGGGACAGATGCTCAAGGATCGTCCCGACATCCTCGGCGAGCTCAGAATTCTCTTGAATTTCTGTGTTTCCGACGCTTTTCTATTAACATTTATCTTTTCCGGCCAGAAGCCCCTTGACAGCATTCTCAGGGAAATGCCCGAATTCTGGCAGCGTTTGCCTGTTCGCTTCTTTCTCAGGAATCTCGATTTCAACGATACAAAGGGTCTTATTCAGTATCGCCTCGAAAAGGTTGGGGGTTCCGCCGATATTTTCACCGAGGACGCGTTTCAGGGAATCTACAAATATTCGGAAGGATGCCCCCGGGTTATCTGCGCCGTGGCCGATCTCTGCCTTGTCGTCGGTTATGCCAAGGGAACGCGGCGTATCGGTTTTGTCGAAGTTTCCACGGCGTGTCGGGACATGGAATCCTCGGGGGACGGTTTCCATTATTACGCTTTCGTGAAATCTCAGGACATCCCGATGGACGAACGTCAGAAGCCGGTTGCACCTGAGCCTTCGAAATCCCCCGCTTTCGTTTCCGCCCCGAAACACGATACCGCTCCTGCCCGTACCCTGCCCTCGGTCAAGTCGACCGTTTGTCCGTCTTGCTCCGAAGTGAACAGCAGCGAAAGACGCTTCTGCGTTTCCTGCGATCAGCCGCTTTTCCGTAAATGCCCCAAGTGCGGAACGTTTATCGACACCGTTTCCAACGAATGTCCCTCCTGCGGAGTGAATATCGATGAAGCCAAACGCGGTATCATCGATGCTCTTGTGAGCGATCTGAAATCGTACGACATCATGGAAAACGGGTACGATGTCTGGCTCCGTGCCGCAGATATCGAGTGCGCCGGGGATGAGCGTGTGTTGATTGTACTCCCCCGTGGAAATTTTATCAATCAGGGGCCAACGATTCAGGTCGGGGGTACCGGAAAGAAAAACGGCAAAGATCCATGTGACATCGTGCTGACGGATCGTCGTATTCTGTTTGTCACCGGCGACGAAAAAATCGAGGCGGAACTGATGCGTGTGGATACCTGCATTGTCTCGGCCACGGGAAAGATTTTCGGAGGCCGTCACATGCTCGTTTTCGGTTTTGACGGGCGTATTTACCGTATCTACCTTCCGTACTCGTCCCGCAGGAACAAGACCGCCCTCGAGGCGATTGCCGCATTCGTCCGCCAGGAAATGCTGAAATGACACACATGAAGCCTGACTGCCAGATCATCGGCGCCGGTCGTGCCGGAAGCGCTATCGCCCGTGCTATGACACGTACGGGCTACCGGTTCACATGGGTAGGCTCGCGTATCGCCGATGATGCTGAGAGGCTGGCCAAAGAAATCGGGGCCGGAGCCTGGGGTGTGGATTTCTCGTCGTTTCCGCGGCCTGCCGGTTTTCTCGTGATCGCGGTACCGGATGACAATATCACAGATGTAGCGTTCGAGGCCGCTGAGAAGGGAATTGTGGAACGTGGAACCACGGTCGCGGCACACCTGAGCGGTTCGCTCGGATCTGATGTGCTCGAATCCCTTCACCGTTCCGGAGCGTCGGTCATGGCCTTTCATCCCGCCCAGACATTCACACCGGAAACCGATTCTGCCACGGCGTTCACAGGCATCGTATTCGACATGGAGGGAGATGATGGCGCCTGCGTGCTTGGTGAAAGAGTCGCCGCCGATCTTGGCGCTTCAGCGGTAAGGCTTTCCGCCGAACAAAGGGCAATGGTGCATATCGCTCTTACCGCTTCCTCCAACTACACCGTATCTCTTCTGTACATGGCCGCGGACATTATGTCTCGTGCCGGGCTTTCGAGTCACGATGCCGTCACTATGCTTGAAGCGCTCGTTCGGGCCTCAATCGACAATGTCTTTGAACGTGGTGCCGTTGCTTCCCTGACTGGTCCGGTTTCCCGCGGTGACAGTGACATTGTGGAACGTCACCTCGAAAGGCTCGAAGCCATCGACAGCGATTATGCACATGCCTATCGTTCACTGGCGCGAATAGCTTTGCGCATGGCGGTTGAGCGGGGAGATGTGGACGGTGCCGCCGCTGACAAGATTCGCGGTCTGCTCAAAAACGGGGGTGAATGACTGAATCGTTGTATGAATGACGCGATGATTGATGGAGTGCTTTTCATGAGTGAAATACCGGTGTTGTCTCATCGCATTCGATATCACGGATTAATGTATTAGTCGTATTTTCCGACATCCGCGTCTTGCCGGTTACAGAAATGAAATATCGCTCAAATCGAATCTCATGCCTTCTTGCCAGTTCCACACGAATAACAGTCCGTAATGAGGCTGTTTCAGACCGTATTGATTAAATGTGATAAAAATGGATACATGGTACTTTTCCGGAACGCCGTGCGATACCATCGCCCCCGACAGTATTCCGTCGTCAAACATCTCCCGTAAATATTTTTTCTTGTCGTAGTGTTCGAGATATCCCGTATACAGTCGCAAACCATACCGGCTTTTCCGGCCACTCGGATTCGTGTCGAAACAGAATTCCAGCCCGGCTTTGCCGAAGCTCGGAAGCAGCGTATGTCGATATGAATGTGACAGCGCGGCGACAAGAAGCTTTCTTCCATCGGTATAGAGGTTTGTTTTCATATCGGTATAAATCGTTGGTCCGATCCCGGTGTCACGAAGATAGGGCAGTTCCAGCTTCCGTATGCCAGTCATCGAGTGATAGCCGTTCTGCAGGAACTCACCGCCGAAGTTGTCATTGCCGAGAATCCCCCCGCCGATCGTATATGAACCCCACTGCGTCGATGTTCGCATCAGTAACCGGGCGATAACGACATCGGTGCGGTAATGGCTGGTCTTGTTCGTGATGATGCTGTCGAACAGTTCGAGAAAAAGATGCTTTTCCCCCATCATCCATCCGGTCTGGAGCATGATAGCCGCGGTGACATTGTCGTCTTCTCCCCTGTTGAGCGATTTTCCGAATATGCTGTCGATGGGGAAGTTGTCGTTCCAGTATCCCATCCGGACCTGAATCGCTCGCTCCGTTCTTTCGAAACCGACGTCTCCGGCGAATGCAGTGTCACAGATAATGTTCGTGAGTGCCAGCATCAGGGACATGATGAAGGAAACGACAAGTCCTCGACACCTGCTTATCCCCGGAATCGGTTGAAGCGACCGGATGCGGTTCTGAAACATTATGACGTGGCCATCAGTATATAACACGTAATCCGAGAGCCCCAAGCCTGTCTTCATTGTTTTCTGCGTAGGCATCATAAACAGTATACACATAGTATATGCCGAACAGCTTATCGCCTCCATTCCGATTATCGCCCCCATATCGGTTGCCGATCCCACTTCGGATGTCGCCCCCACTTCGGTTGTTGCTCCCTCTCCGGAAAAGGTTGATGGTGACCACCGACTTGTTTTCCGATGTATTGTCCGCTTTCAATCGAAGGTGCTGATTGAGCGAAAAGGAAACGATCCAGTTACGAACCGATCCCGCATGATATCTCAGAAGGGCCAGCATTTCAAACCGGTATGTGTGATTTTTGGCGACCCAGATCGATTCTGACCCGTGGAGATATGCCCCCACGGAACATTGTGCATCGAACGCCCTGCCGTGCGGTTCGGTTCCGGAAAGATATTTCTCGGGGAGATAGAGGAAGGTGGAGCCCTTCGTTCCCGCTCCCAGCCGGATGCTGTTCTGCCAGTACGCCCCACCGATCTCTTCGGCCCTGCTTATGGAGTAAAGGCTCTCATGATAGTAAACGCCCTTCACATACCACGTTTTGAATTCATACCTGAATCCTGGGGAAAGCGTATAGCGGATTTTATCGAGATTGAAAATGCTGGAATCCGACCGCGATATGATTGTCATATTGCCGACAAGTCCGGTTATTACGAAACGGCCGTTTCGGAAAAAATCCACCTGTGACGCGAACTCGGCACGGTAGCCGGGGCGAAGTCCCGCGGTTTCTTTAACACCGTTGGCATAGGGGGCGAACGATGCATGGCCCTGGGTATGCATAATGAGTTCAGCGACCGACTGAGTTCGGCATACGATGCTCAGGCAGATAGTCATAAATATGATGTTTGTTAAAGATGTCTTGTGTGTTTCCGGACATTCCATAAGGGTGCCACCTGCTACGATCAGTAAAGAATTTTTAAGCCGACCGCTCCGAGACCATCCGAATTATCCAGCTCAAAGCTGTCATGGAGGGTATACGTATAGAAAAATCCTCCGAAATGAACTGACCCTCTACGGAGAATATTGAGCGTAATGTTTGTCTGGTTGTCGAACGATCCGTTCTTTTTCATCCAGCTGTTATGACGCAGACTGCCGAAAAGTGCCCATTTCCTGAAAGAACCGGCATGATAGCGGATAATGGAATACGCCTCGTACCGGTAATCGTGGTTCTGACCCGAAAAAAGCGTTCGTTCGGCCGGTATGATATAGCCGATATTTACTTGTGCGTCCCATGAATTGAGGAATGCATCACGGACGCTATTGTATTCTTCGCGCAGATACAGATAATACGAACCCTTCGTACCGCAACCGAGTTGCACACTGTTCCACCATACGGAACCGCTCCGTTCCGGGCGGCTGATCGTATGGATGCATTCATGGTGGAGTGCCCCCTTGACAAGCCATGAGGGAAATTCGTACCTGAAGCCGGGTGTCAGCGTATAACGGATTCTATCCAGGCGCATGCCGCTGTTTTCCGGTGATGATATAAGGCTTGTTGTACCGAGGAGGCTGTTGAAGATGAAACCTTTGTATCGGAAGAAATCCACGAAGAGATTGTATTCCGAACGATACCCCGGATAGAGATTATCGGAGTCGTCGAAACCGTGGATATAGGGGGCCACCGTGATGTGCCCGTGAGTGTTCATCAGCAGTTCCGCCGAATTGCCCATCGGGATATGCCACGGAATCGTCAGGAGAATGCTCGTAATAAGGAGCTTTTTCATGGTCGTATTCCGCAATTGAAAAAAGCCGCCCCTGTGTCATCTATATACCGTTTTGCGACCGGTATTACCCGTTAAATCTAAAGATTTTCTCTGACTTAAGTCCGGGGTTATCGTTGAAAGCCCCTCCGGAACTTCACCGTTCCACTCTGTCAAGGAGGGGGTGTCAATGTGTAAGTTTTGTCTCCCTTAAAGGCGGATGTTGAAATGACGTAAGCATTAACATATTGAAAACGGTACCGCCGTTTCCAACATGATCAACACTTACTTGGAAAACGATGCCGCCGTTTTCCACATTACAACATCACGACAACAACGACAATGTATTTTCTCTTTGTTTCCTCTTCCTGTAACATACAAGGGGAGATGTCACGAAGTGACAGAGGGGGTCACTTATATTGGATACCCTGGAGTTCACTCCGGTGCAGTTCATTTCATGGTGCCTCACGTTGAACGGTCAGAGCTGTCAGAAATCCCATCCCGCCGACAGGTATGTTCTGTCATGTCCTTCCGACGTGATCCCCCATCCGAAGCTCAGGGGACCGAAATATGTAGAGAACGAGGCCTTGGCTCCGTAAGACTGAAGCATTGTTTCGCTGGTGATCGCCTCTTTGCTGTTCCAGACATTGCCCAAGCTGTACATGAGATCGAGATGAAAGGCCCTGGGAATGAACAGACGGTATCCGATTTTTGCCACGGCAAGACGTGTTCCTCGTCGCTCTTCGTGGGCCAGTCCGGGAAAATCTGCGTAATAATGAGACGAGGAGCTTATTGAATCGTAACAGTTGAGCCTTGTGGCCAGTCCCCCCAGCGTGAAGGCATCGATATCGGGTGTCGATGGATCGGCCGTTCCTGCCGCGAAAGAGCCGTTGAACGTATGCCTCCGCCAGTACGTCGATGCGAACGAGGCCGCCCAGAACAGCCTGACAAACTGTTCGGAACCACCGAGCACTTCGGTTGCGCTTTCGATGAAAAGAATGTTGGTGTACCCGTTATGAGGAAACGGGTAACGGTCGTAGCTGTCTATGAGGGATCGGAAGATAAAACTGCGAAAGTCTTTTTGGGAATTTTTGACTCCGGCTGCGGGGGCGAAATGGGTTCTGACAGTTTCGGTTTTGAACTCAAACATTGCATTGCCGAGCCGGTCCATCTGCTGTCCGATCGAAACCACTGTTCCATAACGCTCGTCCTCGTATTCATGAAGGATCGACTCATTACTGTAAACAGGCCTGGATCTGACATCCATATACGATTTGATATTGAATGTGTAGAACGATTTGTACACTCTCGGCATAGTGCTTTCAACCATGATTAGATGGCGTTTTGCGCCCGTCAATCCAGTGAGTATGAGCTTGCTTCCGAAACCGAGAAGATTCTCCCTCGACAACTCCAGCCGGCCCTCTGCATTGAACATTTCGTTATATCTGAGTCCGAATCTCGCCACCGTCCAGTTTTTTTCCTTCAAGTGTATCGTGATACCGACACCGCCATCCACATGATCCACATCGAAATAGACAAGTTCGTAGAGATTGGTGCCGTAGAGATTGTCGACCGAGTTCATGAGTTTGTTCTGATCGAAAACATCGCCGACTTTGAGCGCCATTTCCCGCATGATGAGAGAATTCCTGGATTTGAGACCTTCCTGAATGGTAATATCCGTCACCTTCGGAACACGAACCTCGATAAAAAGCGTGTCCCGGAATGTGTTGAAACTGGATTTCCCGATATGTGCAAACGAAAAGCCTTCTGTTCTGACATCGCGAAGGAGTGAGTCGATAGAAGCCATTACCGCATTCAGGTCGGCTCCACCGTGCGTGTCCGGAGAAAAGATAACCGTTTCAGGTGTTCCGGAATGAACGGTATCATCAAAATGCAGGATAATCGTTTTCGGAGTCGGAACGACTTCGACTGATAAGATACCCGTCGCCGTATCGAGGTCGCCCTCGATCGAAAAGTATTCCCCCGTTGCCCAGACCGCTTCGAAGGATTCGGCGATGGTTGCGCCTGTTGGGCCGTCGGGTGGAGAAATGACGGTTCTCATAATGCTTTCGACCGTATTCTGGTAGAGGGGAGGGTTGACGAATATTCTCGTAACTTCGAGACGGGCCCCCGTATTCATGCTGTCGAGAGACTTTTTGAGATCCGGAAATGCTTGTTCCGCCGCTATCCTGCCCTGTTCTATCATGTCGGCGTAATTCGAAAAGTTACGGGAAGCGAAAGGCTCCATATCGGGAGTGATGACAAAATCGGCCTGCCCTTTTGAGAGGCGCGTGATGTTTCTCATGAGAATACTCGTGACCTGATCGACGATATTGACAGGATTGTCGAGTTCATCCGGTTTGTGCATGCTCTCATCAATGGCGACGGCGATAACGAAATCGCTGCCCATGTCGCGTGCGGGGATGACGGGGAGATTGTTTTTGAGCCCGCCGTCGACAAGGAGGAAGTCATTGTACTCGACAGGTGCAAAGAGCAGCGGAATTGTGCTGGAAGCGCGAATCGCGAGGCCCAGGTTGCCCGAGTCGATGACGATTGTACTGTCCGATTTGATATCGGTTGTGACTGCCCTGAAGGGAATGGGAAGCTTGTCGAAATCTCTTTCGCAGATATATGTCGGTTCGAGTGTCAGCCACGAGAGCAGGGACGATATCCTTTGGCCCGACGATAGACTCGAGGGAATACGCGCCCTGAAACCTTTGGTGAATCTCAGTTCGAAAAGCGGCCATTCTGTGTCTTCCTTTTCGCCGATATATATTCTGCGCCGTTTGGGAGCGCTGCTGAACGTGTCTGTCCAGTCGATATTGCCGATGATATCTTTCAGTGCGTCGGTCGAGTAACCAGCGGCATAAAGCCCCCCCACGATGCTGCCCATCGATGTTCCCGCTATACGGTCGATTCTGACGCCTTTTTCTTCGAGAACCTCGATGACACCGATATGGGCGAAGCCGCGTGCCCCCCCTCCCGACAGCGCGAGGCCGATGACGGGGCGTGTGTTCTCCGGAAAACGCCTGACAATTCGCCCGTTATCATATGAGATACTGAACGTTTCGGCAATGGCGTTCGATGAAATCATGATAAGTATGAGAAGCGGAAGCAGTCGTCTCACAGAACCTCCGTATGTCGGGCAATATAACTATATTTTCAATATAATACTGAAATACGGCTATTCGCCAGCGACTTTCGCATGAGAGCCGGGCAAGTGTGTTCGATCAGTATTGTCAGGTCGCCCTTGTTTGATGGGGAAGGACTGCCGCGTTCGTTGATTCATTGCTGGACGCTGTCGAGTGAAGGGAGCGTGATGACGAGTGTACCATTGAGGTCGGTACGGTGAACGGCGCTTCCGGCGGAAAGGAGGTATGAAACGGTTTCGGGGGCCGGATGACTATATCTGTTGCCGATACCGCACGATATCACCGAGAGCGAGGGCGATACTATTTGTATCAGGCGGCTGTCGAGTCCCCGCGCGCCGTGATGAGGAACTTTAAGGACATCGGCATCGAGCCTCGGGCCCCAGGAGATGAGACGTTGCTGCGTCTTCCCTTCGATATCGCCAGTGAACAGTGTGCGGCTTTCACCGATATCACATCGCATGACGATGGATATATCGTTTTCGTCATTACCGTACCCGGAAATCAGCGTTTCGTTTTCCGGGGGAGAAAGCACCAGAATTCCCCCGCCTGCGAATGCGATTGAATCCCCTGCGCTGATCGCGACAATTTCCTTGCCGAAACACTCCCTCAGAGAATCGGCGATCGAAGGACGGCAGTAGATATGGTCGACTTCCACCGATTGCATGACCGACCCTACCCCGCCGACGTGGTCGTTGTGACAGTGGCTGATAAAAACACCGTCGAGATGCGAGATGCCGAGGTTTTCGAGGCTCGGAACGATTACGGTCTTTCCTGTATCGTAATCGCCGTATTGCGGACCCGCGTCTATGAGAAAACGATGCCCGGATTGCGTCATGATGAGCGCGGCGTCACCCTGGCCGACATCGAAGAATACAACGTATCCGTCTCCACCTTCCCTGTAATCTCCATGCGCGACAGGGTGCCAGGTGACGATCAAAACCGTTACAAAGGGAAGGTACACAGCGGCTTTCGCGAAACCGTTACGCTCTTTCGCCCGGGAAACGGTGAAAAGCCACGCCGCGATCACGAGCGCAACAAACGGTGAAATTTCGACTGATGCCGCAGAACCGGGAAGCGCCGAAACGAATGCGGTCACACGCACGAGGGCATCGAGGAACCAGCCGGTCGCGTACGAGAGAACTGTTGCGGGTACGCTCAGAAGAGAGCCGAAAGCCCCAATTGCCAAGGCTGCAGAACCGAACGTGACGATCAAAAAGGCAAGCGGCCATGCGACGAGATTGACCGGAACACCGTAGAGAGGGATGGAGCCGAAGTGGGCCGCCGCTATCGGAGCTGTCGAAAGCTGTGCGACAACCGATACCGTAATGAGCTTCACCGACCATGCCGCGGCTGTCGGAAGTTTTCGGCCCCGAGTAATGAATGCGTAAACAATCGGTTGAAACGTGATGATACTCCATACTGCGGCGAATGATAATTGGAGCGAGGGACCGAACAGAGAGGATGGACTGACTGCAAGTATGATAAGAAGCGCCGTAAAAAGGCCGTTTTCCGTGTTGTGTTTGCGGCCGATTATTGGTGCGGCCAGAACGAGAGACAGCATGATGACCGCTCTCACGACAGGTGGCCTGAATCCGCATACACCCGCGTAAAGGATCATCAGTGCCACGATCAAAGCTGTACGGGATTCTTTCGAAAGGGAAAACATTCCGAGGATGTGCATGAGCGCCAATGCGATCGCTCCTGCATGGAGCCCCGATACCGCCAGCAAGTGCGCTGTGCCGGAACGGGCGAAATACGTTCTCGTTTCCTGCCGGATTTCTTCACGTGCTCCGATTGTCATGGCCTTGAGCAATGCAGTGTGTCCGCCGAAACGATACCGGTCGGCGACATTCGAAAGATGGTTCCTGAGACGGTCGACAGGGGCTGTTCCATTGTCGGTGATGACGCCTGATCCTTGGCTCCCATCGACAACGAGACGGTGGGTGTGAGTGTGAGACGCGAATAAGGACGATGATCCCATCGGTTGGATTGGATGGCGATATCGTTTGATTGTACCGTTGAACGATACCCGTGTTCCTTCATCCAGCGGCAGTCCGGATTTGCGAACGATACAGGAGAAAATCCCATCGACGTTCCGCGATTCCCCTTCGGTTTCCATGCGTGTGCAACGCAGTGTCAAATACGTGAAACCGTATCTGACGCCGCTGTAGCGGATGATTTTTCCTTCGAGTTTGGCCGGACGTCCGACAAGATAGTCGGGGATTTTCAGTGGGGCGTTAGACCTGCGTTCCGCCGTGACCGCGACGATTCCGCAGATGGCAAGAAGCACTGCCGCTGTAATATCGGCGGGTCGACTTTTTCCCGACAGAGCGATAAGCGTGGAGAGCAGCACTGTCGCCATACCGAAAATGAGCCATAACGGTACTTCGACAGCCGTACCGATGATTATTCCCGCCGTGAAAAACGGTGCGGCCTTCATTGCCGGTCCGGCAAT
>Ga0272444_10005503_pt1 | contig 10959 bp, 5 predicted proteins | sample SSMForm13_FD_201033 | JGI IMG/M metagenome (GOLD analysis project Ga0272444, IMG submission 201033) | Marine sediment archaeal communities from Little Sippewissett salt marsh, Falmouth, MA, United States - SSM-Form-13 | ecosystem: Environmental > Aquatic > Marine > Wetlands > Sediment ... | reverse complement strand
ATGGCCGGCAACACGCGGCAAGAGCAGATTCAGGTCGACGCCGAACCGGTGATCGCTCCGATCATCAGCCTCTACGCGCCGGTGCACCCGATGGTCACGCTGGGCGCGATCTATCGCGGCAAGGGCGTAGCTGAATTCTCTGCGATCGACGCCACCACCGAAGCGACGGTCAGCGAATCGCCGCTGACCACACTCAATCTGATGATGGCCTTCAAAGACGCTTACGTGCCGCAGAACGTGGCCTTCGGCGTGTCGCTGCGTCCGGCGGAATGGGTGATGGTCGCCGTCGACTGCACCTGGTTCAACTGGGCCGATTACGACGACGAAGTCTCCGAAGGCGACGTCGTTCGTTCCGACGCCGACTTCGAAACGGTCGACACCTGGGTTCCGCGCGTGGGCTTCGAATTTACGCCGATGAGCTACCTGACGCTGCGCACCGGGTATTACTACGAAGCCACACCGTTCGAAAATCCGGGCTTGGGCAACACCGTCGTGCTGGACAACTCCTACCACGCGATCAGCCTCGGCGCGGCGCACACAGCCGATTACATTCCGTTTATGAAGCACCCGGTGAACGTGGGCGCGACGTATTTCTATCACCATATGATCGAGCGCACGGTCGAGAACGACGCGGATGTGGAATTCGAAAGTTCCGGCGGCATCCAGGGCGTGGTCGGCACGCTGTCGCTGGCATTCTAAAGCGGGGAGGCGGATGATGAACCTTGCCAAACGAATGCTGTTGCCGCTGGTGGTGTTGAGTCTGCTTTTGTCGTTGCCCGGATGCGGCGACGAACGCGAAGACTTGACCCTCGCACCGGCAGCCGAGCAGTTGACGGTCACCGCCACCGTGCCCCACGACGGGCAACTCGGTGTGACGATGACCAGTAAAATCGTGATTTATTTCTCCGAAGCGCTTGATCCGACTTCGCTGACCGGCCGTGTAACGCTGCATCCGGAGCGCGGACTGGCTGAAGATTACGAGGTCGAAGCCTACGGACAAACCATACGCATTCAAACGAATTCGCACTGGCAGGAGCGCACGAACTACACGGTGACCTTGTCGCCGGGCATCCGCTCCTACGCCGGTCACGAACTGGCTGCGGAAAAAACCATCGGTTTCCAAACCGCCGTACGTTACCCGAAGGCGTCCGAACGCCTGTCGGTGGTGCGCGTCGAGCCGGGGCCGGACGATCCCTGCTGGGATTTCCAGACTTTCCGCATCTTCTTTAACGAGCCGGTTACGCGCACCTCGCTGGAATACGGCGAAGCGCTGACGTTGACCGACGCCGCCACCGACCAGCTTGTGCCGGGCAACGTGTTCGCCCGCGCCGGACAGGTCGTGTTCGATCCGGACGAGGATCTCACGCCGGATCGCGAGTACGTGTTGACTGTGACGCAGCAACTGCGCGACTACAACGACACGTTTTTGACCGAACCTTACACGCAGACCTTCACCGCGCTTTCCACCGGCGACCGCGCCGTGCTGGCGATGGATCACTGCCCGACGGCGGTGGCCGGCGAGTGGTTCTGCGACGCGATTCCCGACGACGAAAACTACCCTAAAAGCACGATGGTCGAGCAATCGATCAACTCGGTGTTCACCAAATCGGTCTTCCTCGGCGGCAGCACCATGTTGCTGGGCGGCCGGCTGTGGCAGGAATTCGCCGACAGCGACGTCGCCCCCGACGAGATTCCCTTCGTCGTGCGCAAGGGGCAGAAAATCACCGGCACGCCGCTGGAATACATGGTGGGTGGCGCGATTTCCTCGGGTATCCAAACCGGCGAAATCACCATCACCCTGCTGACCGACGCCATCGGCTACATGTCCGGCTCGGAATTCGTGCACGGCGAGAAAGGCTTGCCCGCGACGATCCGCCTGACGCTGGACACCGCGATGGGCTTTGAAAACGTCACCGCCAACTCGATGCTGCCGCAGCCGATTCTCGGCACGACGCTGGTCGGGCAGGCTTCGGTCGATCTGGCCGACGCCGAAACCGGCTACGAAGCGATGCGCATCGAAATGGTCGGCTTTTCCGAACTCAACCTGGGCAACGAATTCTTCCCGGCCGACATGTCGCTGCAGATGATTCCGCCGCCGACCAAGCCGGACGAGGTGCCCGCGTTCGACACCGAGCCGCCGATGGTACGTTCGGTCGCCCCGGTCGACTTCGAGGTCGAGGGTTCCGACCTGGCCGACGCGGTCGACGTTCGCTTCCTCGAAGAAAAGATCGTTGTCTACTTCAATGAGCCGATCGACCCGACGTCGATGAGGGATCACATTTATCTGGTCGGGCCGGAAGGGCGCGTTGACGGCGTCTACGACAACTATGCGCCGAAGGTCTTTTTCGTTCCGGACGAGCCGCTGCTTCCCGATTCGCTTTACCGCGTGGTCGTCGAAGCCGGCATCGCCGACATCGCGGGTAACGTGTCGACCGAGACCAACAGCTACGCGTTCCGCACGATGCCTTACCAGTCGTCGGCGACCGAACCGCCGATGCTGGCGGCCTCGGTACCGGGTCGCGTGGCGAACAACACGATGGCCAAAAACTTCTTCCCGGAGTTTTACTTCACCCAGATCATCGACCACGACACGTTGATCAACGGCGTGACCTTCGGCCTGTACGACACCGTCACCCAAGAGTACGTGCCGGGCACGTTGTATCACTACCCGCTGTTCTTCGACTTCGTCACCGATTACGAGCTGTACGAGGGAAGGCAGTACCTCTGGATCATCACCGACGGGGTGACCAACATCGACGGCGTGCCGCTGGATACCGACCGCGACCGCGAACCGGGCGGGCCGGATATCGTCATTCCCTTTACCGCCACCGCCTTCTCGCCCTTCAGTCAGACGGCGTTCACGACCTATCCCTACGCCGACGCCGACGTCAACGGCTACCTGAGCGAAGACGAGCGGCAACCGGCGACCAACACGATGCAAATGGACAGCCCGTTGATCAACGAGCCGGCCAACGTCTTCGGCTACTTCCCGATCAACGTCCACGAACTGACCTACGGGCAGGACAGCCTGCCGCGGCTGCAAGTCAGCATCGAACCGGGCAATTTCCAGTTCGGCACCAATTTGCACGTGACGTTGTTCGGCAAGGATAAGGACACGCCGACGATTTGGGATATGGGCCGGATGACGATTAAGATCATGGCGCCCTCATCGACCGATATCATCCGCGCCGACGACGGCCTGATGGCCAGCTACGTCGACGCGCACATGTTCTTCAACGTCGAAAACAGCCTGCTCAATTCGTTCCTCGTGCACGACATGTTCTTGCAACTGCCGAGCGTGATGCGCTACACCAAAGACGGCCGCATGGTTTCGGCCATCGTAGGCGACACCGTCTCGGGTATGGCCATTCCGATCCTCGGCGTGATGGAAATTCCGGTCCACGTGGACCTGACATCCTGCACGGTGCCCACCAACCGCGGGTACTGATCGCCGACGCAAGAAAACCAACCGGCCCCGAAGTCAACGCGATTTCGGGGCCTTTTTGATCTAGTGTTAATGGATATACATTGAATTATTTAATTAAACTGGACAGGAAATCGTTCACACTGCTTTCTGTTCCTCCAAGTTTTCTGCCAGCACCTCTTGCCGGACATATTGCTTGAACTCATCTACATCCGTGAAGTACAGAAAACCAGCCTTGTTGGCTGCCGCCAAAGTTTCGGTTCCCTCATTTATCAGCAGGGCAACCGGTTCGCTAAGGCCCTCTTGGAGACCACGCGGCCATGCGAGGTCGAGCACCGCCATCGTTTTGCCGGTGTCATCGTCCGTCAACTCGTAAAGCAGTTCACCTTCTGGCAATCCCTGCTCGCAGACCCAATCGCACACGCTTAGAATCAACTCTTCTTCCTCGTCGCTCTCGATACCGCCTGGCACCTGTGCGGCTGCAGCGGCTGCGATCTCAACAGGAGCTTCGAAAGCCTTTTCCTCAGGAGCTTCTTCCTCTAGTTCCTCGCCATGGAGCAAGCCTTTCATGAACTCATTAGCAGTCTGAGCCAGGAGATCCTGACGCGCAGCGAGAAAGTCGAGATAGCGATCGACTTTCCATAAATCGCGATCTAAAGGAATCCATTGGCTTGCAAGCGCCCCGGGGAACTTTTCCTCAACTTCCGCGAAGTAATCCTCGGGAGCCCTGTCGCTAATCGTGATGTTCGTGTTTTCGGTCTGTAGAGCGAAGTTGGCGATAGCGTTGACCTGAGCCTTGTTGTACTTGTTTTTGTACAATAGAGCTTTGGGGAAGATGTGGTGGACATGTAAACGACTGGCCTTGCCGAGCATCCCCTCTTTGAGGGCTATGCCGGTGCCCCAGTCGCGGGCTTCGCCTACGCGGGTGAGCATATACAAGACCGGATAAAACCGTGCTCCGAGACTCCATCCACCGAAGTGGTCGGGCTTTACGATCAAGTCGCCTCGTGTTAGTCGAAGCTGATGGATCAGCCGGTCCAGACCGCCGTCAAGATTCTCGATGGCGCTGAGATCTTGGTCGATGTAGGACTCGCTTTGCCCCGAGAAACGGCCCCACATGGCGCTCTGGACGTACCAGAACAGCGCCTTGTCCTGTTCGGCTCCGTCGGCGAACTTGCCGCCACGCTGATCAACGAAACGGGAGAGTACCGGCAGAGCGTATCGACCGAAGAGGACGCGGTTATGGTCGAGACCGAACCGTCCACCGATGAGATTCAGCAGGTAGTCGATAATCTTTTCTGTGCGCTTAAGGGCATCCTCGAAATCTTGGGCAGTGACGGCATGCAAAAATTTGAACTTGGCTTCGCCGGTGAGGACGGTGTTGACGTTGCGAAGAAGCCAATCGAGATCGAAATGATAACCAGCCTTATGCCACTTCTTTCTGGCAGCCTTCATCCGGTCGCGGGCGGCGGGCCACTCGGCGCTGATCTTCGCCAGAGCAAGATCGCCCTTGCTGAGTTTGGTGCCACCGGAGTTCACACGGTTGAAGATGTCCACCACAATGTCGATTGACTTGTCCCTGCCGGTAACCTCGTCGATGTATAGGTCGATGTCCTCGATTTGCTTGATAGCGTTGAGGCGGTTGATGAAGATCGGCAACTTTTCGGAATACACGGGGTCTGCACTGAATGTATGGACGTAAGGCCCAATACCCTCCTGTAAGACTTGAGTGACGCTGACCCAAAGCGGGTCGTCCTTCATCTTCATCGGCAGGTAGAAGTTGAACTCCTCGGATTCGAGGTTGAAATACAGGCCGGTGAAAGCGCGGGCGTTACCGTCGAAGAACTTTGGAGGTTCCCCACGCACGAGGCCGTAAAGCGTAGTCATTCGTTGCTGCCCATCGAGTAAAAGCTTGACGACGCCTGGGGCCAGTTCTCCGTCGCCTCTGTAGGTTGCATCCTCGGACTCGGTAACCCATACAAGCAGACTGCCAACAGGGTGCCGCCGGTACATGGAGTCCATCAGGGCACGGACTTGGTCGCGGTTCCAAACGTATCCCCGCTGGAACTCAGGTAAGGCCATGTGTCCGGAATCGATGTGGTCAAGAATGGTAGATATTTTCATCAAGCCCTCCAAACGCTAGAAACTTTTATCGGCATCCTTTCGCAAAACCACTGCTGTATCCACACTGAAAATTTATCTAGATGGTGAATCGTAAATATTACGAAAAAACAAATTATCACAGGCTTTGATTGTGAGCAATTAGGAAAACTTTATAATTGGAGAATATTGAAGGACATATAAGAAATCGAAAAAAATTTGTGATAAATTAAGCAAGAGCCCCAAAATCGTTTTGACTTCAGGGCCTTGCTTACTGCACGGGTGGAGAGAATCGAACTCCCAACCCCCGGTTTTGGAGACCGGTGCTCTGCCAATTGAGCTACACCCGCATGCGCTGCAAAGAGCAGGCACATGTGCTATCACATTTTACCGAATCGTGGCAATAGGGAATTTTACATTCTCCGCGAAGTGGGCCAAACTGGCGCGGATTCAATCTGCAAGCGGAAAGGCGAGGGTGTGAACTTCACCGGGCGATCACAGGCGATGCGCGTCTGGCTGCTGTTGGCCTTGGCGGCGGCGCTGCTGGCGCACGGCCGCGCGTTGTGGGCCGACTTCGCCTGGGACGACACGCCGCTGATCCGCCAGAACGAGTGCGGGCCCGACGACATCGACTGGTCGCGCGTGTGGGGGCGCGACATCGGCGCCTGCCTGCCGACCGGGCATGCCAGCGGCTATTGGCGTCCGCTGCAGACCACCGCGTTTCTGCTGGTGCGTAAAACTTTCGGTGATTCGCCGCTGCCGTTTCATTTGCTCAACCTGTTGCTGCACCTGCTGGCCGTGTGGGGTGTCTGGCGACTGGGCCGGGCGCTGTCGCTGACGCCGACGGCGACCGTGGCGGCCGCGCTGCTGTTTGCCGCGCATCCGGCGCACGTCGAGCAGGTGGCGCTGGCGTCGAACCTCGGCGGATTGCTCACCGTCGCGTTGCTGCTGCACGCGCTGGCCTTCGCCGTGGGCGAGGGGCGTCGTGCCTTGCTTGCCGCGGCGCTGTTCGCCGTCGCTTTGTTGACCAAAGAAGAGGCGTTGGCGCTGCCCGCGCTGGCGATCTGGGCGACCGCCTTTTTGCCGGGCGCGAAGATGCGGGAGACGTTGCGCCGGTCGTGGCCGGTCATCATCGCGTTGGTCGCGCTGAGTGCGTTGTATCTGCTCTGGCGTTGGCTCGGGCCGGTGCCCGGTCCGTTGAAGCCCGCGACAACTGACTGGTTCGGGCCGGTCGATATCCCGGTCGCGCTGGGCTATTACGCCGTACGCCTGTTTTCGCCGCTGCCGGGCAATCCCGATTTATCCGCGCTGGTCGGCGCCTGGAACGGCGGCTGCGCGCAAACAGCCGCGCTGATTTATCTCGTCGTCGGCATCGGCGCGGTCGCTCTGCTGCTCGCTTTGCTGTGGCGCGGCGGCGTCGGGCGGCTGCTTGCCGGCTTGTTCGTGCTGGCCTATCTGCCCTACGCCGGCATCGCCCCGCTGCATACGCCGTTGGCCGAGCACTATCTCTACCTTGCTTCCGTGCCCGCTTTGCTGGGCGCCGGCGTGTTGTTTGACCGCCTGCGCGGGAGGCGCATTGTGCTTGCCGTCGTCGTCGTCGCGTTTGTCGCCGGAACGGCTGTTGCCCACGGCCACTGGCGCAACGACCAGGCGCTGTGGACGCACGCGACGCGCGTTGCCTGTCCCGGTCACCGGGCGCTGAAAAACCGGGCGGCGGTGATGCTGGTGCTCGGTCGTCATCTCGAAGCCGAAACGCTGCTGCGCCGGGCGTTGAAGACTGCGCCGTCGATCGACGCCGAGTTGCGCGCCTCGCTGGGGTCGGTTCTGCTGATGCGCGGCAAATTGGACGACGCCACCGATCAGTTCGAGAAGGCGCTGGTGCTCGACAAAAACAACAAGCGCGCGTTGTCGGGCCTGGCGGTGGTCCGCATCCGCGAGGGCTGGCCCGGCGCGGCGCTGCCGCTGCTCAAACGCGCGCTGGAAAACCACCCAAACGACGCCGGACTGTGGTCGAACCTCGGCGTCGCCCAGGCCAAACTGGAAAAATACGACGAAGCCCGCGTTGCGTTCGAAAGGGCGCTGGCGCTCGATTCGTCGCTTGCGGGAGCGCGGGAAGCGCTCGACGCCCTGCCGCCCGTTGACTGAGCGCGCCGCCGGGCTACACTCGTAGCGATGCAAGCTGGGAGGACACCGATGAACCATCGCGCAATTTTTGTCGTACTGTTGACCGCGTTCGTCTTGCTGCCGGTCGCAGCGCAGGCCGATCTGTACTGGATGATCTACACCGACGGTTCGCCCGACATGGAAGACCGCACCTGCGAAGAGGACGACATCTACACCATGCGCATGTCACCGCACATGCCCGGTACGCTGCGGCAGATTTTGTTCCGCGCCGTCGGCGAAGGCACGCTGGAAGTCCACCTTTGGCCCGATCGCGACGGCATGCCCGACATGGATTGGGATTTGATCGAGCCCTTCGAAGTCGAAACCGAGGAAATTGAGAAGGAGTACTACATCCTGATCGAAGATGAGGGCGTGGTCATCGACCCGGCGCTGGAGTTTCACGTCGGTTTCGTGCGCAAGACGAAAAAAGGCGCCAAGATGATCATGGATGCCACCGTCGACTGGGCCCTGCGCGCGAAGTACCGCCACGACGGCGAGTGGTACGACCTGGAAAAAGACTGGTGGATCGCCATGCAGATCGACTATTCGGAAATGCCGTCGAGCTACATCTATGAAAACGTCACCGAGCAGGCGGGGTTTGATGCGCTCGGCAGCCGCCACGCCTGGGGCGACTACGACAACGACGGCGACCTCGACCTGCTGATGTCCGGCAAGATTCTGTACCGCAACGACGGCGACGGCACCTTCACCGACGTCTCGGAAGCCGCGGGCGTGTCCGACCTGCCCAGCAACGGCGGACTCTGGGCCGACTTCGACAACGACGGCGACCTCGACTACTTCGCGATGGTCAACAGCCTGGAAAACTTCGACCGCTTCATGCGCAACGAGGGCGACGGCACCTTCACCGACATCACCGAGGCCGCGCTGGTCGAAGGCGACCGCGATCTCTGGCCCAGCGAGGGCGCGGGATGGGGCGACTACGACCAGGACGGCTACCTCGACCTCTACCTCGCCAACTACGAAATGCCCGGCGACGACCTGGGCGAGGGCACGCGCGACAAGCTCTACCACAACAACGGCGACGGCACCTTTACCGACGTGGCCGTAGCGCTCGATCTCGACCCGGCCACCCTCGGCGGCGACCACCTTTGCGGACGCGGCGTCAACTGGGGCGACTTCAACGACGACGGTTGGCCCGACATCTACGTCAGCAATTACCGCCTCGATCCGAACCTGCTGTACCTGAACAACGGCGACGGCACCTTCACCGACGTTGCGCTCGCCAAGGGCGTGCAGGGCTACGAGGTCAACGTCGCCTGGGGGCACACCATCGGCTCGGCCTGGGGCGATTTCAACAACGACGCGCTGCTCGACCTGTTCAACGCCAACCTGGCGCATCCGCGTTTCGCGGGCTTTTCCGACCCGAGTTTTCTGTTTCTCAACAACGGCGCGCCCGACTACGAATTCACCGATTTCACCGCCGAAGCGCAGGTGATTTTCATCGAGACCAATTCCGAACCCTGTCTCGGCGACTGGAACAACGACGGCTGGATCGACCTGCTGATTACCAACGTCTACGAAGATTGCTGGCAGCAGCTTTACCGCAACGACGGCGAAGCGCACCTGAGCGAGGTCACGTTCTTCTCGGGACTCGACATCGAAAACGGGTGGGGGGCGACCTTCGTCGACTACGACGAAGACGGCTGTCTCGACATCATGTCGAACAAGGGTCTGTGGCGCCACACCGGCTGCGACAACAACTGGCTGAAGGTGCAGCTCGAATGCACCACCGGCGACCCGTTCTGCATCGGCGCGCGCATCGAAGTGCAGGTCGCTTGGGACAAAGGCGCGCAGGCGCGCGAGGTGACCTCGGGCAAGGGCACGGCCAACGGCGACCCGTTCGTGCAGCACTTCGGCCTCAACCAGTGCGGGCAGGCCTGGCGCGTGACGGCGAAGTTCCCCAGCGGCGCCGAAGTGACGCTATACGAAGTCGCCGCCGGGCAGATGCTGGTGATCAACGAAGACGACGCCTCCGACGACGAACCGGTCACGCCCACCGAACCGAGCACCTGCGCCGAGGTCGATTACTCCGGCCCCGAATGGCCCGCCGACGATGACGACAGCGCCGATGATGATACGTCCGCCGATGACGACGATGACGATGATGATGACAACGATGACGATAACGCGGACGGGGATGACGACGATGATGACGATGACGGTAATGGCTGTGGTTGTTGATAACGAACGGTTGAGTGAGTAATGCAAGTTACGAAACGAAATCCCGCCGAAGGCGGGACTGCCAAGTCTAAGACTTGGATGTGACCTCCGGGTTTCGGGTTCGGCTGTCTGAGGTTTGACCTTCGGTCAAAGAGAAGGCATCTTACATGATATTAAAACGGTAATATTGCATTACGAAAATATGCACAATTGATGTTATAGAGGGAAGCAATTGGATTTTAACGCCTACGTTGATGAAGCTGGAGACGAAGGATTTAAATTTGCCAAGGGATCATCGCGCTGGTTTATCCTTGCTGGGATTGTTGTTCCCCGTGTTGATGATTTAAAGGCTAGTCATGTTATTGACGATGTCAAAGCGATGCTTGGGACGCGCGATCTGCTTAAGCCTTTACATTGGCGAAGTTTAAAGCATCGGCAAAAACTTGCATGGATAAAGAAGGTTGCGGCAACATCTTCAATGAAATTAATAGTAGTCGCTTTGGATAAAACACGACTAAAAGAAGACACTCCTTTGGCAATTCATCCACGTATGTATCTCTATTTATGTCGTTATCTATTGGAACGGATCTCATGGTTTGTACGCGATGCGGCAAGAGATCAAAATAGTGTCAATATCTTTTTTGCGAACCGCAGTAGCATCTCTTATACGAATTTGGAAAAATACATTGAAAGTGTTTGCATTTCAGAGGAAAGTAGAATTGCCAGTGATGTACTTGGACGTATTGTTCCTCAACAAATTCATCAGAAAAAATTATTACAAGTGGCAGATGCAGTCGCCAGTTCTGCATACGAAGCCTTGAATCCAGATCAATACGGCAACACCGACCCAAATTATTTCATTAATCTTATTCCATTGTTGTATAGGCGGAATGACAACCTATTGAGTTATGGACTCAAACTTTTGCCTGGAGCAGGTGTCGATCATGATGTTTATCGGAAGCAATATCCATGGATTGTGGAGTATTATTAAAAAGAAAAAGCAGGCCCCGGGCCGAGGGATCCCACGTCAATAAGACGCTGCCGCCGGTTTGGCGACCTTCGGTTACTCCCGCGCTAACCTGCATATATAT
>Ga0272444_10005502_pt1 | contig 10961 bp, 7 predicted proteins | sample SSMForm13_FD_201033 | JGI IMG/M metagenome (GOLD analysis project Ga0272444, IMG submission 201033) | Marine sediment archaeal communities from Little Sippewissett salt marsh, Falmouth, MA, United States - SSM-Form-13 | ecosystem: Environmental > Aquatic > Marine > Wetlands > Sediment ... | reverse complement strand
GGTCCATAGCCAATCTCAGCGTGCTCTTGGCCCCCGTGACCCCACCACGTGACTAGGCCATAGTCATTGGCTGCCCAATGTGTAGCGGTTGCTCCGTCAAGGAGCTCCTCGTCCGGCGTGAAGATCGAGGCGTCTGTACAACTGCCGGTCTGATACAACTTGTATGAGGAGAAGCCCTCCGCTGTGAGATAATCGTCCATGATGTGCTCACCCAGATAGGCGCCGTCCGTGGTAGCGTCGGAGAAGCTCTCCGGCAGGAGAATCTTCTTTCTCCAGCTGATGTCCGCGACAGTTGTCTGGTAATCGATGGTCTTCTGCAAAATAGCATCGAGCTGACCGTAATCAGCGCCATAGACCGGGATGCGGCCAACGTAAACCTCGGCAGTGAAATCGATACCTCCGGCCCCGGCGTCGCCTGGATACTCGCCGTAAGTCTGGTCTCCATCGTCATCCCAGTCCCCGGTCAGGTCCGCGTAGAAGTAATCGGTCGGGGCCGTATAACCTCCGCCAGGCGCGCACATCTTCATCGGAACGTCGCCGGTGGTTGGATGAGGATCACCGATCAAGAGAACATACTCAATGCCGTAAGAGGCGTAGTTGTTGATGAGCCACTGCCTCATCTTCTCAGCCGTGCCGTCTGGAGCCTGACCCGTAAGTCCACCGTAATCAACCTCGGTCACGACAAGCACCGAGAATCCCTCTGAGCTCTTGTGCGACACAAATCCAGGCAGAATGGTGCTCTCGGACACTATGAGTTCGGTCGTGATGATGACGTAATCATGCGTTTGAAGCGGTCTGAGGCCACCATTCGGGACTGGGGCCGCCCGGCCAGGCCCATACCACTGCTTGGCCTCATTGAAGTTGACAAACCGAGCCTCGGCCATATCGTCCATCACCGCATCCCCAACAATCACCTGGGAGACGCGCTCGTCGGCGACGTTATAGGTCAGGACGAGCCGAGCACGCTTGATCAACCTCAAAGAGCGCCTGATGGGATTGAACGCCAGCGGTGTGAACTCGATCCTTGCGAACTTCCATTTTCTCATCTGTGAAAATGCCAACAGCTTTACGCAATCGAAGGGGAAGTCAGCGTTCTTCCCGTAGATGCTCATGTCCTTGCCATCTACGATAGAACCGGCGTCTCCCCACTCGACGATCTGCTCACCGTCCGGTGTGTAGGTTGCCAGCGGGCCGCCCGGCGCGATGTCATACTCCCCATCTAGCACAGACTCATCAAGGCTCCTCGCCTTAACGGCAACGCTGTCCCAATCAACGTCCGGCGGCAACGCAACGTCTAGAACCGTCCGAGGCAGCCGCGGCGCACCGGGCGCGCCTCTCGTCTCATAGCCATCCATTTTGACGACATCTCGACCTCGCGCGTCCGTCGTAATATCATAGCTTCCGGCCGAGACATCGACCTCGATGATCGAACGTCCCAAACCGGTTCCTGCCGCCAACATCGCCGGCGTGCTAACTAGCAGAACCACCACTATAAGCAGCAATCTTGCCGATACGCTTCTCATCTCTTTCGCCTCCTAAAACCCTCATTGACTGCAAACACAAACTGTCCACCTATCGTGAGTTTACTTAAGGAATGGCGGAATTCAACTCCGATATTGTGAGAAACTAGAAAACTGCCGAGTCTTCTCGTGGTGTTTTTGCTCTTACCCGTCTCATCAACCAGCAAGAGGACCTTACGCAAGCGTGCGCGAATACAGGATGTTCGTTAATAAGCCGGGCAGACGCGGTTGGTTCGGCCGGGGCAGCAGTTTCCCGTCCCTAGCTCTGCGAGCGACAAGCGCTCCTCGTCCTTTTCAAGGGACTCGGCCAGAGCCTCTCAACAGCAGCCGTCGCTCCATCTCAAATGCGGCAAACTGCCTCGAGAACAGAGCCAGAACGTCCCGGCCAAGCGCCGTGAGCAGGAGTGGGCCAGAGGAGGCGCCGCTATCTTCACAAAGCCCCAATTCGCGGGCGTAGTTCCCGTACCAACGGAAGGATGCCTTCTGTGAGACCCTCGCCCATCGGCTGCTCGTGTGACAGAACGACACGAAGCTCTGCATCTGAGCGTCCGCCGAAGCAAGCGCCGTTTCCTCCGACTGTTCCGCAGCCTTCAGGATGCAGAGAATCCCAAACTTGTGCCCATTCGTGCAGCGAGCGGCAGAAATCCCCGCAATCAGAATTCGCCTCTGCCGAGGGGAAACAGCCCACACGTAAGACCTATCTAAAGAGGCGGCATAAGCCCTCCCCAAATCCGTGAGAACTATCCTGCCGTCACCAGAAATCAGGAGCCCAAAGCTCTCCCCAAACCGTATCCAGAGCCGCGCCCGGTATTCGGGATTCCGTATCTGGCGCGGGTTCTTCGCGAGATTCGGGACGTTCTCAACCACCTCGCGGAACGTCACAAACGACCGCTTCCTCATAAAGGCGAAGAAGCCATTTAGATATGAGAGCTTGGCAAACGCGCACACGGGCGGCCTGGCGCAATCAAGCCCCAGGAACTTCGCGTCATCCGCCTCAAGCGACTCAGCAAGCCTCACGACCCTGCTCGGCGTGAATCGCACCTTGTAGAGCGGAGGCCTGTATCGAGGCAACAGATTGGGAAATGCCTCGGCAAAATGGACTCCCAGGACACGAGAAAACGAGAACTGCTCCGAATACTCATCGACGTACGAGGCGAGGCGCGCGTAGTGGTCCCTGTCCGCGCGGCCCAACTGAAGCTCCAGAAGAACTAGCGAGTTGCTCGTTCTATCCCTGAAGGCAAGGTCTATTCTCCCCGCCGCGCAGGCGTCCTCAGACGTCTCAGCCTCGAGACCTGAAAACGACAGCCGCTTTCTCGCAAGATGCGACTCGACTATTTGAGGATAGCGAAACAACAGGCTCTGGATTGCCCTCTCATCCAAGGCCGGGGCGACTTTGCTGGCCATCTCATTCCCAGAACGTAGCGCAGCAGTCGGGATTCTCCCACACCGAAACCTGCTTCAGGGATACTCGAGTGTCGCAAAGGTGCTGCTTTAGAGACTCGAATATCCAGCGCGCGATGTTCTCACTAGAGGGATTCAGCTCGTCGAATGGTTCGACCTCGTTGAGGCACTTGTGGTCGAGGTGCTGCAGAACTCTCTCGGTAGCCGCCTTGAGGTCCTTGAAATCGATCGCGAGACCCACTTCATTGAGCGACTTGGCCGCGACCTTCACCTCAACAAGCCAGTTGTGCCCGTGGATGTTCTCGCACTTGCCATCGTATTCACGCAGCAGATGAGCGGCCGCAAATGAACTCTTCACCGTTAGCTCAAACATCGCACCTCCAACCTGAGACCTTGAACCTTAAGCTTGAAACTTTGAACCTTAAGCTCGGAACTTAACTTCCCGGCTTCGGGAAATACTCCCTGTATTTGGACACAACGGCCTCGCGTATCTTGCTCTTGAGCTCAGCGTTCTGCGCGACGACCGTCTGGACAAACTCGCCGTCCGACTGCCGGGCCGAAGGATAGCCAACGAAAACGGCGCCATTAGGCTTGATGACTACCTTAAAGCCCTTGATCACGAGCTCGCCGTCAAATGTGACGTCGGCATACGCGTGAACCTGGCTCGTCCCCTCTCGGGACTCGAACGGATAAATCCTAACTTCACTCACTTCCACGCCTACTTCTTACCCCATTCTTCCCCTTCCCGTCAAGGTGCCCACGGCACTCGGGTAGCTCCTTTTGCCGGCGAACGTGCCCGGTCGGCTCGCACCCAAAGGGAGCTCGCCTCCGACAGCCCCCTTTTCTCTGTGTTCTCTGTGTCTCTGTGGTGTACTCCTATTATCAATCGCCGGTGATCGTGACTGGCCAGAGGGCGATCTCGCACGCGAGGGCGCCCTTGAGGTGTGACCCTGGATCGTAGGTCGGTGACAGAGCTGTCATCTCGACCGCTTTTCAACGCGGGATTGCTCTCGCCGCTTTCGCCCGGCGATTTGGCAGCGCCTGAAGCAATTAACAACAGTGCAAATAAGTTACCTACGATCTGGTATTACAGTCTCTTCAGAACATGCTTGACAAAGGACATATAACGTAGCATTCTCGCTTCGCCGTGCGAGAGACGGATTACAGGAAAGGTAAGGGTATGTGATGGGCAGAAAAACTTTGATCATGGTCACATCGCTGGGCGCGGGCCTTCTGATCCTTGCGGCGCTTGTCTTCGCAGGGTCGTTTTCGAATGGATCGGTTGATCCGCCCTGCGGCGAGATTGGCAACTACTACTATGAGGTAACCTATTGCTGTGACCCGGAGGAGGACCCGCCAAACACCGTTGTGGTCACGGTGTACAAGCAGAGCGTGTACGTCACGAGCGCGATTATGGATGTGGTTGCGGTCGGTGAGGTATGCCACACCTTCGGGCAGTACATCACGCTGAATGATACCGGTGACGACTACTCGTTCAACTTCAGGATATACGGTGGGCCCCCTACTTCGAACTTCGCGGGTCCTCTCGTCTTAGAGGACTCGGAGGATTGCCCCTAAGATTAGGGCCGTAAGAAATTAATCTAACAAGGCCGTTTCGCCCGCGGTCCAAGTGACTTGTTACATTTTTTTGTGATCCACTGGAAGAGAAGGGAGCGGGAGGAGTGAGATGATCTGGCATCGTATCGTTCTTTGGCTAGTTGTTCTTACACTGTTTACAGCTGTCGTTTGCGTTTGCGCCGCCGAAGAGTGGCGCAACTTCATCTACACGGGCGACATCACCTCGATATGCGCGACAGGCGCGACAATATGGGTCGGGACTAAGGGCGGCGTTGTTGGGCTGGACAAAGAAAGCGGCGCGCTTAGGCACTTCACACGGGCGGACGGCCTCGTCCGCCCGAGCATCTGGCACCTCGCGACAGACCCCGACTGTCTCGGGGGCGATGGGAGCGTTTGGGCTGCGACCCAATACGGGCTTGCCCAGTTTGTGGGGGGTGGCTTCATGAGCTTTCCGTCATTCGTGCATGGCGTGCAGGATAGCTGTGTGCCGCGGGGATTCGCGATTGACCACGACGGAGCGAAGTGGCTCGCAACTTCGGACGGCGCGCTCTGTTTTGACGGGGAAAGCTGGCGCACTTTCGATCCGTCCAACTCGCCGCTCTTGACGAAGAATTTGCAGGCTGTCGCGGTTGACCGTCAGAACAACAAGTGGTTCTCGACGCAAGAGACTAGCACTGAGTCGGCGAAAGGAGTGTTCAGGTTTGACGGCCAGACATGGGAGAACTTCACAACCGAAAACAGCGGTCTTGCGGGCAATTACGTAACAGCAATCGGCGCTGACGCGCAGGACGCAGTCTGGTTTGCGGCGCGAAATGAAGCGGGCTTTGGCTCCGCGTCACGGCTCTTTGAAGGGAACTGGACGACGTTCGACAATGTTCCTGCTGGAGTCGAGAAGATACTGATGGACGCCGTCGGGAGCGTGTGGTTCGTCAGGTCTAACTCGCTGTTGTGCTTCGATGGGGCTTCATGGATAACATATAACTATCAGAACACACCACTGCCGATGACCGGCATCGCATCGCTCTGCTTTGACGGCGATGGCGACCCCTGGGTCGGGATGGATGGCGGCTCCATCCTCACCTACGACGGAAGCGGCATGAGGTCCTTGGATATCACACTTGAAGGCCCTGCCGCGCTCGATATAGCGACGCTCGCAGCCATCCCGCCCGGCGGCCCGCTCGGCGCATTGTTCTGCATGACGTACAAAGAGAGCAGCGCCGGCGTTACAGTATATGACTTCATATCCAACAGCTGGAGCACACTAAACAGCGAGAACTGCCCCATTGCCTCCTTTGTTGACTCCGTTGCGATAGACCTTGACGGCACGGTCTTCATCGGGACTGGATACGGGGTCTATTCTTACGACGGCGGAATCTGGGGCGACTTCACGGTTGACCCGGATACGCTGCCATATCCCTGGTGGAACCGCATTTACCGGATAGGCGTGGACAGCCAGAACGTCAAGTGGCTCTCTCATGCCGAGGCGCTGGAAGAAGACGGGACCCATCACCTTCTCATCACGAGCTATGATGGGACTTTGTGGCAGTCTTTCGACCTCGCACAATATCCACAGATGCCCGGTGCGTTTTGGTGCAGGTGCTTTGCGGAGGGCCCTGACGGTGGGCGCTGGTTTGGCTATCAATCACTTGGGCTTGCCTATATCAGCCGCGATATGAGCGCTCAGTTTGTCTTCACAAAAGACAACAGCCCGTTGCCCTGGGCTAGCGTGAATGCGATTTGGTTCGACCAGGATGGGCAGATATGGGCCGCCGGCTCAGATGGGACCTCTCAAAGCCAGAAGTCGCTGCTTCACTTCGACGGCGAGGAGCTCAAAACGCTCACAACTGAGAACGTTGGGCTGCCGAGCAACGAGATCAACTTCATAACGAGAGACTTGAATGGCGAGTACTGGTTCGCGACGAGCAGAGGTGTGTCGGTCTTTGACGGCGAGGGCTGGATAACGCTGGATACAGACAACTCACCGATCACCTCCAGAAACGCGCGCTCGATCGCATTTGACTTCATGGGCAACCGATGGATGGCGACCAGTCAAGGGCTATCGGTCCTGATGGCCGGACCGCTTTCCAACCACTACCCCAGGGACCCGAGAGCCTCGGCGCTCTGGAGAACCGCGCTGCCGAACGATGCGCTCAACCTCACGGCCGAGGCGAGTGATCCGGACCTGGACCCGCTCGAGTTCCGGTTCATGGGGCCTGACGGGTTTACCTCGGAATGGTCAACTGAAGCACTTCAGATATCGTTCGCGACCGCCGGAACATACCGGCTGCAGGCATCCGCGAAAGACTCGAGGAAGGCGGTCTCACGCTGGTCCGCGCCGCTTGAGGTCGCTGTTATGGAGCAATACTCGCCGTTTGTGTCGGTCTCGAGCACCAGGGAGAGCTATCGCCCCGGCCAGACGCTCTCGGCGGCCGTCTATCTTGAGAACAGGGGAGCGCCTCGTTCAGTCGATGCGTATCTCGGCATCCTTCTACCGGATGGGACGGAGCTCTACTACCCAGATTTCGGGAGCGTTAGGACGACATTTGAGCTTACGCTCACGACCGGTTCGAGGCTCGGCCCGCTGGTGTTTTACGAGGGCGAGGTTACAGGCGCGTTCGCAAGGGGGGAATACACGCTTTTCGCCGTCCTTCTTGACCCCACAACGGGCCAGACAGTATATGAATCGAGAGCGGGATTCAGGGTGTCCATCAATTAGACTGGGTTATACGCTTGGGTGTAACCCTGGATCGTAGGTGGGTGGCAGAGCTGCCATCTCGATCGCGTTTCAACGCGGTCTTTTCGCCACCGCTTTCGCTGGACGACCTGGCCGCACTTGTGTGGGATGGAGAATGACGCACCCAAAGGGAGCTGGCCTCGGCTCACTTCTTTTCTCGTTGCTCTCTTTGTCTCTCTGGTATATTCCTACAATCAATGGGCGGTGATTGCTGCCGGCCAGAGGGCGATGTCGGAGGCGAATGAGCCTTCGGCGTTGCTTGACAGTGCCGTTGCGCACAACCTATATTGGCGACATCGGCAACGCGGACATCCATTTTGAGGAAAATTGAATGAAGGATTATGACGTAGCAAACATTCGCAATATCGTCCTTTGTGGACATGGTGACAGCGGCAAAACCTCCGTGGCTGAGGCGCTGCTCTTCAATAGCAAAAAGACGACGCGCCTCGGTAAGGTTGAGGACGGCACAACGGTGATGGACTACGATCCTGACGAGATGGAGCGCGGCATATCGATTTCGAGCTCGTTCTCGTTCTTCGAGACGAAGGGTGTGCGCGTCAACCTAATGGACACGCCGGGCTATGCCGATTTCATCATGGACGCGAAGAGCCCGATCAAGGTCTGTGAGGGCGCGATACTGGTGCTCTGTGGTGTGGCTGGGGTCGAGGTCCAAACTCAGCAGGTCTGGGATTTCTGTGAGAAGTTCGATACCCGCAGGATGATCTTCCTCAACAAGATGGGCCGTGAGAGGGCGAGCATGGGACGCGCCGTCGAGTCGATAAAGAAGTTTCTGACCGAAAAGGCGGTCGTGCTCAATCTGCCGCTAGGGGAAGAGACAAGTTTCAAAGGGGTGATAGACCTCTTCGACATGAAGGCGTTCTTGTATGAGGAAAGCGGCTCCGGCAAGTGCAAGAAGGCAGAAATCCCCAGCGATTACGCTGATCTGGCAGCGGAATACCGTGAGAAGATGGTTGAGGCGATTGTCTCGACCGACGATGCTCTTTTGGAACGCTATTTCGAGGACGAGAAGATCAGCAACGATGAGCTGCTCGCGGCCTTGTCGAGCGCCGTCAAGGGGGGCGCCTTGGTCCCGGTGCTCTGCGGATCGGCGAAACAGAACGTCGGGATAGACACTCTCGGCAAGATGGCGATTTCGCTGCTGCCCTCTCCGCTGGAGTCGGCGCCGGTGTTGGCCACTGACGCTTCGGGCGCAAAAGAGATCGAGGTCAAGATCGACCCTGACGGCTCGTTGGGAGCGTTTGTTTTCAAGACTATCGCGGACCCGTACGCGGGCAAGCTGTCCGTCATAAAGGTCTATTCCGGGGCGCTTTCTTCTGACAGCACCGTCTATAACTCGACGCAAGACCGCAAAGAGCGCATCGGCCAGCTCATATACCTGGAGGGCAAAGCCCACTCGATATGTCCACTTGCTAAGGCGGGCGACATCGTTGCCGTCGCCAAGCTGAAGGAGACGACAACCGGCGACACGCTGTGCGACGAAAACAACAGTGTTGCGTTCGGCGCCATAGAATATCCCGAGCCGATGATCTCCTTCGCGATTGAGCCTAAGTCAAAGGGCGACGAGGACAAGATATCCAACGCCGTCACTCGGCTTATGGAAGAGGATCCGACCATGAAGTCGAAGCGAGACCCCGACACGAAGGAGCTGGTCATTTCAGGCTCGGGTCAGCTCCACGTGGAGGTCATCGTCGGCAAGATGAAGCGGAAGTTCGGCGTCGAGGTAAACCTGAAAGCGCCAAAGGTGCCGTATAGAGAGACGATCAGAAGAAGCACGAAGGCACAAGGCAAATACAAGAAACAGACAGGCGGTCGCGGGCAATACGGTGATTGCTGGCTCAAGATCGACCCACTGCCTCATGGAACGGGCTTCGAGTTCGTCGATAAAATCGTCGGAGGCGTTATCCCGAGGCAGTACATTCCCGCGGTCGAAAAGGGCGTAGTCGGCGCCATGGAAAAGGGGGTGCTCGCGGGCTACCAGGTCGTCGATGTGCGCGTCACGGTATATGATGGCTCGTTCCACACGGTCGATTCATCTGAGATGGCCTTCAAGATAGCTGGCTCTTTTGCCTTCAAAAAGGCGGCAGCTGAAGCAAAGATAGTCCTCTTGGAGCCGATAATGGAGCTGGAGGTTGTCGTTCCGGAGGAGTCAATGGGCGACGTTATTGGGGACCTCAGCTCGAGAAGAGGCAAAGTCATCGGCACGGAGACCATCTCTGGCCGGCAGGTGATCAAGGCCAGCGCCCCGCTTGCGGAGCTCTCCAGATACGCCCCGGACCTCAGGTCCATCACGGGTGGAAGAGGGAGCTATACCATGCGGTTCTCATCATACGAGCAGGTACCGGCAGCGATCAGCGAGAAGATCATCGCCGAGTCGAAAAAAGACGAGGATGAGTAGCCCCTCTCGCCGACCTTCGTAATCTGTGCGGTGTATGTAGGGGCGATTCACGAATCGCCCTTTCTCACGTCCGATCCGATGAAACTAGGGCGGCTCGTGAGCCGCCCCTACGGGAGAACATGAATGCGCTCGATGCTCTGCACAGCTCTAATCACTGCCTGGCTAGTTCTGGGGCCCTCGCCTTGGGCGGTCTGCGGCGAGTCGAGTCCCGCGCCTCCGTTCTGGCCACTCCCTCCTTCGCATTGCGTCGAATACCTCGAAGACGCATCAATCGACTGGACGAGCCACATCGTCTATGCCCTCGGTTCCTCGGAAGTCGAGGCAGAAGATGATGCGCAGGCGACCGTAAGGGCCTATGAGAATGCCAGACAGGCGATCCTGGCGGCTATACAGGGGATGAACGCTACATCAACCGCAACCGTCGAGGTGCAGCTGAGCCGTCGAGCCTCGGCGTTGATTGAGCTCCAGCGCCTCGCCTCCGACCCCCGCGTGCTAGCCCAGTGCGTGCAATATGGGCACGCGCCGAGCGCCTCGGCCTTGCTTGGCCTGGACCTGAGAAGCAGCCATATTCTGCCACTTCTTGTTGAGGGCATCGGCGTGGGGGAGCTTCAGAGCGGTCTGCCGAAGCCGACGCCGCCACCGCCGGAGGCAAGCGCCGAGTGGCTGTCTTCGATCAGGCACCCCACAGGATTGATCATCGATGCGCGCAGTGTGCGAGCAGAGCCTGCGCTCTGCCCCACGATATACTCAGAGGACGAGCGACTCGTCTTTGACGTCCGGCACGCGCGACGCATCTGGTTCATGCAGCACGGCGGCCTCTTGTATATGTCTGACCTTGACGCGGCGAAATCGTGCAGCCTGGTGGGTGTGAATCCCAAAATCGTCGAGGCGGTGTCCGTTTCCAGCCCGAACAGTTGCGACCTTATTGTCTCGGACGACGACGCCGAACGGCTTCTCTTCCTCCGCGAGCGGCTCCCCTTCTTCGCCGAGTGCAGGCTGATAATCGTCTGCCGGGACGTCAATCTCAGACCTGAGCTGAAGCTTTCCGACAATTAGACAGCGCCTATGCAAGGCCATATCCCGAGCATAAGGCCATCACCTTCTTGCGTGCGGGGCAGGCTTTCCTGCCTCTCGGAGTTAGGGTCTGGCGCGACAAAGCGGTCCATGTGAGTGGTGGGGCAATCACCACAAGAGGCACGCTGGAAGGCCCGTTCCACATCTCATCGCTTCACCAGCAACCGATACGGACCAGTAGGGCGAGGCCGCGCTACTGTTTGATATAGGGCAGGTCGTAAGTGCGTGGCTCCTGAGG
>Ga0272444_10005501_pt1 | contig 10963 bp, 5 predicted proteins | sample SSMForm13_FD_201033 | JGI IMG/M metagenome (GOLD analysis project Ga0272444, IMG submission 201033) | Marine sediment archaeal communities from Little Sippewissett salt marsh, Falmouth, MA, United States - SSM-Form-13 | ecosystem: Environmental > Aquatic > Marine > Wetlands > Sediment ... | reverse complement strand
TCTCTAATTCCTCCATGATATGCCAAATCTACAAAACCACGGCCTAACATCAAGCTGTTCGTGTCCACTTTAAGAAGACGGGAAACACTCTGCTGAGACTGAACACGCCTATTGAATCCGGAATCGGAGATTCTACTTGTACAGATTGCTGAGACTGACGTAACTTACAATAGCACCTACATCTAAGAATATGCCTCCAAGAATGCTGATCAAGCGGTCTTTGACTTAACATGATGTGGATCTCTGGGATCATGGCAAGAACGGTCCGCATAGCTGTTGCGTAGCGAAGCAACGCGATTCCTCATCTGTCTGGCGCACTACCAGTGATCGCACTCTCAAGAAAGTAATTTTGTGGCTGAAGTGGAGCACAGCCGATGATAAGCCTGTCAAAGCGCAGTTCGAAGGTGATTGTGGTGACTACCATTTTGGTTACGATTCTATTCACCATCTCGCTGAAAGATCTTCGTGTAGAGAATGAGCCTGGACGCTTTGAATTACGGAGTGACGATCCGGTCTCTAAAGACTTGAGGAATTTTCAAGAGACGTTTGACATCCGGTCAACAATGGTGGTGGGCGTGGGGTTTGCTGATCACTCAGTGAATTCAGAAGATCTCCGGCTGCTATGTAGTATCACTGATAGCCTCCAGTCTGTGAATGGAGTTACGACTGCCCAGAGTATAGCAACCATGCGAATCCTGAAACGGAAGTGGTTACTCGGCCTTCGAATTCCCCAGATGACACGAATTTACGACCCGGATAAGAGCGATAGTGCAACCGTCAAGGATATTCTTCGACTTCACTCGTCATACGGAAACTTGCTTCTTGGAAATCTGGTCTCAGAGGATAGTGCTAGCGTTGCTATTGTGTTGGATGTAGCGGAAGATAGTACAGGCACACTTGAGGGCTCGGCATTCTACAGAGAGTTAGTCATAGATGTCAAATCAGTTCTGAACCACTTTCAAACTGATGAAGTCACATTTCATCTGGCTGGAACGCCTCTACTCGCAGTCGCTCTCGATGAGTCCCTGATTAACGACTTGAGATTGATTGCTCCCCTGAGCCTGGTCACGTTCTTCATAATACTGATGCTTCTTTTCCGATCCTGGCACCCAGCTATTTCAGTGTTTGCCTTAGCGCTGACTGCTCTCATATGGAGTCTTGGCTGGCTGAGTGTTACTGGCACGGCCATGTCGATTGGTTTGGCAATCATAGTGCCTCTCATTCTTGCTATCAGTCTCACGCATGGCGTGCATTACATAGTCTTTTTATTCCGTCGTGGAAGAACTGGACAACCCACGGAAAGAGATGTCTACAACATGCTAAACACTGTCGGTCGCCCTGCTCTTATATCCGCCCTGACCACAATTGTAGGATTCCTTTCATTAGCAGGCAGTTCTCTGGTAGGTATCCGAGAGATCGGTGTTAGTGTTGCAGTCGGGGTTGCTGCCTGCTGGTACCTCAATGGCGTGTTCTTCCCATCGCTGATTGTGGTCTTCCCTTCTCTGCTACATGAAAATCGAGAGTTCCCATTTTTAGCAAGAGTCGCTAATTTATCACACACCTGGACTGAATCTCGAGGAATTCTGATCATCTGTATAGCTGCATTGTTAGCCGCTCTCAGCAGTTATGGCATTGGCCGAGTCCGGACAGAAACAAATAACCTGGAGTACTTCCCCGTTGGTAGTGAACTCCGTCAGGGTGTGGCATTCGTAGATAGCAACTTTGGGGGAGTACTTCCTATCGAACTTATGATTACAGGGCCACTCGGAGATGAGCCCAATGCCATAGCCGTTATAGAAGGCATCGTGCGAGATTTGCGATCCCAACGAGACATTGGCAGTGTCGTGTCCGTGATTGATATTCTACAGGCAATCGATCCCGCCAAGGCCGGAGACTCAGTACTATTCTCGACAACGCTGAGTCTCGACAGCAATCGTATCACACGACGAATGTGGACGCTAATCGAGCATCATCGCGGTGGACCTCGTCTGCTCGTAACCAGCGACTCGACCAGGATATATCGCATTGCATGCAGAGCTCGATCAGCACCTTCGGATGACTTAGCCCAATTGACAGATTCGGTTCGCACAATCGTGAATCGTAACTCACATGATCGGAACGTTATCGTCACCGGCATGGTCCCGTTCCTGATTCGCATTAACGAATATGTGGTAAGCACTCAGATCAGGAGTTTCGCCATAGCGCTCCTTGTGACCCTGTTTCTGCTGGTGATCGTCAGCCGCAAGCTGGTGCTGGCTGCGTGCGTTGTAGTAGTTAATGTAACTCCGGTTATAGCAATCTTAGGATTGATGGGGTGGGCGTCGATACCTCTCGACTTTTCAACCGTAATGATTGCAAGTATTGCCATTGGGATGATAGTGGATGACACTATTCACTTCGTTACTCGCTACAAACGAGGACTTGAAGAAGGCAGATCAGTATCGATGTCTTTGAGATACTCACTTGAGCGTGTAGGTCCACCGATGATTGCAACAACTGTGGTTCTTGCAATAGGCTTCGCTGTTCTAACGTGCTCGCAGTTTGTTCCCACTCAGATCTTTGGCCTTCTTACGGCCGTCACTGTTGCTGGTGCCGGAGTTGCGGACTTGGTATTGCTGCCCACAGTTCTCACAATACTCTCGCGGTGGAAATTTGCGCGAAGGGAGTTGGAGGGTGTTCGGTTAAAACGGTCGGAGTGAATCATGCCCGTTCTAAGGTTGATCACGAAAGACTCTGAGTCGTGGAAATGATGTCTTTGGGAAGAAAACAGGTGACAGCGTTGATAGAACCATATGAATCGACCGGTTCTTGGCACGAAACCAGAAGCACATTTCTTCAGGAGTTGCCCCTATACGTTGTTTCAGCCAGTAGCAAGTCTGTCCGAGATCAACGATCTCGCATTTTCGTTCAAATGCGAGGGCTACGATTCCGTGAAGAAGATTCATATATACATCGTGGGCGTCTCGACGTTCATAGTCTAAACCTGCCAAGAGGAAAGCCAAGCTACCTTTGTCTGCAATAAGAAGTGCTGAACCGATTATCCTGCCTTGACTTATTACAGCGAGGATTTCCAGATCATACCCTAAAGCCTCGTACAGTTTTTCGAAGAAACTCTCGTTAAGAATCTCAAGGCGATGCTCGGCCCGGTGGATAACTTGCGAATAAAGGCGATGGAACTGTAACGGAGAGCATTCGGAAAGACTCACAAGTCGCAGTTCGGCATCGATTCGCTCAACAGCTGTCGGATGTGACAGAACCGGGCCATGGTGATCAAGTCCGAGTTTCTTTAGATTTTTCAAAATCATTCGTCGGTAGTTGTGTCGCATTGACTGTAGATATGTTGGATAGTCAGACCAGTTTAGATGAAAAGTCATCTTCGGGATGCTGTATGCCTTGAAGAAACCGAGTTCTCTCAGATGTCCGAGGCAAGACATCTCGTTGGCGGTAAATTCCTTCAGACACATGTACCGCGTTTTATTCAGCTCAGCCAGTTCCTGCATCGTTTCGACGAGCTTTTTGACAACAGCGGGCTGATATCTCTTATCAGGGATTGCCAGAGCAGAGCGGCCAACCGACAACGGCAGGCCACAGAAAAGAATGCGAATTCTCAGGAAACTGGACCACACGTTGCGAATTTTGGCGACGAGCTTTTGGATCCGTCGTGAAAGAAGCAGATCGAGCGACACCTCAAACTCTGAGAGCACTGCCACAGCAACGATGTGACAGCGATCATAGAAGGTTAGGTACCAATGCGATGCGTTTTCCAAGCGAGAATGTTCAATAGCAGCGAGTACTTCCTGTGCCAACATGCGGTCATGGTTTGCAACCAGACCATTCCAAGCTTCCGCATCAATCTCATCGACTGATCGTTTAACTTCTACCTGAAGTACTTCCGGCGGGCAGGTCGGTTTCGCCTCGGGCATAGTCATCTTCCAAACTGGTTATTCTCGCGGTGCATCTCCTCACGACAATCCCGATAGCCCCTGAAATCATCGATCGCCTGTCGTAGAAATGAATCGCTTTGAGAGGCAGTAGCGCACAACCTCAGACGTGCCGAACCATGACGTACGGCAGGACTGACGACTGCCAGAGCGATCAATCCACGCCCGAACAGATAACGGGCGAGAGTGTAGGCAGCCAGGTCAGATCCTTCAATCACCGGAATCACGTGTGATTCAGATGCACCGGTATCATACCCCAGGTTTGCAAGCTGCTCTCGCAGAAATCCAGCGTTTCTGCTTGCCCTTTTGATGCGTTCCGGCTCACATTTGAGGATCTGCAGCGCTGCCAACGCAGCGGCAACTGTCGGTGGTGAAGCTGCGGCCGAGAACATGTACGCAGCAGAGCCATGCTGAAGATAGAGAGCGATATCACTTCGTGTAGTTACGAAACCTCCCGTTGATGGAATCGCTTTTGACAGTGTTCCCACGCAGATGTCTATCTCATCGGTTGCCACTCCCCAATGTTCGTCTATACCTCGCCCTGTGTCTCCGAGAATCCCGAAGGAATGTGCCTCGTCGATCATCAGAAAAGCTCCATAACGGTTCTTCAGTGTGATAATATCCGGGAGTGGGCACATGTCCCCATCCATTGAATAAACACCTTCGACGATTATGAGCGTTCGCCTCCCAAGGTTCTCTTTGCGCAGAGCCTGTTCCAAGGCGTTGCAGTCATTGTGTTTAAATGATCTCAAACGTACTCTCGCAAGCCGACAAGCATCAATAACCGATCGGTGAACCCGAGAATCGACAACAGCCAGATCATTGGATCTCAGAAGAGATGAGATAACTGCTTCATTCGTAGCATATCCGGATGGATAAGTGAGGCACTCTTCGGCACCCTTGAATGTGGCTAACTCAACCTCCAGCCTGCGATGTAGTTCAGTTGTACCAGACAACAGCCGCACGCCACCGGTGCCTGTCCCGTATTGGCTAATGGCTTCAGATGCCGCAGAGTTAATTTCGTGATGCCCTGCTAAGCCAAGGTAATCATACGATGAGATCATCCTATATGTCTGGTCACGCAATTGCACGAAAGGACCGGGTTTACCTGCAAACGGCTGCTGGTAAATGTAGAGATCTGTCTCGTAACCCCACCTGACAACCTCCTCCCATCGCCTTGCGGAAGGCAGGTCGAGTAGCGGATGCGGGTTGTTTTGTCCTGAAGGGCGTTCGAAGAAGTGGCTCACAGCCGAACTGGGCCGATATACACTTTCTTCCCGGCTTTCATGTTGAGCCCTCCCCACTGCCGGATACTCAAGACCATCGAGTGAAGGTCCGCGATCCTTCGCAATTGATAGAGCTCGCGGACCGTGGTGGCGATGCGCAAATATGAACTGAATGAAAATCCGCCAGGCCCCTCTCCAGAGTCGAAGATATTTCCTTGACCAGACGGGAGGTCTTGTGCGCAAAGTCAGACGCTGTGCCCTCCTGAGGTTCAGAACGGTTCGAGCATAGGTTAGTAACAGCTGTCGATAGTACTGTTTGAGTGGCATACAAGTTGGAAGCAGGCAGTGAGATAGATCCCAGAGTCCATGGGCCCTTCGTTCGACGGTTACGTCTTTCTCATAAGCTCGCCACATTCGCGATCCAGGCAAAGGTGTCAAGGGAGAGATATTGACATAATACAGCCCGTTTTCCTCTATGAAAGTACGTAATCTCCGCCAGTCAGATCTTGTATAGTCTGGACGAGGGATCAGCGAGGCGTAGATATCCACGTTGCTGTTTTTCAAGACGTTGATGGCCGTACGGTTCTGCTCAAGCGTACATCTTTTGTCAAGATCGACAAGCTCCTGATCGGTTCCGGCTTCAAGGCCGACAATGACTGCGGCAAGTCCGAGCTCCGCCCACTCCTTTATTACATCCTCATTTGCTGCGATGAAGTCAGATCGTCCATAGACCAGGAATCTCTTTTTGAGATTTCGTTGTCTCAACAATCTGGCTGTCTCCGTCAACCTCTTCTTGTTAAAAAGAAAGATGTCGTCGACGATGTAGACGTCATGTTCGTCTATCTGTTCGAGCTCTGCCACGATTGACTCAGGGCTTCTGGAATAAGCAATCCCTCCGGTCACAGCCCAGGTCATACAAAAGTCGCATGAGTACCAGCATCCCCATGTAGTCTTCATGGTTGCTGCCGGCTGATGAAAGAGATAGTAGTATCTGTGACGAAGGTGAGATGTCAGATCGCGTCGTGGAAAAGGAAGCTGGTCTGGATCTCGCATATAGGTTCCACCTGGTGTTCTCACAACCTGATTCTGTCCGTCGGGGATTGCGATTTGAGGAACACTCAGAAGAGACATATCTCCCGTTACCACATTAAGCAGCTTGGGCATAAGCATAACACCATCACCGAGGGCTATGCAGTCTACTGCAGGATCGGAGAAGTCCTCCGGGGCAACGGAAGCGTGCACGCCTCCGACGACTGTGAAGCAATCGCGTCTATGCTGTTTTGCTATACGGCATAATCTGACCGCCTCATTTACTCCTGTGATATAGCAACTCGTTGCCATGATATCCGGGCGAAATTCTTCCAATTGCCTTGAGAAGCCGTTTTCCAAGAGCATGTCCAATATCCTGACTTCATGATCAGGTACAGCGGCTGCCAAATATTCGAGCTCGAGCGGCTCGCATATCATGACGTGTTTCAGCCCAATTGTGTGCTTAGGCACAGGGGGACGAACCAGCAAAACTCGCAAGACATCCTCGTGTTTATAAAATTCCTGGCGAAATTCGAGTCTTGATGTGGCTTCTATATCGAAGGTTTGTGGCTAAAATCACGGCCCGCATATAAGGTCCGAGCCACGTATGACCCGGAACCAGTCTCCGGAATAGATTTCGCCAGCTGAACAATCTCTCGTACATATTCCAGTATCTGACCCGCAGTGTTTCCGGATCGATCTTCTTGGGTCGAAACACTACCTTGCTCCCCGTATAGTTTGCGAAGTCGTGATCCACCAGTCGGCCACTCGCTTCAAGCTCATCGTAAAGCTCAGTACCAGGCACAGGAGTCAGAATGTGGACACGCGGAACAGCAATACGGTTCTGGAGTATAAAACCGATTGTCCGCTCGAATACATCCACATCGTCATCATCAAAACCGACTATCATCTCTGTTGATACCTCTATCCCGTTTCGACGAAAAGCTGTTATCGCCTCGGAATAGCGGTTTGGCCGATTCCACAACTTGTTGATCGTGGAGAGACTGTCGGCATTGGTTGATTCAATTCCAACGGAGACCAGGCGGCAACCACTCCGATATGCAAGCTTCAGAAGCTCTTCCGACTCTGCCAGCAGAAGCGTACATTGGCTCATCCATATGATCTTCTCGGAGATGAGTGCTTCGAACAAATCCGATGCGTATTCGAGATCACCTGCAAGATTATCGTCTATGAATGCAATGAATCGCGAGCCTGATCGCTTGGCTGCTCTGACATCGCGGATCACTTCGTTCACGGGACGGCAATGGTACCTTCCGCGGTGGAATGATGTTACAGAGCAGAATCTGCAGCTATGAGGGCAACCGCGGGTAGCCTGAACCGGCAGCCAGCGCCCGATTCGACTTCTATTCATGAGATCGTAACGCGGTACAGGCATGCTCGGCCACGGTTTGGTAGAAGGCTCTCGATAAATCGTTTTTAGCTGACCGGACAAAGCATCGGTAATCAGCTCAGGCCATGTAACATCCGCTTCGCCAATCAACAGTGAATCAGCATGATTCAGCGTCCAATCTGGTTTGCCCAGGCTGGCCGCGATACCACCGATGACGACCGGTGTACCCCTCCGTCTAAATTCATCTGCGATCTGCCAACCACGAACAAGCCCCGACCCCATGCCGGTAACGCCCACCAGATCCCAGTGATCACTGAACGGAATGTCCTCCACTGTGTCATAAATAAGACGGACTGATGTGTCTGCAGGTACGAGTGCTGCCAGATAGGGAAGAGTGAGTGCAGGCAAGTAAAGTCTGCGCATTTTGATTGGCTTGCCCTTAGAATCGAGAGCTGTGGGCGCTACCAGGAGAATCTTCGCATGATCCTGAAGTGACTTCATCCTTAGAGTTCCTTCTGATATAGCCGATACTTTTTCGTCAATTCGAATCCGAATGCCTCAAGGATTCGCCTCATACGGACATTGTTCTCCATCACCACTGAGAATTCAATCCGTTTATACGGACGCGTATTAATGCGCTGGTGCACTTTGTAGACAAGCGCTGCCTCAATGCCGAGAGAACGAAATTGCGGCAGAACTCCAAAGGCGGCAACTCGGACACCCTTGACAGACCATCTGGCTGAGAGCAACCTGATTAACCCAATTAATCCAACACGACCATTCATGTGTATGAACACTTCATTGATGTCGGGAAATCCGAGGATGAAGCCAACCGGCTGATTATCATAAGAGGCAATCCAGACCAAATTCAAATCGGCAAATGAGAGAAGACCATCGGCCAGTTCGCGAGCTTCACCTTCTGATATTGGCACAAAGCAATACGTGTCTTTGAATGACTCATTGTAAATGTAACGTATCTGTTTAATCTGGTCTTTTGCGCGTCGACGGTCGAACCGGTCAAGCTTGACGCGTGAACCCCTGGAGACTCGCTCGACTACACGGTAATACTTGCTTGGAAAAACGTGACCGTGCTTTGTTTCATAAGAAAAGACATCCATGAGTTTCCGCATCCCCCACTGCTCCATCAGACCGTGATAGTATGGATGGCAGTAGTTGCACATGAAGGTTGGTGGGCGATCATATCCATCGAGTAGAAACCCGGTTTCATCATTTGTCGTTAGGTTCACCGGTCCGATGATTCGGTCACATCCCGCTTCCCCGAGAACTCTCTCCACCTCCGAGAGCAGCAGGATTGACGCTTCAGGGTTGTTAGCAATCTCAAATAGCCCGAAGAAACCTGTGGCTTCGCCATACATCTCTTTGTGTGCCGGATTAACAATTGCAGCGACTCTACCGATTAGTGAATGCTGCTCGTCATAAACTCCCAAGAGCTGTACCGTGCCATAGGAGGCGAATGCACTCAGATTGGGATCCAGTTTTCGACGCATCTCTCTGGTTAGAGGCTGAACCCAGGCATCAACGTTCGCGTACAGGTCCCTTGTCAAATTCGCGAACTCAGCGAACATTCGCTTCTCTTGGATATCTATCTTCTGGACAAGCATGTGTTCCACTTGCTTCTTAGTGGGACTAATTGGAGCAAATTCAGAGTGTTGTTGACAGATCTAAGATAAAGTACGTAATCGATTCAAGATGCGCAAGGAAACAACATCTTTGCATAATTCAGTATATTGAGTGTGCATTTTTTAGGTGATGCGCTGCGAAAGAGCATTAACAAACTCAGAACTAAGTAGTGCAACTTAACCGACGCGGGTTTCGACAACTCCGATTCCACCGATTTCTCTGGCCACAGCTATGATCTGTCGGGCTATACTGTGATCCTCCGATACGTTTACAATCTTGCTTTGACCAGTCAATCGTTTCCGAGTATTTCTCAGGTACGAAGTGCAGCTCCCGGGCGGCACTATCGTTACAATCGGACCAGCCATCGCGCCGGGTTCACGCCTGGTTCGGTAGCGACCATTATACATCTTCATGAATTCATCCAGAGACCTTGCATATGATTCGACATCAGCCGGTTTCGAATCGAGTTCGAGTACCCAATGATGACGCGGAGTCGGCGAATCCTGTAAGTCATTGTAGGTCAAATGATAACTCAGGCACATCGTTCCACTCACTTCATTAACTGCAGCAATCACTCTGCGCACATGCTCAGTGCGGGTCGCATCTCCGAAAAGATCCAGTACTTCTCCTACTCGTCCGACGATGCGCAGGCGGTGAGGTCGAGTGGACACGAATCGCACAACATCTTCTACGCACAAACTCCACATTCCACTCAGATTAGTTATGTACAATACATAGTCAACACCTGACTTGACCGTCTCGACTGTGTATCGCGAACGTCTCTCAAGTCTCTCTTCCACCGGTACAAATTCGTAGAAAGCCCCGCCACTCAGGTTGAGGATTAATCCATCCTTCTGATCGCCGTCCTGAAACGCAAAAAGGCCTTCCGAAGCGGAGTATGATTCGATGAGGTCTACCGACGGTCCGAGATAGCATTCGAGAATGGTACGATACGTGCTGAGAGAAACTCCACCGGAAAAGAACACTTTCAGATTTGGCCATGCTGTCCTCACTGCCTCTGCACCTGATGTTGCGCCTACGGCCTCGCGCACACATTCAAAGAAGACTGGTGCCCAGCTGGGGACCATTATCAGCGCTCTGACGTCTTTGCGTATCGCTATTCGAGCAGACTCGATAAGCTTCGCCTCCCAGTCCTCCATTAGCATTACATGCCGCGGAATCGCTTGAAGCCAACGTGCAAATACGGGTGGAGACCTGTGGGCAAGAATTCCGCTAACTTCACCTGTCAATGTAGTCCCACCAACGGTACTGTCCTCAATTCCGCCGGGTAAACTCAGAATCTTCCCTTTGAGAATTGCCGAAGCTCCAGAGCTTCTCGTGAGGTAGCACAGGCCCGGAAGAAGGCTGCTACGGGTCAGGCGTGCCATCATTTCTTGTGATATTGGCACGAAGTGTCCTGCGGAGCACGTTCCGCCTGAAACCGCGAATGCTTTGGGAGTCCCCGGCCAGAGTACGTCCGATTTTCCATCAACTACACGGTCAATGTAAGGTTGAAGATCGCTATAGTGCGACAATGGAACACGCCTCTGGTATTCTTCGATGAGATTGGGGAAGCAATAGAGCTCGCCATACCCATGCTCACGTCCCCAGACGGTTCCTCTCGCATTCCGGACAGCCGCTCGCAGTAACTTCATCTGGGACTCAGCAGGACTTTCCAACGATCTCCTGAAACACCACAACGGAGATGGAGGCCATTTCAGTATCTGAGCCAGCATAATAGAACCTATGCCAAGTATAGACAATTTCCGTAATGA